>ERZ1034363.89-NODE-89-length-62797-cov-3.364621_pt1 | contig 62797 bp, 64 predicted proteins | sample MGYA00520616_ERZ1034363 | MGnify/ENA primary metagenome ERZ1034363 (study PRJEB33736, sample SAMEA104284506) | Azolla filiculoides | biome: Urban; feature: Water surface; material: Ditch water | place: Netherlands | collected 2015-10-28 | depth 0-0.1 m ...
CTGATAACTGGGGGTACAGGAAGTGGAAAGACAACTACTATGGTATCGATGCTTGATTACTTGAATGCTACTCAACACAGACATATTATCACTGTCGAAGATCCGATAGAATATGAGCTTCCTGGGGTCGTCCAGAGTGAAGTCGACGAGAAGAAAAACTATACATACGCTACATGACTCCGTGCACTTCTTCGTCAAGATCCAGATATTATAATGGTTTGAGAAATTCGTGATCATGAAACAATTAATATTGCTATTGAGGCAGCATTAACATGACATTTGGTGGTTTCAACTATCCATACGAATTCAGCCTCAGAAACGATAACACGTATTATTAATATGGGGATACAGCCGTTTCTTCTTCCTGCCGCAGTAAATGGAATTATTGCACAAAGATTGATCCGACGATTATGTCCTGAATGTAAAAAACCAGTTCATGTTCAGGATCTAGATGCTCATATGCAAAAAAAGATACAAAAAGCACTTTCAAGAACAAATAAAGAGGAGCTGTTTAGTCGGGTCCCGAAAGAAATTTTACAAAATCCTGTTTTCTATGAAGCAGTTGGATGTGAAGCATGTGGGAATATTGGGTATAAATGACGTGTTGGTATTTATGAAATCTTGGAAATTACTTTAAATATCAAAAAGATGATTCTTGATGGGGCGAGTGCTACCATGATTAATGAAGTGGCAATTAATGATGGCATGATATCTTTGGAGCAAGATGGTCTTATGAAATGACTCAATGGACTAACCTCTCTTGCAGAAGTGTATGCAGCAGCCAAAGAAGAAGATTAATTTACTATTTATTAAAGATTTTATATGGTTGATATTGTAATTTTAGATTCACAAACTGGAAATATTGAGAAAAAAAGCGGTTTTATACTATCCAAATGGTTAAAACAATTTTCAGGGAGTACAAAAATCGGTCTTCGTCAAAAAGTGATTTTTTTTCGAATGATGGCAACCATGGTAAATGCAGGTATGACTGTTTTAAAATGACTTTGAGCCCTTGAAAAACAAGAGAAAAATCCGGCTATGAAATTACTCTATAGTACACTCATGGAGAGTCTTCAAACAGGTAAATCTCTTAACGAATCACTTAGAGATTACTATGGAAATTTCTGAGATGCTGAGGTTTCTATTATTGAAGCTTGAGAGAAAACTGGTAAACTCAATACAGCACTTATTCAAATTGCTGATCAAACTGAAAAACTTGATAGTATTACCCGAAAGATTAAATGAGCCCTCATGTATCCAATAGTAATTGTTGTAGTAATGTTTGCTACAGTAGTCGTACTCATGGTTCAAGTGGTTCCAAAGATTGTGGAAATATTTGAAGATAAAAGCAAGCTCCCAGAAATGACAAAAATCTTGATTAATATTAGTGAGTTCTTTCAATCTTCATGGCTTCTTATGGTTGCAGTGATATGAGCGGCAATAGTTATGCTTAAAATATGGAAGAAAACTCGCGGTGGGAAATATAAATGGGACTGGATTATGCTTCATCTTCCTGTTTTTTGAGGTATGATTAAGCGTGTTCTCCTCTCTCGTTTTGCTCGAGTATTTTCAAATCTTATCTCTAGTTGAGTATCAATCGTTGAATCTATACGAATTGTATCTGATGCTATGGGAAATGAAGTATATCGACAACGCTTGGTATTATTAAGAGAAGATGTTCGTAAGGGTATTAAAATGGGGGAATGACTTGAAGAAGATCCTCTATTTCCAGATATTCTTGTTCAAATGATTAAAGTAGGTGAAGAAACAGCGAAAATTGGAGAAACCATTATTAAGATTGCTGATTTTTATGATGAAGAAGTTGATATTGCTGTAGGAGCATTGCAGAAATCACTCGAGCCAATAATCATTTTCGTACTTGCCTTTGTAATTGGTTTTATTGCTCTCGGAATCTTTCAGCCAATCATGAACATGGCAAATGTGGTAAGTTGATGATAATACATCAACAAAAAGAAAGACGACTTTTATTTTATAAGGGTCGTCTTTTTAAAAATTTGCATTTTTAGGAAATTATATACAATACACAAGCTTTATTATTAATAATACTCCTTATGGAATTCTCACTCGAAGCAAAGATCCGTAAAGAAACAGCAAAAGAAGCAAGAGCTCTCTGACTTCTTCCTGCAGTTGTTTACGGTAAGGATGTCCCTTCGACGAGCATAAATGTGAATCTTTCTGAATTCATTAAGCTCTATCGACAAACAGGACAGAATCATATAATCACTCTGTCTGTTGATAAAAAGAAGTATCCAGTACTCGTTCATGAAGCACAACGTCACCCAGTAAAGGGGGATTTTCTTCATCTCGATTTTTATGTGGTAAATCTCAAGGAAAAAACACACGTAGAAATACCTGTTAAACTTATTGGAGTATCAAAGGCAGTAGCAGAAGGTGGTGAACTTCATCAAACTCTCAACATGATTGAAGTAAAATGTTTCCCTACCGACATTATTGAATCATTTGAGCTTGATATATCACCTCTCGAACATACAGGAAAAGTACTTCACGTTTCAAATCTTACAATAGATTCAAAGAAATTTGAAATACTTTCAGCTCTTGATGCTGCTATCGTTTCAGTTCATGCTCATAAAGAGCACAAGACTGCTGAGACAACTCAAGAAACAGCGACTCAAGAAACAACTCCAGCTGAATAAGAAATATTTATATATAAAAAATACACAGATGAACTTTCTGTGTATTTTTTATAAAAAGAGTTTACAAAATAAAAAAAACTACACAATATAAACTACTATAATCCTTTTTTTAAATTTATCATGCGTATATTTCTTGTGTGAGAATGAGAAGCTCTTATTGAGCTAAAAGATGTTGTTACAAAAGCTATTACAGCTCTTGGGTTGATTGAGTCTATTGAGATTCAAACATGAAATGATCCTGCCTATAAAATGGAATTATGAATTACTGAAAACCCTGCTCTCTGTATAGAAGAAGAATCTATTAATTTCAAGGATGTTATTTTTCAATGACAAATCCCAGAATATGAAGAAATCTATTCTATGTTTATTTCAATATTAGGAGATGATGACCACAATGAATGATCATCTTGTTGAAGTGGTGGATGTGGAGATTGCTGAAGTGGTGGATGTCACTAATAATAAAAAATACCCTATTGGGTATTTTTTATTATTCGCACATTTTATATAGCTCTGAAAGCTGAATACAAGAAACCCCTAAATCTTTTGCTTTTTTTTCTTTTGATCATGCATCACTACCAATAATAAGATAATCAAGCTTTGATGATACAGAGGTTCGAACTTCTCAATCATTCTTTTCAATGAAGGTATGAATTTCATCTCTTGAAATTTCAGAAAATCATCCTGTTACACAAAAAGTTTTATGAGCAAGTTTTCAATTTTCCGATTTATATACTCATGGGAGTATTATATATATCTCGTTAAATAATGAAGTAACAATATCTCTATTTTCTTGAAAATATTCCACAATACTCATGGCTGTCTCTGGACCAATTTCATGAAGAATTTCTAAGGTTTCAAATGTAAAAGAGAAGAGACATTGAAAGATGTCTTGATTGCTGATTTTATCATTATAAGAAAAGAGACACCCCGCAATATATTGAGCTAATATTTTTCCTGTTTTCTTTCCAACTTGTGGAATACCGAGAGAGACAAGTAATTTTTCAAGAGGTATTGTTCTGGCTTGCTCTATAGAAATTAAAAGATTAGTGACTGATTTTTCCTTGTATCCATCAAGATACATCATTTCTTCTTTATAATTTGAAAGATGAAAAATCGATGAAAAATCAGTAATCCATCATTTTTTAAGAAATAATTCAATTTGTTTTACTCAAAAACCATCTATATCAACTCAATGTTTTCAAACAAATACCTCTAATTTTCCCTGAATCTGAGCTGGACAATGGAGATTTGGACAGTAGATTGCTACTTTTCAGGCATCCTGTAACAGATTCGTAGAACAAATGGGGCATGTTGACGGTCGTAAAACGTTTAGTTCTTCACCTGTTCGAACTTCAGATATAACTTTCACTATCTCAGGAATAACTTCTCATGCACGAATGACAAATACATAATCCCCTATTCGTACATCTTTCTTATTTAATTCATCATAATTATGCAACGTTGCTCGACGAACAACGACTCATCAAATATTGACTGGCTCTAGATTAGCAACAGGAGTAACTGTTCCAGTTCTTCCTACAGAATGTTCTATAGATAGTACCTTTGTTCTCATTTGTATTGCAGGAAATTTATATGCAATCGCATACCTTGGATGATGCTCTGTCATACCAAGTTCTTTCCAGAATCGTAAATCATTCATTCGTATAACTATGCCATCAGTATCAAAATGAAACTGTGTACGATTGGATTCTTGAGTTTGAAATATAAGAAAATCACACAATTTTTCTACCGAATGGTATATATCACCCATAGAAAAATGGATTCCTGAATTTTGTGAATTAAAGCCAGCTTCTTCCAAATATTTTATAATGCTCAAATATGATGTTAAATGAACATCTAGTACATCTGCCTGTTCAATCTCTGGTATTGCATAAGCAAAGAATTGAAGTCACCGCGATCGAGTAATGAGTGGATCAATCTGTCTAAGACTTCATGAAGCTGCATTCCGTGGATTTGCAAAAAGCTTCTCATTATTATCTAAACGAATTTGATTCACAGATTGGAACATTTTATGTGGCATAACTACCTCCCCTCGTACTTCCATCCGCTCAAGAGAATGCCAGATATGAATATTTTTTGGAATATTTCCAATTTCAAAAGCATTAATCGTAACATCTTCTCACTCTATTCAACTTCAGCGTGTAATAGCCTGATCAAGAATTCCATATTTATAAATAAGTGCTAAACCTAATCCATCAAGCTTCGGTTGAACATAGTATTCTATCTCATTTGGAGATCGATCTTTTAAGATATTTCTCATTCGTTTTTCAAAATCAAGTACGTCCTCAATAGAATAGGTATTATCCAGGGAAATCATCGGATAAAAATGATGAACCTTCCTAAATTGCCCACTTGTTTTTACTGCAATACGAGCAGTTGGAGAATCTGGATCAAACATTTTATAATCCGACTCTAATCGAGCAAGTGCATGAAACAATATATCATATTCACCATCAGTGATAATGGGAGATTCATTTTGATAGTAGAGAGCATTATGCTCTTTTATTATGGATCGCAATATATCAATATCCTCTACACCTAAACGATGAAGCTTAGTAAGATAAAGATTGGTAATGGAGAGAAGTTCTGTTTGATTCATAATGGTGAGTATAGAAAATGATAGAAAAAGTCCAAATAAAAATAAAAGGTTTACTATTCCGGAATGAAAAATTTGGTTTTTCCCTCTTTTTTCATATAATTTGCAAGCTTTTTTTACTGATATTATTTTCTGAAAAATATTTTATGCAAACAACAAAAAAACAGGTAAACTCATACCTTATTGAGGTTACCGTGAAAGAATCTGGAGTAGAATTTGAAAAATCAAAGAAACAAGTTCTAGACGATATTCGGAATGAATGAAAGGTCAAGTGATTTAAACAAGGATCTGCTATTCCTGATGATATTATTACCCGTGAATATGGTGATGCCTTTATTAATAATCAAGCCATAGATAAAATACTCGATAAGCTCTATCCAAAAATCTTAAAAAAAGAAGGTATAATACCCGTTGCACCAGGAAAAATTACTGAACTCAAATCTACTTCTCCACTTGAAATTATTCTCGAAATTGAAGTTCTTCCCGAGGTACAAATTGATCAAGAAAAAATGAAGAAAGTAAAAGTAACAAAATCATCTGTAAGCATTACCGATGAAGAAGTTACAAGTGAAATAAAAGCTATTGAAAAACGTTTTACTCACTTCCATGAAGCAGGTTCACATACTGAAGATGGTGCCGATACAAGCAATATCTGTATTGAAAATGGTGATCGAGCTACCATCGATGCACAAGGATACGAAAAAAAATGATGAGATGCCATTGCTGAAACACGAGTTCCAAGCTATCAACTTGTAATTGGTTCAAACACATTTATTCCATGATTTGAAGCTGAACTTGTAGGAACAAAGGTGGGAGATACGGTATCTTTTGATATAACCTTCCCTGCTGATTATCATTCTGACCTTTTCAAGAATAAAAAAGTTCACTTTGTTGTACAAATAGAAAAACTTGAGAAACCACATACACCAACATGGGATGAGACTTTTATTGAATGACTTCGAGGAGTAAAAACTGACTTTGAAGGTTTTAAAGAAATAATTAAAAATGAAATCCTTGATAAGAAAAACTATGAAACTCGTGCAAAAGATGAGCATGAACTCCTTACGAAGCTCCTTGAGATATCAAGCTTTGAAGTTGGACCACATTTGCTTTCTCATGAAGTAGATAAGGTATATTCTGAGCACAAAGAAAACCTCCAATGACAATGATATGATATGAAGGATTATCTCTCTCATGTCAAAAAATCTGAAGAATCCTATAAAGAAGAAATTGTTCAACCAGAGGCAGAAAGAAGACTTAAGGCAGAACTTATTCTTCGAAGAATACGTGAAATAATGGCAATTGAACCATCTGATACCGAAGTTCACGATGAGGTTACAAAAATTATTGCGCAATACCACAGTGAAGATGTTAAAAAGAGACTATTAGAAAAACTCGTACCTGGCGATACTTACTACGAAGAAATTAAATCTCGTGTTGCATATCGAAAAGTTGTTGATCAATTCTTTGCATAAGAAATCGAATATCCCATCTTTATAGGTGGGATATTCATCTATATTGTTATCCTATTATTCCATGAGCTTATATACTCTTCTATTCGGTGATCCAAGTAAGAAACGTCTCAAAAAATATGAAAAAGATATTATTCAGATTAAAGAAATAGAAAATTCATATCGTACAAATATTACAAATATTGAGCAGGTTCAGGCTAAAACTCGTGCCTTCATGTCAGAATTTGAATGACTTGATTGGAAAGTTCAAGAAGACTATCAAGTTATTCGTAATAAAATACATGCACTCAGACATGAGGCTCTAGCACTTCATCGTCGTGCTTGTGAACTCATTTACTGACAATCATTTGAAATCCAACCAGGACAAAATATTACATGGAACATGATTCCATATGATGTTCAGCTTATTGGTGGACTTGCACTTCATGATGCAAATATTTCTGAAATGAAAACAGGTGAGGGAAAAACACTCGTAGCAACAACGGCTGCTTATTTAAATGCACTCGCATGACTCCCCGTACATATTGTAACCGTCAATGATTACCTTGCCCAACGTGATGCTCACGAAATGGGAATTATTTATAAAACACTTGGACTGACTGTTTGAATTGTTACGCACAATCAAGATACCGAATCAAAACGTCAGGCATATAACTGCAATATCGTATATGCTACCAACAATGAACTTTGATTTGATTATCTTCGTGATAATATGACAAGTAAGCAAGAACGTCGAGTAATGAGTCCACTTTTTTTTGCAATAATTGATGAGGTTGATTCCATTCTTATTGATGAAGCCAGAACACCATTGATTATTTCTGCACCGGATTCTGAGCCAACTGCAAAGTATGTAAAATTTGCAGCATTAGCAAAAAAATTAGAAAATACTACCCATTATAAAATTGATGAAAAACAGAAAACTGCTACTCTCACAGAAGTTGGAATAGAGGCTATAGAAAAAATGCTTGGAATTGATAATATCTACGTGAGTCAACATTATAATGATATTCATCATGTAGAGAATGCACTCAAGGCACATTCAGTGTTTCGAAGAGATATTGATTATCTTGTAAGAAATGATGAGATTATGATTATAGATGAACACACTGGACGTGTTCTTTCAGGTAGAAGATACTCAGACTGACTTCATCAGGCGTTGGAGGCAAAAGAATGAGTTACTATTCAACAAGAATCAAAAACTCTTGCATCAATTACATTTCAAAATTACTTTCGCCTCTATAAAAAACTAGCAGGTATGACCGGTACTGCAAAAACTGAAGAAGAAGAGTTCTATAAAATATATCATCTTGAGGTTATTACCATTCCTACAAACAAACCAATGATTCGTCATGATAGACCAGATATACTCTTTAGAACTGAACGTTGAAAATATCAATATGTTGTAAAACTCATAAAAACACTTCATGAACACGGGCAACCAATACTTGTTTGAACCGTTTCAGTAGCCAAAAGTGAATATCTTTCTGATTTATTAAAGAAAGAGAATATACCCCATGAGGTATTAAACGCAAAACAAGATGCAAGAGAAGCTGATATTATTACCTGTGCATGACAATATGGAGCAATTACGATAGCAACAAATATGGCGTGACGATGAACAGATATAAAAATAGACGATCGAGTAAGGAGTATTTCTTGAACCGTGAAAATAGAATGAGCTGCAGGGACTCAAGAATATCCACTCGGTGGACTTTATGTAATAGGGACTGAAAAACATGAAACACGTCGAATAGATAATCAGCTTCGTGGACGTTCCTGACGTCAATGAGATCCATGACTTTCTCAATTTATGCTCTCTCCTCAGGATGATATTATGCGAGTATTTGGTTGAAATAGACTTTTTTCTCTATTAACACGGTTTGAATCTCACCCAGAATGAGATCCTCTCGTTGAAAGCAAGATTCTTACGAAAAACATTACTACTATCCAAAAACAGGTAGAAGGAAGGAATTTTGATGTGCGAAAACATATCCTTGAGTATGATGATGTACTCAATCATCATCGTCTTGCAATATACAATAAAAGAAATCGCATTCTTGAATGAGAAAGTATTCATGCTGAAGTGATTCAAATGGTTGAATCAGAAATCGAACGGCTTCTAGATATAAATATATCCGAGAATGAGGTTTTCAATTTTTCGGAAAATATCCCTAACATAATACAAGAAATAAATAATTTTGCGGAATGACCTATTGTTTCGGTTGATACATATTCAAATCTCACAAAAAAAGAACAATTTCTTACAAATACTATTCATGCAATACTTGGAAAGATAGAAAACCTTAAAAAAAGTGCAACTGATGAAGAATTTGCTGATTTTGAACGGAGATTAACACTTGCAACCATCGATGAATTATGGATGAGTCATATAGATAATATGGCACACCTTCGAGAAGAGGTAGCATTTGAATGATATGCACAAAAGAATCCACTCCTTGTATATAAAGAACGTGCCTATGATAAATTTGTTTCTCTTTTAGGTGATATTAGTCATCGTGTGGTAAAATGATTATTAACTGCAAAACCTCGAGATTGAGTAGAAGAAGTTCGACTTGAAGAAACCCTTCTTTCTATGTTTGCTGAAAATGCAACGGAATGATTCGATACAAATGCAACAAATACACTTCCAATTTGAATGGAAAGAAAAGAGAATTCTACCATTGAGGATGGAATTCGAATTACTCATACAACAAACAGTCAAAAAGATACTCATACATATCCAGAAGTTGGAAGAAATGATCCTTGTTCATGTGGAAGCGGAAAAAAATATAAACAATGTCACTGAAAAAATTAATTTATTATATATTCAAATTTTATGAATAAAGATACAGAAATCATCGAAAATCCCGAAGATATAAATCAAGAATTAGAAAACTCTATGGAAATCATTCAATGAACTCAAGGGGGAGATGATTCCGTAAAACCTGTGGAAGAATCTTCTTCAGGTTTTTGAGAAATTTTATCATTCCTACGAGATATTGTAATTATCATTATTCTTGCTCTTTCTATTCGAACATTCATAGCATCACCATTTCAAATCAAGGGTCAATCTATGGAAAATAGCTATCATGATGGTGAATATATATTAGTTGATCGATTCTCTTACTTGCAAACAAATAAACTCCAAACATACCCATATAATACAAATATTACAGATAAACTTACAAATGTATTTACAAATTTCTATAATTATACCTTTGCAAAACTCCCGGTTCATATTGGAGATCCTAAAAGATGAGATGTTGTCGTAATAACTCCACATGTAGATATACAGAAGCAATACTATATTAAACGGGTTATAGGAACACCTGGTGATGCTATTAAAATCGAGAATGGAAAGGTCTTCTTGCGCCCAAGTGAAAACAATGGAAGTTGAGAATTCATAGAACTTCAAGAAGATTATTTATCAGAAACAAATAAAAATGGAACCTACTTACCTCCAAGTATGTGAGAAGAAGTAAAGGAGGAATTCATAATACCTGAGGGAAAATATTGGGTTATGGGTGATAATAGGCAGAATTCTGCCGATTCACGTTCTTGTTTTAGAAGTTGTTCAATTCAAAATAGCGAACACTATATAAAAAGGGGTGATATTCTCGGAAGGGTTCTTTTGGATTTTTGATATGTACAGATATTCAAAAAGGATGAAAATGGTTTTCATATTCAAAAACCAACAATCGTATATCCTCCTCGTTGGCTTAATCATCCAAAAAAATGGTCGTACCCTGAAATCCTTAAAAATTAAAGGAAAACTCCATTTACTATGCTATACCTTATAAATAAACCGAAAGGCATTTCAAGTTTTGATGTCATCCGTATGTTGAGAAAGAAATTCCCTAAAAAAACCAGCATGTGACATACTGGGACCCTCGATCCTCTGGCCGAATGATCTATGCTTATAGCAACTAATAAAAGTACAAAACTGATTCCTTATATTGATTGATCTAAGAAAACATATGTATTTACTGTTTTCTTAGATGGAAATACTGCAAGTGGAGATTTGTGAACAGAAATTATTCATTTTCCAAAAGAATATGTAGAAGAAAAGAGGATGAATATATCTCATGAAATCATAAAAGAATACATAGAAGTGAGCATTCTTGGAAAGCAAACACAAATTCCACCAATTTATAGTGCAATTCATATTAATGGAAAAAGAGCATATCAACTTGCTAGAGAAAATATTTCCCTAGAAATGAAGGCAAGAGAAATTGAGATATATAAATCAAGAATGATAAATTTTTGTTATCCTTCTGTCACTATTGAAGTGACAGTTTCGTCATGAACATATATCCGATCACTTGGAATGGATATTTGAAAACATTTTTGACTTGGATGATATATCACTTTTCTTCAACGTACTTGTATTCATAATATGCCAATTATTAGTGCCCAAAAAATTGAAGAATTTGATCCAAATATTTCAATTTCATATGATAGTATACTCCATGCCTATATAAAAAGATTCCTTACAAATGATGAAAAAGATGATATTCTCAACGGAAGATATATTGCTAATAATACAAATATCACCGAATGAGCTACGGTATTCTTCATATACGAAAATCAATATCTTGGTATATGAAAGATAGTTTGACAGGATATTATTATAATTCGAAATAATATAATATAAATTCACAGAATATCTACATTCAACTGCTTGACTTTAAAGTATATAGCACTATTATCTTGAAAGATAAAACTTATGAAAAATTATATTCTTTTTTGCATATCTGTAACCTTTCTTTTTCAATGAGCCACATGGGGAAGCTCATCTTTTTTGTATGCAAATTATGAGAAGAATATAATCTCTTGAACTTGAGAGGAAATCGAAAATAATTCGAAAGAAATTTCATCTGAAACTGGAGGAATAGATATGAGTGATGATGAAGAAACTGCGACAATAGAGATTATTAATATAAAATTATTTGGAACTTATAAATTAATTCTTGATAAAAAACTCAAGAAAATAGATAACTCAATCTCTGACCTTCCCACTGATACAAAGATGAAAATATATCAAAATATAGCTAAAAATTTTGATAAGCAAATTGATGTTCTTGAAAAACGAAAAGAAATTTCTCCTACAAAGAAGGTAAACACGAAACCAATTGATGTTATAATACAAACTTACACTTATATGCGAAATTATTCACTCAAAAAAGTAAAGTGAATACAAGAAGATATTGAATAAATCTTTTGAAGAACGAAAAATTTCCATATCATAGTATACATACTCATTATACTATGATATTTTTTAAACTATGAGCTCAGAATTAATTCTTTGGATCAAAAAGATTATAGTCATTTTATTTATAGGTATTTTACTCTATATATGATACCTTCTTCAATCAATTATTTTAATGATATTCCTTTCTGGATGCATAACAATCGTTATACATCCAGTTATTGAAAAAGGAAATAAATATCATATTCCTGATTGGCTTACTATCATAGGAATATATACGATTCTCTTTCTTTTCTCTCTTGTAGTTCTTTGAACTATTATTCCAATCTTCTTAGAATATATAAGTAGCTGAGTTTGAGCCCTTACCTTATGGATATGAGAAACACAAAGAACCTATGCGCTTGAATGAATGAATGGATTTAATATACCAAACATAATACAAGAAACGATCGAAACCCTCATATGACACGCAAGTCTTGATAATATATTTAATCTCTTACAGAAGAATGCAGTAGCTATTCAAGATTTTTTAAAGAATTCCATCACCATATTAACAAATAGTAGCATTACTGTTATCGGTAGTATTGGAAATACAATTATACAAGGTTTTATACTTATAATTATGTCATTTCTCATGGCATTAGAAAGAAATCATATTGGGAAATTCATTCTTTCAATCGTTCCAGATGAAACAGGAGAATATATTAAAAAGCAATTTCATTGAACTCAGAATATCATAGGACACTGGCTTTATGGTCAACTTGTTCTTGGTGGAAGTATATTTCTGATTACCCTTATAGGATTATTAATAACAGAATTTATCTTTTCATTCCATACAGGGAAAATATTTACTCTCGCATTAATAGCGGGGATTATGGAATTTATTCCATATGTATGACCACTTATTGCGTTACTTCCAGCAATCATCATAGGCATATGAATATCATGGAAAGTTGGACTCATTCTTTTAATGCTCTATATTCTCATTCAACAAATAGAGAATAATATATTAGTGCCTTGGGTTATGAGTAAATCACTTGAGCTTTCCCCTTTTCTTGTTTTTATTGTCATGATATCATGATGATTGATTGGATGAGTAGTTTGAATAATCCTTGCCATTCCAGTTGCAGCCACCATTCGTATGTTAGTTCTTGACTTTATTCGCAAACACAAAGATTTGGAATTCATTGAAGAAAATATTCCAGTCAAACCCCATCCTATCCGGAAAATGATTGCTCACATAAAAAAATAACCCTTATGAGGGTTATTTTTTTACAGGAATTTGTTGAAGATGAATCTCTTTTAATATCTTCTCTACAATCTCACGATCATTCCAAGGTATTGGTCAGTTTTTGGTAACCTGAGTAGTTTCAGATCATTTACCAGCAATAAGAATAACATCATTCGGCAGAGCCATTATAAGTGCAGTTCGTATAGCATCTCATCTATCTGGAATTATCCAAAAATTCTCTCCCTCCTTTCGCATTATTCCAGCTGAAAGTTCTCGAAGAATTTTGAGTGAATCTTCTGTATAGGTATCATCATCAGTAATGATGATATTATCTGATAATTTATCAAGTACCCGTCACATTTTTGGTCTTTTTGTAATATCCCGATCACCAGTTGCACCAAAAACAGCAATAATTTTTCCCTTTTTACGTTTAGAAAGGGTTTCTAAAACATTCTTCAATGAATCTTCTGTATGGGCATAATCTACAAATATATCAATTCATCGATTATTTGGTATCATTTCCATACGTCATGGAACACTATCAACTACATCAATAGCCTTTTGTATTTGCTCAACGGATAATTGTTGTGAGACTAAAACGCATGTGGCCGCAAGAATGTTCATTACATTAAATTCACCTGGAAGTTTTGTGTGAATTTGAAAAGTATTCGATGGCATTTTTACAGTAAAATATGTTCCATCTTCTTTTTCAATAATATCTTTAGCCGTCACTTGTGCTCACCTTTGAAGTCAAAAGGTATACATATTATCTACAACAATATCCTTGTTTATAAATTCCTGTGAATATGGAGAATCCATATTCACAACTCATATCTTCTTAACTCCACGACGGATTCCTTGAGAATACAGGGCAGTAAATAACTTTTGTTTTGTGGAAACATAATGTTCCATCGTTCCATGAAGATCAAGATGATCTTGGGCAATATTTGTAAGAACAGCTACGTCAAATCGAAGTCAAAAATTTCTATGAAAATGAAGAGCATGACTTGAAGTTTCAATAACAGCATAGTTACATCATTGTTTTTGAGCTTTCTTTAAAAAATCCCATAACACAAAAGGGGATGGTGAAGTCATCTTCATTGCATTATTCATCATTTTCCCATCAATCATCATATTTGCTGTTGAAAACATACACGTTCTCTTTCCAGAAAGCTGTAAAGCTCGAGAAATAATGTTTGTTACCGTAGTTTTTCATTTTGTACCAGTAATACCAATTACTATCATATCTTTTGCCGGATTTCCGGAAAGATAAAATGCTATAATTCATTTACAATAATGCCATGTGGAACGCAATGAACTATTCACTGGAATAATCTTTCGAAGAAATGTAATCATATGAAAAAAAGGTACCGTTGAATTTTATAAAAAAGTGGGTACAATTCAAATGAAAGTAACAGAAATAACCAATTATATGAAATTTTTAATAGAAACTGGAGATGCAAATACAATTCTCCGAAAAATAAGTAAAGATGTACTTATTCATGAATTGCCTGAATATAAAAAAATAGCACAAGAAATGGTACGTTACGTAAAAGATCCAAAGAATGGATGAGTATGACTTGCAGCCCCTCAGATAGGCATTAATAAGCGTATTATAGCATTATCCCTTATGCAGACATACGATGATGAGAATTATAAAACTATTGCCATGATAAATCCAGAAATCTTTCAACATTCTCAAGAAAAAGGAAGAGATGAAGAAGGATGTTTATCGGTACCTTGAGAACATTGAGATGTTGAAAGGTGGATTTGGGTAAAAGTTCGATATCAAGATGAAAAAGGAAAAGAACAATCACTTCTCTTAAAAAATCTAGCAGCAAGAATTCTTCAGCATGAAATAGATCATCTTGACGGGATTCTTTTTACAGACAAAGTCCTTTAAAAAAAGAATCCCGATTTCTCGGGATTCTGCATTGGAAAGTTATTTATGCAAATGTATTTGAAACATTTTTCAGAAGAATTCTTCTATCTTCAGGGAATTTAATATTCTCTAAATAGGATATAACTTTCTCAAACATAGCATATGGATGAACTTTTGAAAAAAGAAAACTATTCCCTTCAAAATGAATAGGATCAAATTCATGGAGTGAAGAGGAGAGATGATTTACCCGAGGAAGGATTGGAACTACTCAAGCACGCATAAGGGCCATAATATCAACATTGGAAGATGTATCTGCAACAATAAAAGCATCAAATCCAAAATATTCATCTGGACCAAGAGAATTTACTGCAACTACGTTTTTTAATGACACTAAAACATCTTCTCCTATATATATAACAGCAATATCCGCAACACTACAGGCCTCTAGAAGTATTGCACGCGCAGTGATATCTTGAATATCCAGAAGTATACAGGCACGAACTGAAGAATCTATAGAGTATTTTTTGAATATTTGTTTCTTAGATACGTTCTTTTGTTCACGAAGAGTTAACCCCTGAGAAGTTGTTTTCATAAAATGAATATATTTGTATAGGTATGTACATAAGCATAGTAGCATAAGAAACATATTTTCGCGAATATTTTTCCTTGACAGGGTAGAAAATATTGTACACTAATCCAAAATACAACTTTTGATATCATAAATCCCCTCTATTCCCATGCATAAAGATTTCTGGAAAGAACAAGCACAGAAAGAACCCATAGTAGCTTTAGCACCCATGGATGGATATACTGATAGTCCATACCGTCAAATAGTAAAAAATATTGCACCAAAAACAGTTGTGTTTAGTGAATTTTATAGTGCCGATTGACTCGTTCATTCTAAAGAACTCCAAAAAAAAGCTCTATCACATGTAAATCACGAACATCCGCTCATTATTCAAATATTTGGAAAGGATCCAGAGAAATTTCGTGAGGCTGCCAAAATAATAGAGTCTTGGGGGATTACTGGTATAGATATTAATATGGGATGTCCTGCAAAAAAAGTGGTAAAAAGTGGTCATGGATCAAGCCTCATGATTAATCGAGATACCGCATTTAAAATTGTTGAAGAAATGGCAAATGCAGTGAAAATACCCATTTCTGTAAAGACCCGACTTGGTTGGGAAAATCATGAACTTCTCATTGATTTTTGTAAATGATTAGAAAATGCTGGTGCGAATCTGATTACAGTTCATGGAAGAACCTATAAACAGGCTTTCACGTGAAATGCTGATTTTACAGGAATTCATGAACTAAAACAACAAATGAATATTCCAATTCTTTGTAATGGAGATATTAAAAATTATGATGATGGATTGCAAAAAATTATTCACCCAAATAATCAAACAGAAAATACATCCTCCTATAAAAATATTGACGGCTTTATGATAGGACGAGCAAGTTTTTGAAATCCATGGTGCTTTCTTCCATGAAACTACATACCAACGCTTTGAGAAATACTTGAAACCATGAGACAACACGGAGAAATTCTATGGGAATGGAAGGCAAGAAAATGAATGCTTGAAGCAAGAAAACATCTTGTACAATACCTCTATGGTTTTCCATGAGTAAAGGACTATAGGACGGCTCTTGTTCACGTTGAAAGTCCTGAGGATATATATAGTATTCTCGACACCATCAAGCGAGAACATACTTGAATACTTCATGAAAGAATACTTACACAATCCCAAGAAAATCCAGTAAATTGGGATTGTGCAATTGATTAAAGCTTTGGACAAATACAATGCTTAAATACTTCAATATTTTTGTGTGGTATATTCCCCTGCTCTTGAATAATATCTACTAGAAAATCAGATGGAACAAGGTGTTTTGTAAACTTTCGTAGTATTATAAGGAGTATTCTTGATTGAATATATTTTAAAAAAGTACTATAGAGAGAAACTCGAAAAAAAGAGCTGATACTATTTATAGAAATCCAATTCAGAAGAGTTGGTTTCTTTGGAATGTCTGATATCTGTTGAATCATGGATGGATATGGTGTAAATAATCCAAGATCATGATATGTTATATACTTATATTTACTATTCCTCATTGGAAGGAGTCCAAAAATACCATGAAATCGAGCAATCGAATGACACCAAACAAGATCTGGCTGGAAATTTCTGATACTTTTCCGAACCATATAATAGCTCCAGATATTGGCAACCGTAAGAACAAGGAAGATTCTACGAAGCCATTTATTATCATTTTGTATTCTATATCATAGAGTTTCTACCTCATATCCAAGGGATAGAAGCGTTTTTCCGAGCATATCTACATAAATCTCTGTTCATCCTATTCTTCATATATAATCTGACATAAGAAAGATTTTTTGAACATCTTGCGGAATAAGATTTTTTAGTGAGTCTTTCCAAGAATCATAAGTAAATTGTTTAGTTGTAGCAATAACCCTATTTTTATCAACAAAGGTTTCTCTCCCTGAAAGAGATAAAATAATTCGAACAATTCCCATAAATCCCTCCGAATCAGATATTTGATATTTTTCATCTATAATAAATGGGGTAAGTCCTCCTTTTTTATAGCCAATTACAGGTATTCATCGTGATAAGGATTCAAGAGCAACCAATCAAAATGTTTCAAGAAAAAGAGATGGTACCAAAGAATACTGAATATATTCATCCATAAATAATTGAATATCTGCTTTGTCACGATAGCCAAAATAACAATTTCTTTGAAAATCAAATCACTCCTGTATAGATTGAATTGCTGATATAAGTTTCCAGGTATTATCAGTTGGTATTTGTTCTGATAATTTTCATGTTCAGAAGACAGAAAGAGTTATATTTTCATATACTTCTGGATGATTCAACTGAAGATATTTCCAAGCACTTAAAATCAAATGAAATCATTTTTCTTCTTCGAGTCTTCCAATGAAAATATAATTTTGTTTTTGATTTCTAAACATGGGAGAATAAAAGTAATAATATATTTAACTTTTTCTAAACTTCCCCAGTACAAGACCAATAAGTAAAAACAAAAGGAGTGAAAAATAGGCAGATTCAAATGTATGAAGAAAAAAATTCATGCAAAGAATAGAGATAAACATGCCAAATAAAACAGAATGAATCTGCAAAAGATGATATGCTATAATTGTCATTATTGCGAGAAACAAGAAAAGTGCAATAACTCCACCCTCTTCTAATTGTTGAATAAACCAGCTTTCTGGAATATATTTTCTATCCAATATTTCAACTTCAGTTGCATTTTTAGAGTTCATATCAGGAATAAGATAACGATATCCTGGACCAGCAAATCAAAGCCCATGTCCCCATGGCTGTTCTATAAAATTATTCCAACCTGTTGCCATTCTTTCTATATGTCATTTTGATGATCATGCTCGTACGGTAATCGCCCCTTGTCATGCTCATCCATAACGAAGAAATAAGATACCGAAAATAAAAAGGGCGAGTATACCTACAATTCCTGACTGAAAACGATATTTTTTATAAAGGGTACTAAAACTAAAAATAACTACAGAAATGAATCAAACAAAGAAACCAATCATTCAGCTACGAGAATACGTAAGAAATAAGAGTCCAAGCAAAAAGAAAACTCAAACCCCTACTAAAAAATGCCAATCTTTTTTTGTGCGAAGAAAGTAAACAAAAATACCAATATATAAAAGAATAAATGCTGCTGCTGAATTTGGTCCATCAAATATACCCTGAAATCTTCGTATATTTGCTGTATCAATTCCATGAAATATTGGAACTGAGGAGCCAAATTGCCAAGAAGATGGATTTCAACTAAATCAGAAATATAATAATATATCTTCACCAAAAATAAATCGTACACAAAATCCAAGAAATATGGCCCAACCTCAAGAAAGTAAAAATATCTTCAAGTAATATGTAAAGTTTTTTGGAAGTAAATATGCCCCATGATATAGAATCCAGAAGGCAATAATAAATTCAAAGTCATATCTTCCTCCATATATAATTCCTTGAATACCAGTAGTAAATAGAGATATGAATATCAAATATACGATATACCCTCCTATCATCCAATCAAGAATACCAATTTTTGGAAATCTTCTCTTTTGAATGCAGTCAAATCATAAAATAATCCCCATGAAAATAAGAACAAGTTCCTTATATAAGGATCATCCAGAAAATCATAAGAACTGGGAAAATACCGTCAAAAATACCGTAAAAGGAAGAAGTATTAAGAGTAAACGAAAAGAGAAATCAAATAATTTTGATCAGGAAAAGTATCAACTCATAAAAAGAAAGAAAAATCTTGCGTATCATAAAGAATTTGATACAATTGGCAAGCATATTTATTATTTTTCAATATAGATTTTATGGCAATTTCCGATAATAAAAAACCAATACGAAAACCTCATGTAAATGCATCTTGTATATGATGTAGTGCGTGTACTGCAATTTCATGAGATGTATTTGAGTTAGATGAAAATGGATTATCACGTGTGAAAATTTGTGAAACCTACGAAGGAAAAGATGTAGATGATTCAATAGCTGCATGCCCTGTAAACGCTATCAGTTGGCAAGAAACAGATGAAAATGGAAACTACACAAACTGAGTTGAAGAACATAAAAACATCTAAAAACTATTATTGAAAAATCTCAATCAATATAAAAAATGGAAGTAATTATTATTACTTCCATTTTTTATATACCACCTATTTATGAAACTTTTCTTCTCATCCATGGACTTTTCTCAAGCTTTTGAGTATATTCGGTTGAACGAGAAATATTAAGAAGGATTCCAACTCCTATAAGAAGGGATACCAATGATGATCATCCATAGCTTACAAATGGAAGCGTAATTCAGGTAAGAGGCACAACATTCATATTAACTCAGATATTAATGAATGCTTGCATTATGATAAGAATTGAAATTCAGAAAGCGAGATATTTTCAAAATGGATCCTTTACCCGTCTGGCTATAGAGAGCCCTCTTGATAAAATAAATAAATAAATAGAAAATAACGTAAAAACTCCAATGAATCATAACTCCTCTGCAACAACGGAAAATATAAAATCCCCCTGAGCTTCTGGAAGATATCAAAATTTTTGAATAGATTTTCAAAATCATAATCAACCAAAGCCACCACTTCATATAGCAATTAATCATTGTTCAGTTTGAAATGCTATGGTTTTCTTGGTAATTGCATCTTTACTATTTGTAAGAAAATTATCAATTCTACGAGAAATATAGGTAACCGAATTTTTACATACCTGAACTTGAGTATTTGGATTCACTGTACATTTCGACTCGCCAGCTTTTCAAACACTATATACTCAAAATGCAAGTACAAATAGTAAAGCTATTGCTGAAGACATATATCGCACATTTCATCATCCAATAAAGAAAAGTGCTAATATAACAGGGGTGATTATAAGGATAGATCAAAAATCTGGTTGAAACATGAGAAGAAACATCAAAATACTCACCCATCAGAAATAATAAAAAAAACCTCTTCATAATTCATTCATATGATAGCTATTTTTTTTAAGAAAATGAGCAAGAAAAATGATAAGTGCTATCTTTGCAAATTCTACTGGTTGTAAAGATGGAAGTCATGGAATATTTAACCATCATCTTGCTCCATTGTATGTATCTCATACAAATAAAACGACAAACATGAGATTCATAGCAATAAAATAGAATACATTCGCATATTTCTCAAAAAACTGAAAAGGAATTTTAGAGAAAGCTACTGCCAAAAATAAGCCTATAAATACATGACCAATATTTTTTATGAGATAATATGAATTACTTGCCTCATCGAGTCGACCATTTTGAACCATAATTGATGTTATCTTATATGATGGATAAACACTTACTGAGCTTATCATAATCATTCAAAAAATTACCAGTCAAAATACTGCAAGAAAAAGTGGCATATCAATAGATCGGACTTTCATAAAAGGCAAAAAAGATAAAAAGAAAGTACTCTAAAAAGGAAAAAAATCAATTAAAAAAAGAGGATGAACTCATCCTCTTTTTTTAATTGATTTTAGATTATGCTGTTTTTCTTTTAACACCATATATAGTACCAGCTACAAGAAGGAAAAGGAAAACAAGAACTACATCACTGGCTCCTGTATTTGGGAGTCATTGAACTGGAGTTTTACTCGTTGATCCTGAATTCATTTTTCCAGAAAGAGTATTTCCAGAATTACTTGTTCCAGTAGACATCACAGCGGAAGGATTACTTGCAGCATTTAATTTTCATGCAACCGTAACATCGATGAGGTTCTTAGCATCAGTAGTAATAAATTCCTTTGAAATATTCATTGCCTCTGTAATAATCTGATCACTTGTCGTCTTTGCACTTACAAGTACAACCTTATAGGCAGTTGATGGGGCAAGTACTCATGTAAGATCAATTACAATACGCTTTGGGTCAAAAACATCAATCTTTACAGTAGAAACATCAACATTTGAATTATCAGATGCACGCACAATCTTTACTTTACTTGAACCATTCGTTACAGAAGAACTAATATCAATAGCAATGTGCTTGTTATCAAATACACGAACGTTTTGAATAGAAAGAATGGAACCACTATCAGTGGAACCGCTGAGTGAAGAAGTACCAGATAATCCAAGATTAACCATAAGTTCTGGTGAATCAAATTCAGCTTCAACACCACTTCCATCAAGAGATACAATACTAAAATAATATGTTGTATTTGTTAACTTTTCAAGAGTAGTTCCCGTTGTAGTAATAATACTTGAGACACTTGAGTAATTTGCAAGCGGATCAGAAGAATTTTCGATTGAACGAGTATCGTATTTTACTCGATAACCCGCAGCACTTGAGACTTTACCCCATTCAAGAGTAACTGTATTGGTGGTATTTTTAACAAGAGTTGGCTTCATAGTAACAGGACTTACCCCAGGAGAGGCAGCTTGTGTATATGAACCGATAGCAAGAATCCCTGAAACAAGGAATGCAAATACTGTCTTAGAGGTCATAATGATTTAGGGAAGAAAAATAAAAGATTTGTAAAAAGAAACATTCACGATAAACTTATCGCACTTGGTAAGTGTAATATATTTATGTGAAAAAAACAAGAAATTTTTCCTATTCAGAATAAAAAAGGGTTTACAATTATTGAAATGATTGTAGTATTATGACTTATATCAGTGTGAGTCTATATTTATGCTCTTTATTTTAATGTAGATAGATGATCTGATCTCCAGAGGGTTCTTCGTTTTACCGATTTTATCGTTACAAATATTGCGACTGAAAAGGTAAATACGCTTATAGGTCGGTGATATTACTCATGAACTATTAGTAGCTTTATACGCCCTGAAACAACCAGCATCGTAATGAATATGGCCGGAAGTGGTTCTATAGAAATACGATATATGTCTTCTGGTACTGAAGTTATGTTAAGAAGATATATCTTTCCATTTCTGGATGATAACAAGAAATATGAAATACATTGAATCTATCTTCAAAGTGCCTCTGGGTGAACTGAATCAAGTGTTTCTTGAGTTACACTTTCTTTTGTAGGAAATATCTATAGTTTCACGTGAGTCATTGATTCTTCCCCTTCATTAACACCACCATATCCACAGCTTTTAAGGATACATGTATGATATAAGGCGTATCGTCGAGATATCTTTTTTGATAGGAGAACTGGTCGAATCTGGATAGCAAACGAAGTAAATCCATAAAAAAAACTCCACCAAAAATTTATTGGTGGAGTTTTTTTATAATGGAATCTTTTAATGATTCTATACCAATATCTGAATAAGCGGAAACAAAAATAGGAGAATATCTTTGGTATTCTCCTTCAAGTTGTTGTATAGAATCATTTGAAATCATATCTACCTTATTAAAGACGTATAATCTCTTTTGTTTTGCGCCAATATTCTCCAAAATAGCATCAACAACCTCTATTTTTCATCCTATATCATAATCGTTAGCATCCATAACATGTAAAAGAACATCTGATTCTATACTATCTTCAAGAGTTGATTTGAATGCTGCAATCAAATTAGGAGGAAGATCTCGAATAAAACCAATAGTATCATTTACTAAGATATCTATTCATTTTATAGACTCTACTGAAGAAGCATCGTGAATATGCATCATTCCAACATGAGTTCAGAGGGTGGCAAATAGTTTATTTTCAGCAAGAACTCACTTTTTCGTAAGAACATTCATGAGTGTAGATTTTCCAGCATTCGTATAACCAACAATTCAAATAGTGGAAAGTCATTTTCTCTTTCGAGAAGCACGATGGAGAGAGCGTGTTTTTTCATGTGTCTTTAACTTCCCCAGAAGCATGAGTTCTTTTTCACGTAAGTGTCGTTTCATTATCTCAGTATTTGTTTCTCCTTGTCCTTTTGCATTTTTTGATCATCAACCCTGTCGTGAAAGCTCCATTCACATTCCATAGATACGCGGTCACATATGTTTAATAGCAGCCAATTCTATTTGTAGCTTTGCTTCGGGAGAATCTGCATGAAGTGCAAATATTTTTAATATTAAATCAACCCTATCCCAAGCTTGAATCTTCGATTTTGACTTTCGCATATATTCATTCACATTCCATATTTGTGCAGGTTTCATAATATTTCCTATAATCAGAAGTTCAGCTCATAATTCTTCACCAATAGCAATAAGCTCATCCAATTTTCCACTTCCTACAAAAGTACGATAATCTGGAGTAAATCTTTTCTGAACGCGCTTTACAATAGTCACTCATCCATATGTAGAAACAAGTGACTCAAGTTCATTCATCCTATAATCCAATTCATTATGAGAAATATTTGGAGGGGCTACATCTATTATAATCGTTTTCATATTGACATATAAAATTATTAATCTATATTGAATTTTCTTATGAAAATACTGAGAAAAAACATTCCGGAAATTCCTGATAGCACCTATGTTACGAAAATCCCTGAAAAACGGGTACGTTTAGTATATGAAAAAATATTTTGTACTCAAGCCGGAAGTGATTCTGAAAAAAATCGAAAAATACTTGCTCGATATGAGAATTATATCTGACTCCCTTATTCTCCTTTTACATCAGAACAAGAATTGCAACTAGCCAAGGAATATGAATGATTACAAGACTATCTTAGACAAGAAGAAATAATACGAAAAGAAGAAGAAAGATTACTTATAGAGAGAAAAAAAGAACAAATAGATGAGACGGAAAAACGAAGAGTGTTTTGTTATATATTTCAAGCAAATTCACCTACTGAACAGTTAAAACGTATACGTGATAATCCTCGATTTCTTCGAGAACTCTCTGATAGTCTGCTACACGATATTCTCATATGATTTCAATGACTCCAAGAAGGCAATCTTCTGCAAGGTGCAATGAATCGAGAACAAAAAAGACGTACTGAGAAAAATAGTATACATATTGAAACAATACTAAAGATACTCAATAAAGAAATGGAGCGAAGAAGTATTCCTATCATCAAATAGGAGATAATAATCATGACCTTAACCTATCAAGAATAGTCGCTGTTACTTTTTGTATAGTTGATTTTGTTGCAAAAACTCTATAAAGAGGATTTTGTGTTCCCTGTTCAAAATACATTCCGAGAAGATATTCTCCTTTTGCTATTTTTTCAAGAAATTCTTTTTCTTTCATGCTAGACTCTTCATGTCAGATTTTGACGGTTTTTTGGAGAATATATGACTTCTTTCTGAGGTATTCCTCCATTCATGCATACGGTCAAGTATATTCCCAACAAATGGTGAGAAATTTTATATGCACAGCAAGTACTGAGTCTGAAATCTGAAATCCCTCTTTTTCAAGTACATCTTTTAAAAATTGGCGAAGTCTCTCCTGTTCTTCTGGAGATAATTTTTTTCTTGGCTGATTCATAATATTTATATATTTATCCAATAAACTCTCGATTTCTTTCATTCATATTCTGTATAGCGTTCAAAAATTCCGCCATTTTTCTCAATAGTTTTGTATGATCAAATATTATCATCGAAACATCCAAGCATGACTCGGTCGAGTCAGATCTCTCTAGCTTCCACGAGTGCCAATCGAAGCATTTCAGTTGCATATCACTTCTGTCGTTCATTTGGTCGAATTCCATATCCTATATGTCCACCATATTCTCGTAAATTCGGAGCATCAATAGAATGCCGAACTTGTATTCATCCGAGAATTTTTTCTCAATCCATGAGGAAAAAGAGGGTTGCTGGAACTCAACGATGGTTTTGTGTAAGATCATTATGGGCCAACATAAGAAATTCCTCAAAATCTTCCCCACGAAAAAGAGCTCATGGTGAAACATGTCATGTTTCAAACTCCCCACTTGCCTTCCATTCAGAAAGCATTTCAAGGTATGCAAATTTATGTGTGATATTTGGAAATACAAGATGCAACATATATTCCTATTTAGAAATTAATGAGTATATGCCTTATTCTTTAACTTAGCACGAAATTTTTTCTGAGCATTTTCTTTTTTATGAACTTTTTTTCTTTCCGTTTTCTCAGCCAGTTTTTTTTCAGCTTTTTTTCGAAGTCATGCCTTTTTCTGCATCTTTAATCGAGCCTTCTCTGCTCTTAATTCTTGTTGAAATTGTTTTCGGGATAAAGGTTTTATAGGAGGAAGTCAAATGGGATTTTCTGAGGATTTAATAGGATTGGTGTTCATATTGAAATAACTAAGGTAAAAAAATAATCTAAAATATATAATGGAGGGCTATTCTTTCTTTTTAATAATAAATGCATCCATAATATTTCTCCCTGGTCAGATAATATATTTTCACGTATCATACAGTGCAAGTGAACCTCCACTATCAAGATTGATAGCATCTACACATCCAAATTGCTTAATAAACAATGGAACGTCCACAATAGAAATAGATGAAATCGTTCCCATTTTTATATCATTCTCTTTCGTTCGACAGATAAAACTCTTTACTGCCTTCGCTCTCATCTTTTCAGTAATAATTCCAGCATCTATGTATTTTGGTATCACATTCACTCCGCTCATGAGAAGAATCGGGAAATTTGCAATTCAATAATAGATATCTCATATTTTTTCTGAATTCAGATTCATCCGTATATTCTTATTCCCCCAGATATTATTTTGTAATAACATCGGGGTTCAATTTTTCAAGAATCAAAATAAACCATTCACTCCTGTATCAGGAAAATACTCTGAATATTTTTTCCCTTCACCTCATATTATACGTATCGTATTAGTACTATCTGGCTTCCCAGTGTAATCTTTTGGTGTAAAATAAGCGCCATTTATACCTGCCACAGCACCTCCTTCTTGAATCAAGGATTTCAGTGATGTTGCCTCATTACGAGCAGCAATCGACACCCTATAATCATCATTCTTTGGTATATGAAAAACACGTACCTTATGTCACTCCACTGTTTTCGTAATAAGAGAGTAGGCGAAGGTGGATGTATATGGTAAAAGAATACTGAGAAATAGAAGAATTCGCATATTTATAAAGTACTTAATTAATTAATTCACTCCTACTACTTCCTTCACTATCCTCATCTTCGCTTCAAGTCTAGCATTCATAATACGAGCTCATTCTGCGAGTTTTGCTTCGACGAATGGTATATCACTGAGAAGTTCACTACGAGTATTTCTATACTCTGCCAAGTATCTCTGTAGTATATCAAGAAGTGCCAGTTTTGCATGTCCATATCCAAATCCAATATTCGGGGTACGGTACTTTTCTCATATAGCTGCAATCTCCTCAGGAGTTCCAAATATTTTTATAAGAGAGAATACATTACACGTATCTGGATTCTTCACATGATCCACTCAGAGTGAATCCGTAACAATAGACATAACTCGTTTTTTCATTGTTTTCTCATCATCAAATACTCCGATAAAATTATCATAGCTCTTACTCATCTTACGACCATCGATACCAGGGAGTGTTTCTACTTCTTTTTTTACAATTGCCTCAGGCTCGATAAATACTTCTTGTCAGTATGTCTTATTGAATGCTCGTGCAATATCGCGAGTCATCTCGAGATGCTGTATCTGATCCTTCCCAACTGGCACTGCTTCGATATCATATCCGATGATATCTGCTGCCATAAGGATAGGATAATTAAAAACTCACATGTTTATATCAGAGTTTTTAGCCTCAGCATCTTTATAGCTATGCGCCCGAAGCATAAGTGAATACGGTGTTACATTCGTTAGAACCCACATGAGTTTCGTGATATCTGCGATATCAGACTGACGAAAGATAGTAATCGGAGTATTTTTCCCAAAGATTGAAAGATACTCGATAGCAAGTTCAAGTGATTGTGTACGGAGTTTTTCTCCATCCTTTACACTCGTGAGCGCATGAAGATCAGCAATGAATATCGCTGCATCATTCCCTTCTGCGAGTTGCTTAAATGGCAATACGGCTCAAAGGAGATTTCAGAGATGCATCGAGGAACCTGTTGGCTTTACACCAGTAATAATTTTTTTAGACATAATGGTATATTTAATAATTTTAATATAAGAAAAAATAAGAGAAAGGCAATACAAAGCACTTTAGTCTCGATAATAACAACGTGCCCGTTCAAGAAATTCCGTTTCTCCTCAGACCATCTTGGGAGCAAGGTATTGTTTTCCTTCCTCCAGATAGAGTGGTGGAAATGGAATTTGCTCAAATCCATTCTTCTCAAAAATCGGATACATACGTGGATTTACCGTGGCACTAATAATCGATTGGGAAGTATTTCCATAGTGATGAATAAGTCATCTTACAAGCATATGACCGATAGAATTCCCAAAGTTCTGAGAACGAACAACAACGGATCCTATCTCTTGAGATCATAGAAACTCTGGTATACTGGTTGGATAGATACTCGCCTGTCAGACAACGACATTATCCAAGAGAGCGATTACACTCGATGAGAATTTTTGTAGCATCTCATCAAATGTATGAGGTATAACGGTTGGATCATGTTCAAATGCATCTCTTAAGAGATGCGATGAGGCTTTTGCATACATAGATGCATCAAAATATAATGATGCCGGAATAAAAGTGATTGGTTTCATAAAAATAAGGTATGAGAAATAAAAAAACGTTTACCGAGAAAATCCTCTCTCAGTAAACGTTCGATTGCAGACATGCTACAATAACCGCCAAGAAAGAGGAATTATAGCTGTCCACCAAGTAAGAAAAAGAGTGCAAATCATACAAAAAATATTATGCGGATATAATCTCAACAAATCACTCAACACCTTTTTGATTTCTATCACGAGCAAACAGGATTGATCCAGTATTTTCAGCATAGACGGGTATAAAATCATCATATCATATAAGCTGCCCTGCGATAATATCCTCAAAATCTGAAAATATTTTTACAACCCGAAACGTATCTGTTTGTGTCTTATATGCAGTTTTTGCTCGATATGTTCGGATCTCTTCTTTTGGAAAGTCAGATGGAAAAATACTTATATCATCAAGCATATCATAGTATGAAAGGAATTGTTTTACGCTTTCAAGTCATTTAAGAAAAGCATCGGAATCCTTGTGATATCAGCATTCCACACAGATTCCAACCTTTCCATTACGGAACATGTAACCATCTGTTCAACCTGGTTCCATCTCAGAAAAACCATAACACCTTCGTGAAAAAGGAAATCATTCAATAATCGAATTACATGCCTCCTCTGTAATAATGAGCGCAGGACTTCCAAATGAGGGACTTGAGTGAAGATCGAGACATCAGATAGATTGATCGAGGTATTTCATTATCTCTCGTGAACGGAGGTATTCATAGGAATTCATTTCAAATTCATTCATCGTTGCATCATCCCGAAACATTCGATTCAGATTACAGTCAATCTGACGTGCATTAGTATCTATCGCACGAAGGTTTCCATACATCAGAAACACCTTTCATCGTTTGATATTCAATTTTTGGGAGAGTATATCGAGTGTCTGAACTCAGCAGACTTCATTTCCATGAATTCATCACAATATTGTAAGTACTGGTCAGGGTATTCATGAATCAATGATAATTGGGGTAATTGGTTTCATAAAAAATGATTATTAATAGTTATTTCGGGAAAAGAGCACGCGTTGATCTTCATCATCATACGAGAAGACTTCGGTGTATCCGAGATTTTCACGGATAGAGTACATTGGAGAATTTCGACTGGTTCTCTGGATGATAGAATTTACTTTTTGAGCATTTGATCGTAAGTATTCTTCGTTAAGGGCTACAAGCGATGTTCCGAGTCATTTCATTCGGTATGAAGGTGATATTCCTGTTTCTGATTGATAATAGATTTCTCACGAAGAGAGATCAATATCATTCTTCTCTAGATTTCTTATAAGAGCATCAAATGCTTCTGTTCTATCTCATAATCAGAGCTTATCAGCATTGATATTTTGAAGTGTATCACGCCATCCCCATGTAAATCAGGCAACATTTCATTCTTGAAGTAATAACAAACACTGTGAATAGGTCTTAGAAAGTACTTGTTCTACTGATTCTTGAATCTCAATATTCGAATAAAAGTCTTCGATGGCTCCAGAGCAATTCGGGCAAACCCCTGGTGCATCTTCAAAAGTAGCCTTAAATCAGCACAGAGATGAACACTTTACTCATTCTCGCCATGCCGATGAATTAAATACATCCTTGTAGACACGTGCAATTCCTGAGATATAGTTCTCCATATTTTGAGAAGTAACAGAAACGATTTCAAAACCTTTTTGGTTCAATGTTGAGAGTGTATTTTTCATAAAAAAAGTGAGATTAAAAATAAAAAAACTGCCACGGAAGGAGGCAGATTTAGAAAAAGACATATAAAATATGTACATGGAAAAAACTGCCAATGCGATACATAATGGTGCCAGATATTTTGCCAAGTATTTTTTCTTTTGAAGGAGATATACATAAAATTGATAATTAAAAAAATCCCCCGTAAAGCAGAGAATGCCTCACGGGGAAAGTCGATTTATACTGGTTTTTTTACCTACGACAAAATTCAAAAACGTGAGGGAGTGGTATAATGCCAAGATGTAGTAAAAATGTATGTGTTCATGAAAATATGGTAGCAGAATTTTTATTAAAAGCAAATAACTTTTCTGAATTCCCTAAATAAATATGTATATTGAGAAATTAATTCAATGAAAATATCACACTTCTATAACCAAGCATTTCCCATTTTCTCATCCATTCAGATGTAGGATAAATATGTCGACCAGTATCTGTATCCCATACGATAATGTGGCTTGGGGTCTTTATATTTCCGATATATCACAGAAGTACAAAAGCATGTTCTCATATAATTCAATTCACTTTTTTTCCAGTTTTTGTAATCCATGAAAGTGATCTATCTTCTCACCAAGTAGCACATGTATTACGGGCAGAAATTCCATATGTTTTAATAAGTGAATCATTCACATCAAGCACTACTCCATCCTCATATCTCGGATCTGTACACCAATCCGCCCAAAGAGTAACTCGCTTTCATTTTTTTAATGATTCCAAAAGTGTAGTAAGATGCTTTTTTGGACTCAATTGACTTGAGTGAGATGTTCTATTTATAATTTCGACATGATATCATAATTTCTTGGCGGTTTTTGCAATTGGTCATTCATACACTCCATATCCAGTAAACTTTCTTTGAGAACCATAAATATCTCAAACAAATCAAATATCCGGATCTCACCACTTACCATCCGTTAAATATAAGAAAGATGAATCAAAAGGGAGAAGTTGAATAAAATCATCTTCTGTTATTTTTGATCCAATAGACCGAAGATTAATAACAGATGCCTTGATTTCACAAGATAATTGATATTTTTGGAGTCTCAACACCATGCCAGAAGTTATATCATACGTAATTTTTGGAAATTTTTTCTTTTGTATTCATGGAAGTATTTCATTGATTGTTTGAAAAAGATATTTTCGAACAGGAAAAATACCATCTCGAATAGATTGATCAATATCTAACGCTAATAAAACATCCATATCAACCATCTTGGTGAATATCTTATCAATTTTTTCTTGATTTGATAGAGTTTGAATTGAGCTAAGAAATGTGTTTAAATCCATCATGGAAGAAATGGGGTACAGCGTTTTTCATTTACTCGGAACAAAACACCCACCATCCATACATTGAATACTTGCATAGGAAATATCTATACATGCAAATAATCAAAATGAGAGTATAAGTGAGAATAAACCGCCTATTTTCATGCTTTTTTCTTAGCTGTAGGAGTTTTCTTTTTTGGTTTTGAATCAGAAGTTTCAGGTTTTTTTACCTTTCAAAAAGCTTGAGGATTACTCTCTAAAATCATTGCCTTTACCTCTTCGAGAGTAAGAGCTGAAATAGCATCTTCAGCAATCTTTTTTCCTTGCCTCTTAAGGGGAATACTTTCCTTTTTAAAACGTATAAATGGACCAAATCTCCCATTTTCTATAGCTATATCTTGATCTTCCCACCGTTGAATATATCGATTTGCCTCTTTTTTAATCTTTGCATCAATAAGTTTATTACAATCATCCTCGGTTAAATTATCAAAGTCATACGTACGATTCACATTTATATAAAGATTATTCCACTTAATAAATGGACCAAATCGCCCCTTTCATTTGGTAACTGGCTTATTATCATATTGAAAAATAGGTGCATCTGCCTGATTTTTTTCTTCTATAAGAATCTTTGCTCTTTCGAGATCAATAGCAAGAGGATCTTCACCTTTTGGTATCGAAACATAAGCCTCACCAAATTTAATATAAGGACCGAATCGTCACATACCTATAATTACAGGCTTATCAAATACCTCACCAAGATCTTTGGGTAAAGTAAATAAATCAAGAGCAATAGCAAGAGTGATAGTTTCGATTGACTGATTGGGCGGAAAATTGGTATATCGGGGCTTTCATTCTTCACCTACTTCATCTGGTGTACCAATCTGTACAACAGGACCAAATTTTGCCATACGTACCAATACTGTTTGCCCTGTTTTTGGATCCTTTCCAAGGATACGTTCTCCTGTTGCCCTATCAGCCGATCCAATTGTCTCCTCTATCGCAGCGTGAAATGGTTTATAGAATGCATCCAACATTTCTGTCCAGACAATTTCACCACGAGCAATTTCATCAAATTCCTCTTCTACTTTTGCGGTAAAATTATACTGCATAAATGATGAAAAATTCTTATCGAGAAAATCTGTTACCACAAGAGCAATATCTGTTGGTCGAAGTTTTTTCTCATCTCGTTCAATATATCAACGATCTATAATAGTTGATATGGTTGGCGCATAGGTAGAGGGACGTCCGATACTCTCTGACTCAAGCTTTTTTACAAGCGTTGCTTCCGTATAACGAGCTGGTGGTTGGGAAAATTTCTGAAGTCATTGATAATCATATGATTGTACAGAATCACCATTATTTAAAGCTGGAAGCTTCACAGCTCCATCTTCTTCGATTTCTTCATCAGTTCCTTCGATATATAGCTTCATGAATCCAGGAAACTTTATTACCTCGCCTTTTGCAATCCAAGTCTGATCAGAATGAGAAGCAGGATGAAAATGAAAAGTAGTAGTTTCTATAGTTGCCTCTTTCATCTGTGATGCTACGGTTCTTTCCCATATGAGCCTGTATAATTTCAACTTTAAACTATCCAATCATGAGGTTTCAGGGGTTTTATCTATATATGCGGGTCGAATAGCCTCATGAGCTTCTTGAGCATTTGCCTGCTTTGTTTTGAACCTTCTACCGGATGGAAGCGAATACTCCGCTCAAAAGTTATCAACGATAAATTGCTTTGCAGTATTGATTGCTAGATCGGAAAGATTTACACTATCCGTTCGCATGTAGGTAATATATCATTCTTGATAAAGTTGTTGAGCTACATCCATGGTTGTTTTTACAGAAAGACCCAATTTTCTTGAAGCCTCCTGTTGAAGAGTGGAAGTTGTAAATGGTGCTCCTGGAAGACGAGTAGATTCTTTCTTATCAGTTGAAACCAAAGAAAAAGTAGTATCTGTTGGAATGGTAAGAATATGATTTCATTTCTTATCTTTTGATGGAACAATCTTTTCAGATTCAATTCAAAGAGTCTGAAAAAATTCCTTAGCATCATCGAGGGTTTTAAGACGATGATTTTTCCCTTGAATTTTTGTAAATTCCACAGGGAAGTTCATATTTTTTGCTTGTAGATGGGCAAAAATTTTCCATGATTCTTCAGGAATAAAGGCCTGGATTTCCCGTTCTCTTTCAACTATAAGTTTCACAGCAATAGATTGTACTCTTCAGGCAGATAGTCCTGTTCGTACCTTTTTCCAAAGCACAGGGGAAACTTCATATCATACAATACGATCAAGCACACGACGAGACTGCTGAGCATTTACAAGATTCGTATCTATATTTCTTGGTTCAGCAATAGCCTTTTCTATAGCGGTTTTTGTAATTTCATGAAATACAATTCGAGAAGTTGTCTCAACTGGAAGTCAAAGGGCATGACACAAATGCCAACCAATCGCTTCTCATTCGCGGTCCTCATCCGTTGCAATCCAAACTTTTTCAGCGGTTTTTGCAAGCGCCTTCAATTCACTGACTCGTTTTTTCTTTTCTGGTGATATTTCATACATAGGAATAAATCCTCCAGGAATATCAATACCGATATTTTTCTCAGGAAGATCACGTATATGACCAAATGAAGCCTCAACTCTATAGTCTTTTCAAAGGAATTTTTCTATCGTCTTCCCTTTTGCAGGAGACTCGACGATAACTAGATTTTTCATATGGACAGAATCTTAATGGGAGAAAAGACATATTTTTACTTGAGTCACTATGGAGAGCAGGATAAAAAAGTCAAAAGATTTTACGAAACTTAACAACAAATTTACAAGAAAAATAAAAAACAAAAAAACTCTAACAAAATGTCTGAGGAAATAATAATAATGGGGAAATATATAACTGGGTTGGATTACCGTGTACAAATCGACCAAAAAATGACACAATAAACAATGAGGTAGCTTTAACAAAGTCTGACCAGAAATTACTATATAAAAATGACATCAAAAGTAAAAAGATTTTTTGTATTTTTTTACTTCTCTATATACTCAAATTATGTTCACTATTTATTGATTTTAGTTTTATGAAATTGGTAATTCCCAGCACACTATTCTTGTTTTCTATCACCTTAAGTGGATGTCAGAATGCAATCCCTCTCCCCCCAATGAATGAATCAGGAGCTACAATAATGACCGGGGAGATAAATCAAACAGGAAAAACACTCACTGGACAAAAACAAGATGCAACGAAATACGATCCTGAGATTCAGACAAAAGACATTGAGATTTCAAAAGGAAACGATGAAGATGATACTATTTGAACACTTGATGCTATTGAAAGGAGCGATGAATCTACAAGAAATGATTCAGAAACAACCGATAAAGACTCTATTGAACCATGAGTAATATCAGAGATGACTATCCAAAAATCAAAAGATTCTACCATCACACAATGAGTTGAAGCATGAAATTCTTGAGCTTCACAAGAACCAACAAAATAGAACTTATCATCAGAGAACAAAAAAACAAGCAATAAATTGCTTGTTTTTTTATACACATCTCTTAAAGAAGGGAAAGTATAATATTTTTATATTCCTCTGAATACCGAAGAAGCTGATGGGAATTGATAGTATGAACCTCATGAACTATCTTATTCCGAATTTTATGAAGAAACCATATTCGTTCAATATTTCCTTGAAGAAAAATTGGTTTTTTCTTCAACTTTTCTGCTAAGGTCCCACCATATCAATACTCTGCCAAAATAAGTGCAAGGATCTTATCATATCCAATGATACATTCAACTGAAGATTTTTCTTGAAGTCTCAATATTTCATTTCGGAAAAACTCTTTTTTTTCTTGTGATATTCATTTAACAAAAAATAAACGCCAAAAGAATGCTACCAAAATGATGCAAAAGAGAAGAAAACAAAGAAAAATGATAATTCATGAAGGCATATTATTCCGTGGGCTTATTGGCAACATATACAAAAGCTGGAGGAAAATTTCTCCATTCCCATCATATATTACATACTTCAAAATGACATGCTATTTTCTTCTTATCAGAAAGAAAATACTGAAACTGAACAAACTTCCCTCCAGGTCGAAGCATTTTTTTTGCTTCGGAGAGAATTTCATGAACCAATTCATTATCGAAACTTCCAAATGGAAGACATGAAAATATAATATCTACTGAACCTTCAGGAACATATAGTGATGCATTACGAACATCATCTGGAATAATATGAAGATTGGGGGCATGGAGTTTTTCGAGGTATGGAAGAAATGTATTTTCCAACTCAAAGGCATGTATTTGACATTCTTTATTACAAGCTTTGATTATCTCTTTCGTAACAGCTCATGTTCCTGATCAAAATTCAAGAATACAATTTGCTTCATGAATTCATGACATTCGAACCATTTTTCTACCAAGGTATCGAGAACTGGGAACAAAAGAGCCCACTTGTCTTGGGCTCTCTAGAAACAAAGAAAGAAATTTTGTTCGGGACATACAATAAAATTATTTGAGAATCTTAAGGAGATCTCTAAATTCTTCGAGTTCAACTGGATCAATCCCCTTCTTTTCAAGTACTTTCTCAAGTCCACATGTATCAAGTTCATATACTGCCTGGGTCATGGCGCTACGGATAGCAACGAGTTGTTGAACAATCTCTCGAAGTTGACTCTCATCCTGAATCATTTGAATAACTCAACGAATCTGTCCCTCTACCCGACGAAGACGATCAGTAACACGCTTTTTTTGCGCAACATCTTTGATTTTCATAATTAATATCATTAGGAATAGTACGGGCGATAGTATATAAAGAAGCTTTGAAAAATCAAAGAAATTCCATAAAAACTATCACCAAATTACTGGACTTTTTTGATGGATATGAAGATATTCATTCGTTCTACTAAATGGTTTACTTCCAAGAAAACCACGATGAGCAGAAAAGGGGCTTGGATGTGGTGAGGTTATAATACAATGCTTACTGGAATCTATTAAATCCTTCTTGGAAATAGCATAATTCCCCCAAAGAATGAAAACAAGATGCTCTTTTGATTCAGAAAGAAGATGTATAACGGAATCTGTAAATATTTCCCAACCTTTTCATTGATGCGAAGCTGGAATTCATTTTTCAACCGTTAACACGCTATTTAAGAGAAGAACTCATTGTTTTGCCCAATCAGAAAGATCCGTATGTATTCGTTTTATTCCTACATCAGAATCAAGTTCTTGAAAAATATTTCGTAAACTTGGTTGACGAGGTGATCCATCTGGCACTGAAAAGCATAATCCCATAGCTGCACCTGGAGTATGATACGGATCTTGTCATAAGATTATTACTTTAACAGAATCAAATGGAGCAAGATCAAATGCGGAAAAGATAAGTCCACCAGGAGGATAACATTTTCAGGAAGTATACGAAGACTTCACAAAAGAGGTAAGATTTTGCCAATAAGGTTTTTCAAATTCAGGAGCGAGAACAGAAAGCCATGATGGATGAATATGTACTGTCATAAGAAAAATATTTAAGAAAATCTTATATAAAAATAAAGCATATTCAACAAAAAAGCATCTGAATATTTTCAGATGCATTGTATAATCATGGAGGAGAGAGGGGGATTCGAACCCCCGGTACCTTTCGGTACACACCCTTTCCAAGGGTGTACAATCGGCCACTCTGACATCTCTCCAGATTTCCTTTACGGGATGACTATAGTGCCATTTTATACAAATAAAACAATGAATTGCAAATTAAATAGAAAAATTTTTATTTTTTTTATTTTTTTATATAATGCAGCCCGTTAATTAGGCATATTCATCGATAACTTCATTTTTATGATTGAAACTATTCATCAACATCTTTATACATTCTTTGGGCAAATGAAGGTGTCAATTACCTCCCTTCAGATAACAACAGAAAACGATGATACTATATATAATGTACGTATCGAGACACCTGATTCTGCGCTTATTATAGGTATACATGGACAAAATCTACAAGCATTCAATCACCTTCTTGGAAGAATGATTGAAATGATTACAGGTAAATTTGCAATTGTTCACCTAGAGGTAAACGACTATATGAAAGAAAAAGATGAACGATTTTTCCGATATCTTGAATGACGAATTGACTATGCAATGAAAAGTAAAAATGATGTTACTATACCAAATCTGAACTCATATGAACGAAAAAAAGCACATAACCATATAAGTTTAAAAAATATTGACGGACTCAAAACTTACAGTGATGGTGAAGGAAAAGAAAGAATGCTCCATCTCATATATACCGGAACAGAAACTTACAGATCACAACCTCATACTTCTTCACCACAGTCATCATCAGCGCACACTTTAGATGATCTTTCTGAAGATGGAATTGGAATATAACTCGCTATCTCTAATTTTATGAAGCAATATACTTCTTATCTTATTGCTTGAATTCCCCTTTTAATTTTTTGAGGGTTATTTTCTCTTTTTTACTATATCAATACAGGAACTCTCTTCTTAGAGAATAGAAAGCTCGATGGTTTTGTGCGCTCTCATCCTGAACTCATTCCAACAAAAGAAGTTATTACAATATCTGATTGAGGTCATGATACCTTGATAGCAGATATGTATTGGCTACGAACGGTTCAATATATAGCAGATAATCTCTTTTCTGGATGAGAAGAGAAAAAAAAATATAACGAATACTTTATAAAACTTCTGAAGACTATTACAGAACTTCATCCACGATTTACAGAACCCTATATTATCGCACTTCTCTTTTCCCCTCAAGTTCTTCCAACTGATACGGAAGGAGAAAAAGTTGAGAAACAATCTATTGCACAAGCAAGTATGCAAATTGCAAAAGCTGGAGTACTCGCAACCTGCAATCAAGAAACAATAAAACATATTCTCCAAGAAACCGATATAAGTCAGATATGGAGGAATCCAGTGAATCATGATCCTTGTGTTGATGGATTTATACCATACTATCTAGGGTATAACTATTACTGGAATAATAACTATGATACGGTAAATGCTGTAAGGTATTATAAAATAGCTGCTGCTCATACGCGTGAAAATATTGGAACACAAATCCCAATAGCAACACAGTACTATATACCCCTTATGGAAGGAAGATGATGAAAACAAAAGACAGCAGCTTTCGTTTTCTTTACTATGGCATTGGAAGGGGTTCAAGATAAAGAAAATATCTGTATTCAGGAAACAGAAAAGCTCCTATCTTTTATTCAACCAATTATTCAAAAAGATACGCTCTTTCCTGAAAATACGATTACAACACTGATAGATTCGATTCAACAAGTGAAAAAAACAGATGAGGAAATGCAGAAAAAGAAACGAGAAAATCCATTCTGACTTACGTGCAATGAACATTTTGCTCGTGGTACGAAGCAGATATATCTTTCTTATCTTGAAGAAGCTGATATACGCTATATGAAGCAATACAAAAAACATGCAAGTGATGCTCGTGTATTAAAAGAATCCTGATATATTCCATTGCTTCCAGTGGATTATTACTCAGAAAAAGGCATTATATATAAATATGACACCAGAAAAAACATGTGGGATTATCGGAATGGAACATATTAAAAATACATCAAAATAAAACCCCCATGAATGGGGGTTTTATTTTATAGAATTATTCTCGACAGATGAGTCCATATTTTGTAACAAGCTCTTGGGTTTTTTGGTAGTTAGCAATCACCTCTGCATCACAAGCAATTCATCGTTCCAACTTTGTTTGGATTTTCTCAATCTTCTCTACCTCTGTAAGGGAATCAATATATTTACCAATGATAAAGAAGGTGCGATATCGAATACGGAGTATATCGATTGTTGGTGGATTACTTTGAAGATATGTATTTGAAAGAGAAATAACTGTGAGATATCTCTTATCTGTATACGCTTTTTGTATATCCTGAAAGGATATCTGAATACCACCAGTCGTAACGAGTGGGCTTTTTGTTCCGGTAGACGAAGTTGTTCATGTTGAAACAACTGGGACTACTGTTTCAGAAGTAAATGGAGTAAGTATTCCTGCAAATGGATTAGCAATCTGAGAACGAGGTGATCAAACAAATGGATTTGAACCTTGTTTTGTGATATAACGTTTTGACACTATATCATATTTGAACCAACCGAGAAATTTTGGAGTACTTGCATCATTCTTATACGAGAAAAGAAGTTTTCCATCATAGGCTCATGTATATGTTACACCTCATTCAAAATCAAGATCCACAAAAACTGCTGGATCCTTTCCAGAAATATCTACAAATTCAAAAGTAGTGATTGTTGTTGTCTCTGGAAGTGAAAAAGTCTTACGCATATTTGTAAGAGCACGATTCATTTTTTCGATAATATTGGCCTTATTTGGGTTTGAGGTTTTCAATTCAGTAAAAACTTTTTGTGCTGATCATAGTGCCAAAACCTGTCATACAACCGACCCAGAAGAAACAATAACTCATGTACCTGCTTTAATAATGCTCCCAGATCAGATATATTGACTCAATAAACGATTCTCCTCTTCTAATACTTTAATGCGTGATTCATATTTTGCGATTATAGCAAGAAGTGATTCAATAGTCTGATTCTTAAGTGTTGCAGAATCTTCAGCAAAAACATTGGTAACAAATAAAAATGCAAGAAGAAACGAAAGTATATTTTTCATAATAAAAACAATGGATAATGGATTCTTATCGGAAAATATACTATTCCTGAGAAAGAAATCAACTTTTTCCTCACCAAGGAGAGTATTGTCATAAAATGTATTTATTTTACAATAAAAATATACCATCACTTTATATGATATTAAAGAGAAAAATAGAATATCATCTCATGAAATTCTTCAGGAAAAAATCACTGATTCAGAATTTGTATTTTAGTGGAAAAATAATACAATGCGCGCGCTCTTATGAAAGCAGGCACATACTCAACCTCGCACTGTCCTGAATATGATTCATAATAGTGTGAGGTTGAGAGGAAAGTCCGGACATCCCCCAAGAGGAGAAAAGCTAACAGCTTTGGCTCGTATGTATATATAAATATATGAGTACGGAAAGTATCACAGAGACAATACAGGGTAAGGAAACTTACCAAAAGGTGAAAAGTCCATTCATGTCATTCGTGGCTAGAAAGGATTCTATGGAAACATAGAACGATAAACCCTCTCCGATGCAAGAAGAATGGTACCTCCCTATTTAATAGCACTTGGGATAGAATAGGTGGTATACTTCGCTAGAGCATACAGGCGACTGTATGTCGAGAAAGATTTGTGTCGAAGTACAGAATCCGGCTTATTACTTTCATAAGAGCTTTTATGTTTTTCAATTTATGCTCCCAAATATTCTTCTTATTGGTATACAATGAAGCGGTAAATGAACTCAAGCAAGAAAGATTGTAGAAAGTCATTGATATGCCCTTTTTGAAGCCTGAACAGAGCTCAGAAATATAGCAAAAACGGATTCCCCTCTCTGAAAAGAAATCAAATGAATACTCGATGCTTTTCAATATGTACCAGCACGTTGTATTCGTGATGTTATTATTGATTTTATCAAGAACAATACTGGAAAACCCATACTCTTTGATAGTGCAATACGAAGTCATGAACAAAATGATGCCATAGAATCTATTCTTGGAAATTTTATCGTTGTTCATCTCAACCTTGAAAAGAATATAGCAATTGATCGTCTCATGCATCGAAGAGTCGATCCGATTACCAATGAAGCCTTCCCTCCAGATTTTCCTGGAAATATCAACCCAAATACCTGAAATACACTTATAACTCGAGCAGATGATACGATAGAAGGAATACAAAAACGAATACAGTGGTCACTCAACGAGACGCTTCCTCTCATAGAAATATGGGAAAAATCTGGACATAAAATATATCATATTGATGCAGATAGAACAGTGGAAACTGTTTTCTCTGATATTTCTCATATTGTATCTTCTTACTTATAAAGACATATGCATATTCTACTTGTTGGTATCCAGTGAAGTGGTAAATGAACGCAAGCAAGGAAGCTCCTTGAGAAATTTTCTTGATATAGTTTCTTTGAAATGGGGCAAAAACTCAGAAATTTTTCCGAAATGGATGAGCCCTACTCAAAAACAGTAAAAGAATATCTCAATTCAGGAAAACTCGTACCACTCGATATTGTCAGTGAAATGCTCAAACACTACAAAAATAACCATACAGGCGGAAATATACTCTTTGACGGAATACCAAGAACCCTAGAACAACTGGATTCATTTGAGAAAGTTTTTCCAGATTATTTTATACTTTTTCTGGATCTTGAGAAAGAAGAAGCGATTCATCGCCTTTCGAATCGACGAATTGATCCATCTAATGGAGAAAGTTTCCCTGCAGACTTTGTAGGAGATTTTTCACCATTTACTGGAAATAAACTTATTCGACGAGAAGATGATCATGAAGATGCCGTAAAACAACGTATAGCCACCTTTTATCACAATACCCTTCCTCTTCTTGCAGAATGGGCAACAAGAGGAAAACGAGTATATCGTATCGATGCAAGCAAAGATATTAATACGGTATTTGAACATATAAAGGTAATACTATCCGCCTATTAATATGCACATCTATATACATATTCCGTTTTGTCGACAGAAATGTACCTATTGTAAATTTGCTCTTACTCCTATTTTTACTGATATTCAAAAAAGAAGATATCTTTCATATCTCCAGAATGAAATCATCGAATGGATCAAGACATGAACAAACATATTTCCTCAAACCATCTACTTCTGATGAGGAACTCCAAGTATTCTTTCCCCGAAAGAATTATCGAGTATCCTAGAACTATTCCCCAAAGAATGAAGAGAAGAGATAACCCTTGAAGCCAATCCAGAAGATATAACAGAAGAATATATAGATACCCTACAAGGTATATGAATAAATCGTATAAGTCTTGGTATCCAAACACTCAATTCACAATCACTCAAAACGATTCATCGATCCTCTGTTGATACTATCTATCGAGCACTTGATATCCTCAAGAAGAAGAATTTTCCAAATATCAATATTGATCTCATACTCTGACTCCCCCATGTAGCATACTGAGAAACTCATCGGGCGCTCACTGAACTTCATAAGAGTTATCCGATTACCCATACGAGTATCTATCTCCTCGAAGATGAGACATACCCAACTGATTGGAAAGAGGCAACTATCAGTATCGATAAGATGCAGCAGGAATATGTGACAATTAATGAATACCTCGCAGAACTCTGATGGAATCACTATGAAGTATCAAATTGGAGTCGCCCATGATATGAATCCAAGCATAATCAGTCATATTGGAATCATTCTAACTATCGATGATTTTGACTTGCTGCATCAAGCTACATCAACTGAAAACGTTGGACCAATTCCCCATCTTTTAGCGGATACTACCGATGAGAACGTATCGATGAAGAGACCTTAACAGAAGAACAAAAAGACATAGAACATCTCATGTTCTCTCTTCGTACCAGTGGCATTCCCCTTTCCAAGCTTACACAAGAACAAATAAGCATACTACAGTCCCATATCCAAGATGGATATATTGAGAAAAAAGAGGGGGTATTTTCGATAACTTCGTCTTGAATTTTTCTCATAGATCATATAATGAGCCAACTGATATAGTATTTTTGCCGCCTTAGCTCAGTTGGTAGAGCATCCCCATGGTAAGGGGAAGGTCATGGGTTCGTGTCCCATAGGTGGCTCCAGTAATAATCCAATTCCTCTTTTTGAACAAAAGAGGAATTTTTTGTATTCTTCTAAAAACAATTATAATTCTTTTATGATTCCAATATTGCAACTTGATACATCACTTGTCATAAATTATACAAGTCCATCTCAGAAAATCCGAGTTATGACGGAAACATGGGCTGAAGAATTTGGATACTGTCCAAACTGTGGGAATTCTCTCAGAAAATCCCGAGATAATAATCCTGTTGGAGATTTTATCTGTGACAAGTGCCAAGAAGAATACGAACTCAAATCAAAAAATAATTCATTCGGGAAAAAGATTACTGATGGTGCATATGGTACGATGATTGAGCGACTCCAATCGGCAACTAATCCAAGCTTTTTCGGATTGAATTACGGGAAAAATCTTGAAATTATCAATTTCTTCGTGATACCAAAGTTTTACTTCACTCCTGAAATCATCGAAAAAAGGAAACCACTTGCTCCTACTGCAAAACGAGCAGGATGGATTGGATGTAATATACTCCTTGAACCAATCCCAGAGAGCGGAAAGGTATACTATATTCAAAATGGAAAATCACGAGAGAAATGATATATTCTGGAAGACTGGCAAAAAACGAACTTTCTCGCAGAAAAATCATCTCTCGAATCCAAGTGATGGCTCCTGGATATTATGCGATGTATTGATATGCTCGAGAAAAAGGAGTTCTCTCTTGCAGATATTTATAACTTCACTACAATTCTCAGAGAAAAACATCCCGATAATAACAATATTGAAGCAAAGATTCGTCAGCAGTTACAGATACTGAGGGATAAGAATTACATAAAGTTCATATGAAAATGAATTTATAACAAAATATAATATAGAAAATTGCATTTTCATAAAAAATCGTTAGATCATGATCGTTTATCATCTAACGATTTTTTTATGGAAACTGTGGTTTTAGACTTTTTGGATGGGAATGTGAAAATTATCGAACATACATACATATCTGCAGAGGAAATTGAGAAACTTCTTTTTACAGAAGATGGCTATAATTTATCGCATGGTAATACTCAATGGATGTCTGCAAAAGATATATGAGTAAATATCGATGGAGAGCTAAAATATATACCTATCTCTGAGCTTCTCGATACTCTGAAAATACGCGCTTGGCTCAATTTACAGAAAGTTGAATTCCAAGAAAGATTGACAGAGTATCAGGAAGCATATATTCCGTGAAATACTGAAAGTCTAAATATTCTCGAATATGGTGAGAATGAATTTTTCTGAGGAAAGAAGGAAGTTTATGAAGAAATATTAATGCTTTTTGAGAAATATTGAATCTAGTTATTTTCTATAATACGAAAAACATATCTTGATTTTTCTATAATTCCCTCTATACTTCCCTTGTTGACGTCCCCGAGAGGGGATTTTAAATTGGAGTATTTTTTGACTATTACGTCATTTTTTATATACTTCTAACGAATTTTATCATCTATAAATATTTTGTTCCATGGGCAACTTTATACAAGAAGCATCTAAAGAGCTTGATCACGTAGTATGGCCTACTCAGAAAGAAACTAAGAAGTACTTTCAAGTAGTAGTTTGAGTTATCGTAGGAACTGCTATATTCCTTACAACGGTTGGACTCCTTCTTCGTGAATGACTTCACATAGCTCGTACTCAGACAGCACCTGCTATTCAACAAACTTCTGATGACACTATTAATGTGGAAGAGCTTCGTCAACAACTTGAAGCTGAAAAAGCTGCAACTGCTAGTACAGGTACTACTCTTACAGTAACAACTGGTTCTACAAAATAATCATCGACCTCCTCTTATTTATCAGTTAATTTTTTTTCCATGTTTGAATTCGGTCAAAAAGAACAATGAGAATGGTACGTTATTCGTGTAATATCTGGAACCGAAGAAAATGTACAACAATCTCTCATGCAAAGAAGAGAAGCATTCGGACTTGAAAATCATATTCTTGAAGTATTTGTACCTACACACGATTCTATATCTATACGAGCAGGAGGAACAAAAGTAAAAAAGAAAAAGAATATCTTCCCATGATATATCCTGGTTCGTATGCTTGTTACCAACGAAAGCTGGTATATCGTACGAAATACACCAAATGTAACCGGTTTTCTCGGAGCAGGTACCGTTCCAGTTCCAGTTCGAGGAGAAGAACTTGAGCAACTCAGATGAGTTCTCACTCAAAAGAGTGAAGAATTTAAGACTGATATGCAAGTTGGTGATTACGTAACCGTAAGAAATGGACCTTTTGAAGGAAGTGAAGGAAAGATTATCGAAATCAATATCCATAAATGACTCTTAAAAGTTAATATCAACCTCCTTGGACGTGATACTCCAGTAGAGATTGATTTCTGAAGTGTTAAATCGAAAAAATAACCTTTTTTTCTTATGCAGTGAGCCCTCTCTACGCTTGCAATTGTTGCCGTAGCTCTTATCGGAACTATTCTCTGGTCATTATATGGACAGTGAAATGGTACAACTTTGCAGAACAGGAATAAAATAGATACCCTTACACAAGCTCAGCTTGATGAGGCACAAAGCAAAAGTCAGAACCTTCAAGCAGTTGATATCGAGATTATCAAGTCACTTCAGAAATTGGAAGACAAGATTAACCAGATGCAAACTACCATAAACAATGGAACTCCAACTGGAACAACCCAAAAGAATCCACAAAATACAGGAAGTGGTACAGCAAATGGTTCATGACAAGCGATTGTGGAAACTATTATACCTATCCCTGGTTCTCTCTTAGGAAAATTCCTTCCAGATACTCCATTTAAGGTAGTAAAGAATCTTGGACTCTTTGATCTTGATATCTTTCCATGGAAATATACAACTTGGGAGAATGATAAAACCAAGATTCGAATGTACACCATCGATGGTCGATATGATATCGTTTTGAAAAATATGAAAACGATCAAAAGCGATGTGTATACGGTCAATGATACTTCAAAAAACTTTCCTTTTCCACATTTCTTCATCAATCCACCAAAATGAGATGGAATCGTTCGTCTGATTCTTCAGATGGATAATCAGACAATAGGATTTGAGGTACCAAAAACAAGCTATCCACCAGTAAAAGCACTTCTTCTAAAAAAATAATTTAATTTTCTAAAAATTTTTATCTATATGTCAGCTAAAAAAATTCTCCTCACCACTGATGGACTTCGTGAACTTGAAAATGAGCTTCTCGAACTTCGTGAGACAAAACGTGTTGAAATCGCAGAAAAACTCAAAGAAGCTATCTCTTATGGTGACCTTTCAGAAAATGCTGAATACCAAGAAGCTCGTGATGAACAAGCACACGTTGAACTTCGTATTAGCGAACTCGAAGATCTTCTAAAACCTGGAAACTACGAAATTATTGATGAGGAAAAGAAAAAAAAGAAAAATGCTGTAATGATCGGAAGTGAGGTTACTATCGAACATGCTGATGATGAAACAACAGTAAGTGAAACATTTACTATCGTTGGTTCTCAGGAGGCAAGTATCCTTGATAAGAAAATCAGCAATGAATCCCCTATTGGAAGAGCTATTATTGGAAAAGCTATCAATGATACTGTAAAAGTAAAATCACCTTCTGGAGAAACTGTTTATACTATCGTATCCCTCAAATAATGTTCTCTCTCATACAAGAGACTTTCCGTGAACATGCAATCATAGTACCATTTCTAAGCTTATCAATTGCTATAAGTATGAAGGGACTATTGAGCTTGATTCGTGGGACTTTCACTCTCGAACGAATGCTTTGATCTGGATGAATGCCATCAGCCCATTCTGCATTTGTTGTTAGCTTAGCAACGGTGATGTTTTTAAAACATGGATTCTTTAGTGATGAATTTTTGATAAGCTTTGTCTTTTCTATCATCATCATATATGATGCACTGAATGTTCGATATCAGGCTGGACTCCATGCTCAACTCCTCAATGAAATAATAGTAAAAGGAGAACTCAAATTGAATGAATCTATTGGTCATACTCCTATTGAAGCCCTGGCTGGAACTATTATTTGAGTGGGAATAAGCATACTCCTTTTAGGATTCTAATATTATACCATGCAAACCCCTACTATCTCGATTCATGATGAGTGAAAAATTATTAAACTCCTTGAAGAGAATGGATTTAAAAAATTTCGCTATGCGCAAATAGAAAATGCGATATATAAGAATCTCATAACTGATTTCTCAAGCATAGAAACCCTCCCAAAAGAAATACGGACACTTTTAACAGAGAATTGCTACTATACGAGTCTTTCTGTGCATTCTGCTATTACAAGTGACGATGGTCAAACAACAAAGTTTCTCCTAAAAACACATGATAACAAGCTCATAGAAGCAGTTATTATGCGTCATCTTTCCGGAAGAAATACACTCTGTGTAAGTTGTCAGGCTGGATGTCCTATGGGATGTTCTTTTTGTGCTACCTGAAAACTCTGACTGCTTCGAAACCTAGAATTTCACGAGATTATTGATGAAGTTATGATAGCAATTCATCATCTCGCAAAAGAAGATAAAAAGTTACGGAATATTGTATATATGGGTATGGGTGAACCATTTCTCAACTATGCAAACGTAAAAAAATCAATCGAAATTGCCTGTGCACAGAAGAAAGTTGATCTATCAAATCGTCGTATAACGATTTCAACCTGTGGGATTGCTCCAGTAATTGAACAATTCGGTGAAGATTTTCCACAAACTTCTCTTGCCGTATCTCTTCATGCTCCAAACGATGAAGTACGAAAGAGTATCATGCCGGTAGATCATACATATCCACTTGATGTACTGATGAAATCTATAAAGAATTATATAGCGAAAACCAATAAACGAGTATTTTACGAATACATAATGATAGCATGAGTCACTGATCGACTCGAGTATGCATGACAACTCGCCAAATTGCTTGAATGACAACTCGCCCATGTGAATTTCATTCCATATAATACATGAGAATGAGTGGATAGTAATGGGTATAAACCAACGAGTAAAATTATTATCAAAAAATTTCAGGAGGTACTTGAGAAGTCATGAATTCCTTCTACCATTCGACATACTATGGGAGATGATATCGATGCAGCCTGTGGACAACTTGCCCTCAAACATGAAGGAGAAAGCCTCGCTACCGAAAAAGGAAATACGATTGCAAAAAGTAAAAATGAATAATTTACAAATTTTTATTATTCCATATAATTTCGAATAGAGTATTTAGACACTATTATGAATGTATCTCCGAAAGAATATTACATAGAAGAAATCGAAGCTCAGAAGAATCGATGAGATTATTTACGTGCAAGAGAAATTGCACAAGATGCCCTCATTAAAAATGTGGATGATTATAGGATTTATGAAGAATTATCTGATATATACCTCTACGAGAATGATCTTCATAGTGCTGAAGAAATGATAGGAATAGCACAGGAACTTCACCCTGAATCAGCTACTGGTATGTATCTAAACGGATATATTGCGGTTGCAAAATGAGATTTTACACATGGGGTAGAATACCTTACAAAGGCAAATGTTCTCTTTCCAAATAATCCAGAAATTCTTCGGAATCTTTGATGGGCACACGTTATGTTAGGACAATCATTTAAAGGAATTACTATGCTACGACGAGCATTATCTCTAGCTCCAGATGATGAACTCATCAAAGAGGACCTATGAGTTGCGCTCATGTCAGATGGAAATACGAAAGAGGGTGAAAAGTATCTTGAAGAAGCAGGAAGACAAGATAGAATCATGGAAATACGCCTTTTACAATGATTATAATAGAATCATGGAAACTCAAGAATATCTCGATATTGTCGATGAAAATGACAGAGTCATTACTAAAATGACCATAGAAGATGCTTATAAACAGTCTATAGGGAATATTCGATGAGTCTGTTTAATGATCAGAAATGATGAAGGAAAACTATGGATACCACGAAGACTCCTTACTAAAAGTAAATTCCCATGAGCCCTTGATTATAGTGTATGAGGTCATGTATCAAGTTGAGAAACATACGTAGATGGACTGATTCGTGAGGCTCAAGAAGAAATATGTATGATACTTGATAGAACTGAACTCAACTATATTGGAAAAATTGTACAAGATGATGACATCTACCATATACGGTTTTTTGCTGAAATATATGAATATATAACAAATACCCCACCAGGTATCAATAAAAATGAGCACTCAACAAGTTATTGGTTTACTCCAGATGAACTCTATGCAAAACTACTCAATCCAGATGAGCCACCCTATAAAACAGGGTTAAAAGAAGTTCTCGAAAAATTTTATCTTATCCATTAAAAAAATAATCCTATGAGCATGTTTATTATTCCAGTTTGAGATATTCTCACAAGTTATGCAGGTGACTCAAAAGAGTTTGGTTTTGATGGAGAAATATACCCAGGATATTATGATGATATCAATTTTCTTGAACCCCTTCGCTTCCATCTTAAGATAATTGGATTGGATGATGGAGTTGAAGCGGTATTTACGAAATTCTATACCACTATTGAATTTGAATGAAAGAAACACCCAATTTCTATTGAAAATTTCGAAAGATCATTTAAAAAACAATTTGACCCTATAACAGATCCTGATGATATATATCCAATCAATACAAGTAATATGTCGATTGATCTTTGACCTATTATTCGTGAAGAAATTATTATGGCTACATTCTAAAGAAGCCCCTTTATCCAACGTAATAGTACTATAATACGATATATGAATGGCCGAGAAATAATTAAATATTTCTGGGGCCATTTTTTTAACTCTCATCAAAATTTATTCTTAAAATCAGTTACTCCCCACAATGAATCACGTGGATTTTCTGGATCAGCCACTCCAAGAAAATCATACTGAGTACATCCCCTCTCTTTTGCATCCTGTATAGCCTTCCACTGAAGAAGATATGTTGGCATATGTTTGCGAAGTTCCCTGTCAGAGGTAGATGCTCAATAGTAATACAACGCCGTATTTCCATAGTAGACAAAAATGCCTGCCGCAATGATCTCATTATGATAAGAAGCAAAGTAGAGTCATCCCATATCATGAGAAACAAGCATATTCAACATGTCAGAATAATAACGCTTAGAGTTTTGTGAAAAACCATCTCGAGCAGTAGTTTCTTGAAGTAAATCAAAAAATATATCTCTATTTTCTGGATTATTTATTACCTGTTCAACTTGAACTCATCTTTTTTCCGCAAGACGAATATTATAACGTCCTTTTTCATGCATTTGTCAGAGAATATCTTCTTCAGTTCAAATTAAAGAAACCAAGCGAGTAAATGGGGTAAGAAACTTTTTGTAAGCACCAAAAGACATTTTTATAAAAGGCATATCATCTTGAATGGGCTCAAGTTGTAAAAATACGACTCATATTTTCTCAACTTCTTGGGTAATAAAATCTATAAATCAATTAGGATTGCCCTCTTTAGAAGAAAAAGTATTCCAATAGGGTCATCCAATAATAAAAGCACCATAAAAACCAAATCAAATAGATCGAATTTCTACACATGCATATCAAAGAATCTCATCTCTATTGTCATTTTGTGCTACATAGTAATCTCATCGAGATATATATCATGTTTTAAGAAGCATATCAGTCCACTCAGGAGTTTGCCAAAGGGATGAATAGAATTCTCACTTTTGGATGGTGTGTATGCCTTGTTTGATATTCTCAGGAATATCTTGTATACTATATTGAATATATTTCATATGAAATGAGTCTAATCAGAAAGTTATTTTTTCAAAAAAATTTGCTTGAGGAAAAAAATCGTGCTATAATGAAATCGTAATTTAATGTTTTCATATGCAAACCCATATTAATGTAAAGAAGAAAGTGGCTGGAGATATCCTGATATTTGAGTTCCATGGAGAGCTAGATGAGACAAATGTTGATAATACTTTCAGTATTATCAAACAAGAAATAAGTACATCATGAACAAAAAAGCTCATATTTAATCTTATTGGTCTTACCTACTTAAATAGTAAATCAATCGGATATATAGCTGATATATACCAAAATATGGAAGATGGGGGTGGGAAGTTCTTCCTCTGCTATCTATCAAGCAATGTACGTGATACGCTTGATCTCGTGGGAATAACAAGCATCATTAGCGTACTGGATAGTGAAGATCTTGCTATTAATCAACTCTTATAAAAATAATGCTCTGAAATAAAAAAACCTTCAAAAATATTGAAGGTTTTTTTATTAGAAAATACTTGATTGAAGTGTATTTGTTGGAGATGCAAAATTATTTTGATATGCGAAGATTCTCTGGATATCATTCTTCAAGTCATATCAGTACAAATGAGAAGAGGAATCAAGAAGTTTCTGGAAAAAAACTAAGTAATCATACTGAGAGGTATCACATATATAGATAATATCTGCAATAAGAAGATATACTCTATCAAGAGTAAATCGGTCTTTTCAAGAAGTTGAAAGATAAATAACCGATTCACTTCATACATGATGCCAGAATTGTTCGAAAAGAAAATCTGTATTCAAGAGAACTTCCTGGTGTTTCTTATGGAAAGTTTGAAGTGATGTTTTATATTGATCTGGTAAGAGTGAATTAAAGGCAAAATTACGAACAAACTCAATAATTCACTCAGTCCAAAATGGTTCACTCGAAAAATGGGCTGATGAAATATGAAATGAAGAGAAATCAAGTTCAGTATAAATCTGTGCGAGTCTTTTTGATAAAAACGCAACTTCTTTATTTTCTATTAGTATGAGTTGGGTTTTTCCTGTAATTTCATCAATATGATTATAAACAGACTCAAGACTTCCATATTCAGTAAGAAGTGATTGGGCTTTTTTAGGACCAAATCATGGAATCCCAGGGATATTATCAGAAGTATCTCAACAAATTGCCAAATAATCTACAATCTGAGAAGGGAGTACTCAAAATCTTTCCTGGACATCATCATGTCGAAAGGTCTTCTTTTTCATTGCATCATATATTCTCACATGCTGTGAAACAAACTGACACAAATCCTTATCAGAAGAAAGAATCACAAAATCGTATTCATCACGATGTTCAGATGCAATATGACCTGTAACGATTGAACCTATAATATCATCCGCCTCATATCATTCAATCATAAGAAGTGGTATATTGGCAATTCGAAAGAACTCCATAATGTGTTCAATTTGAGACCTGAGATCATCAGGCATACGATCACGCGTAGCTTTATAGAGTGGGTATTCATTGGTTCGAAAGCTTTTCCCAGGACCATCAACAGCAACTACCAAGGCATCAATAAATCCATCTTGGTGCAGATTGAGTATAGTTTTTACAACACCAAAAAGAGCATTGACTGGTTTTCCATCTGGACTATGCATCTCAGGAACCGCATAAAACATGCGATAAATAAGATTATATACATCAATAATAAAAAAGTTCTTTCGATGAGACATGAATAAAAATATTAGATATGATTCAAAACATGATTACAAATACTGGCAAATATTTCCTCTCTGGTACCAGTTGCATCTATGGAAATAAATCGATTTTTCAGAAAATCAAGATTTCAAGATTTTCTATAACCCACAACAATTTTTTCAAAAAAATCTTTCCCCATTTTTTCCCATTTGTCTCATACTGCATCGAATGTACGAGCTAATGCAATATCAACAGGGATATACATATACAAAAAAATATCAGGCAAAAATCATTGGATAGCGCTTTTATTTACATCAAGTACCGTATCAAATCCAAGTCCTTGGGCTTCTCATTGATATGCAAGAGACGAAAGGAATGAGCGATCTGAAACTACAATTTTACCTGCGCTGAGGGCTGGTGCAACAACAGTATGAAGAGTTTGAGCCCGAGCTGAAGCGTACAAATATGCATTGGTGAGCGGATGCATAGATTCATTTTCCCATTCTTTTCCTTGGCAAAGATATCGAATATCTTCTGATATTGGAGTTGAACCAGGTTCACGAACATGTATAACTGCTTTATTTGGAAATTCTATTTTTAAAAATTCTACCAAATTCTTTGATTGTGTGGATTTACCAGAACCAACAATTCATTCAAATACTATATACATACTAAAATATTAAACAGCTATTGGAGCTTTGATGGCTGGATACGGATCGTATCCTTCTAAAATAAAATCCTCATAATGAAAAGAAAATAAGTCTTTTACCTCTGTATTTATTTTCATAGTTGGAAAAGGTCTTGGTTCACGAGAGAGTTGTTCTTTCACTTGATCAAAATGATTGGAATAAATATGAGTATCACCAAGTACATGTATAAATTCACCGGGTTCAAGTCAAACTACCTGAGCAACCATCATAGTAAGAAGTGCATATGAGGCAATATTAAACGGAACACCTAAAAATGTATCAGCTGAGCGTTGATACATCTGACAAGAGAGCTTTCCATTGGCAACATAAAATTGAAACATCATGTGACAAGGTGGAAGGAGCATACTATCAGCTTGTACTGGATTATAAGTAACCACCAACATGCGTCGTGAATTCGGATTCTTTTTGAGAGTTTCCACAACATTCTTTACCTGATCAATTCATTGGCTATTAAAATTTCTCCACTGAAATCAATATACCGGACCAAGGTCTCACCAATTAATTGCAAAATCATTATCTTCACCAATTTTGGTGATAAATTCTTCTTGCGTCAATTCACCACCTTGTTCTTTATATTTTTTATATGGCCATTCATCCCAAATATGAACCCCATTATCTACAAGATATTTTATATTCGTATCACCTCGGAGAAACCAAAGAAGTTCATGAATAATTCCTTTTAGGAATACCTTCTTTGTTGTTAACAATGGAAATCCCTGACTGAGATCAAATCGCATCTGACATCCAAAAATACTTCTTGTACCAGTACCTGTTCGGTCTCATTTATCAATTCATTCATCCATTATTTTCTTGAGCATATCAAGATACTGATATTCTGGGTGACGCATAATAAAAAAGTAAATAAATAGAAACTAGAGTAGTCCTGTTGTTCCAAAACCACCTCGATTTTTCTCACCCATCATATCAACTAAAATAAATTCTGGTTTTTCAATCTTTACAAACATTCCCTGCCCTATTCGTTCCCCTTTCTTAATGGTTACTTCTTCTTTTTTCATATTAATATATGCAAACTTCACAGAATCAGCATCACCACAGTAATCCTGATCAATAATTCCAATACTATTCACTTGCATCAATCCATAGTTTTTGAATGTTCCAGAACGTGGAGCAATAACAAGACAATATCATTCTGGCGTAGCCATAACAGTGCCTGTATCAACCAATTTCCATTCACCAGGGGCAAATACAACATCTTCGAGTGACTCAAAATCAAAGGCGCAAGCACCTGATGTTTTATATTCAAGAGGTTTTCAAGAAGCGTTTTTCATTCGAACTTGCATAGAAAAAAAGACAAAAAATAATCGAAAGGATTATATGAATTCCTTCCGATTTGTCATTACATTTTTTTATTGTTTTTCAACATATCCAATAAGATTATCTGATCATTCTCCATAACGACCAGTTTTTCTATAATCTTGTTCTGGAGGAGACGTCATTTCAGAAAACAACAGCTGCGCAATATCCATTCCAGGGCGAAGTATAATTGGAACACTATTCATATTTGCAAGTTCAAATGTAATATTGAGATAATGTCCTGGATTTATAAGACCTGCAGTATTATGAACAATAAGACCGATACGAGCCAATGAACTCTTACCAGAGAGTTGAATAAGATACTTTTCTGATCCAAATTTTTCAATAGAAGTTCCAAGAACGGTTACTCAAGGCCGAAGGATAAAACCCTGCTCGGCTGTTGCTATTATTTCTTCATATTCTGGAAGAATTTTATTTACTGGATCAATATTTGGTATTGCATATGGATTCACAACAAGGAATTTTTCTCCAAGTCGAATATCATAACTCGCTGGTTGTAATCGTTTCGTATCAAAATCAGAAATGGAAATATCTCCAATATCTATAGCATGACGAATATCCCTATCAGAAAGGTACATATATAAAAAGTTATGTATACATGATTATAATATCTTTGCAAAAGAATACAAATCTACTTTACTAATAGACTTTTTCGATGGTAACTCCAGTATAATAATATGTAATAATCTTCTTATAATCCCATCCATTATTCGCCCAGTGAGTAGATCAAATTCACGAAATACCTACCCCATGTCATTTTCTTGTAAGTCAAATTCAACCCGGATCATCCACTCACTGAAGATAAGAAATATCCTCACATGTTTTTCCACCATTCGATTCACAATATTCCTTGTATGATCTCGTACGTCCATCAGATTGACTAAAATACCAAGCTTTTATAACGGTATTATTATATTTTATAACTTGCCCATTAGTAGATGATATCATATTCATTACCTGTGGACTCCGAAGCTCATAACTATAACCAAGATATTTTTGAAAAACATCCGGATCATCAGAGGCATCATATGGCTTATTTGGAAATTTTCGATTATTACTATTCGAATAATAATAGGCATACGATCGAGCGGCAGTAAGTATTGTTTTAATTTTTTCTGGATTATCGGTATTAGATACTTCAGCAAGACCACGGAGATACAGTTCAAGAGGAAGTTCATTTACTACAAGAATTTTTTCATTCTCAATACGAAGTACAATATTTCCACGAAAAATATTATCATTATACATTCTTCTTGTATCCCAAGCAGGAATACGATCCCAACTTGCAATACGAACAAGTCCATCAGAAAGAGAAGATCGTATTTGTATTTCTTTCGACTCTAAAACAGTTTTTCCATCGGTCCAACGAAGTAGATCACCCACTCGGGTAATCTCTATATTTTTTGATGATTGAGTAAGAATACGTTTATTTCATATAACGCTGGTGATCTTCTTCATATTTCCAGAATTCAAACGAATAGTATCAGCTATTGGATATGAGAGTTTTACACGCAATTTTGGTCCAAGTTTTAAATTCTTCGGAACCGATACATTTGCTACAATTGTATTTCCTCATGCTATCTGAGTAAAAGGAGAAGACTTCAAAACATATTCTACCATATCTTCCGAGGCCTTTGGTTCAATAGGTCATAGAATAGGATTATCCCGTGGGGTAATTCCAGCATGAGTAAATCAAAGAGTAGTTCGGAAATCCTCGAGTCGACTATAAAGATTAGCTCATGGGCATGAAGTAGAACCAACATCACGATGTCAGCTGAGGGCAGAAATATTCACATCATCAAATACACAAGCACTGCTTTTACAAGGCTTATGTCCTGTAACTATCTTATAAACATCTATTCCATATTTTTCCACAAAGAAATTCAAAGTTTTTAATAATCATGACTCCTGATCGCGATTAAGATTTTGCCATTCAAAATTTCCAATCACAGAAATTCCAACACTCCCCATATTATTCCAAGCTGCGTGAGCTCATACTACATAATCACCACCTGCCCTTCATTCATACACCTTTCATCTTTGTCCTATGATATAATTATAACCTATGTCTCCCCAACCCTTTGATACGGCATGATACTTATAGATAGCACGAATAAGCGCCTCATCATCAAGATCAGATTGAAGATTTTACGCAGTATGATGAACATTAATTTTATCTATACGCTTTACTTTTTGAATAGGCCAAAGTAATTTATTTCCATTTTCCTGACGAATGAGTGAAACAGCCTTATTAGTAAAAGGAAAATTGGTTTCCAAATAATCTAAAGCATCATTTTCTTGTTTTATCTCATCCATTTCGGCCTGTGTTTTTTGAACACGCTTCACAGGCGTTGTTATATTGGAAACTTTTCATGCATAGCGTAATGATTCATTGGCTCACCAATCAGCACGAGAAACAATAGAAATTCCATCAGCTGCATAAACGGAAGAATCTAAACGAGAAGAATCATGTGAAAATACAAATTTTCTAGTATATATCTCATCATTATCGGTTATAATATGAATAGACTGGATAGGTATAGGAAATTTAGAACGGATGGTATAGGAAATATGTGAGCGTGGTTGTGTAAGAAATGGAAAAGTATAAGTAGCTTTTTCATATCATTTCATATCTTGGTCCTCTATATCGATTCATTGCTCTATCTTTTTTCCATCTATATTCCATTCAATCTTAAAATCATCCTCTTTTGAAAATACAACATCTCTATCAATGGCAAAATAAAACGTAGTTCGCGGAGTTGAAAATTGGACTGTTCAGGTTAATATATAGAGTTCTTTTTCTAAAAGAGAAATTGAAGCCAAACGTGAAATATCAGATATCCAAGCACCAGAAGCAATATTGGATTGTTCAGGTTGAGAATTATATATTTTCTCAATATGAGGATATTGAATGAAGGTTTTTCCAAACAAAAGCACTCACACTATGAGGGAAATAAGAAAAAAAGTGAATTTCTTTTGTCTAATCATATGAAATTATGTATAATACAGAAAATAGCTTTCATACATCGGAAGTATAATTTCTGTTATCTCAAAAAATTATACTTCACTTCTCTTTTATCCTATGGCTTTCAACTCTGAAATCAAGACATTCATAAAAAACACACTCTTTCTTACGTTTTTCTTCACATTTGCCATTTATCTTGGAAGAACGTATATTTTAGAGATGATACCAACCCCTGGGAATGCTGGAAATGAATACTCTTTTCAAGAAAAAGAATCAATCTATCTCGGAACGACCGCAGTAGCAATATCAATGAATATAGGTATGCGAGAAAAATGACGAGAAAATGCCCCAGTAAACTTATATGAGGATAGTATAACAATATCGGAAGCACTCTCTGATAGTAAAAAAGGAAATAGGAGTCTTCTTGCAAATAATATAGCATTTGTTCGAGAATATGCGAATGTACTAAGAACAGATATTGTAGGACTTCTTGATCAATCAAATGATAGAGCTGTTACGATTGATGAAGAAATCGAACTTCTCAAATCTTACTTTGATGATGGTGCCTCTCGACTTGAAATGCTAAATATTCAAATACAAGAATTAAAATCTACACTCAGTGAAGCAAAACAACTTACAGTAAAAAATAAATGAGATATTATTACGGCATATAAAGCACTCGATTATGATACTATAGAGAATACCATAGATACCTATGTTACCGAACAGCAAAAATGACTCTATAGTTCAACTTATCTTTCATTTTTAACAAGTTTTCAGAAGTCTATTCTGGCGCTTCAAACAAAAAATGCCAAAATTCTTGATACAATCACTAATAATCGTGAAGCGCTTATTAAAAGAACCATTGTAGTCCTTCCTGATAGCTGAACAGAAGTACTGAAAGAACTACAACTCATCCAAACAGAAGAAGAGTATAAGAGTAAAAAATAATATATAAAAATCCCAGAACTCTTAATTTCTGGGATTTTTTATACTATAGACAAAAACATGAAATATAATATATTACTTATTCATCCTGTTTTCGTATAAAAAGAAGTGAATATTTGCATTTTGATACAAAATATGGTGTAATATCTTCAATATGTCATTATTTTGAAATTGTATGAACCGATCTATCCGATATCTCTTGTTTGCAAATATTTTCTTCGTAGTATGGATGTACTTTGGAGAACATTTTTCTTATGCTGGTGGAGAAACAAGTGCAGTAGCAACATGACTTGCTGATGTCTTTAGTATATTTACAAGCATTCTCAACATACTTGTTACTCCTCTTATTAGTCTTGCTTGATGGCTTCTTTCTCCCGACTGGACCTATGGAGATATAGGATGACTCCGCCCGATGTTGTATAAGTTTTGGGTGACAGCCGCAAATTTTACATATTTTCTCTATGCTATTATTCTCATAGGGGCAGCCTTGGCAAATATTTTTTCATTCTGAAAAGATAACCCCTACCTTATCAAGAAGATGTTACCCAAGATTGCACTTGGAATACTTATAACTCCTTTTACTTGGTTCATCGTCAGTGCAGTACTCAGTTTTGTGAATATCATGACGGTTTCTGTTATCAATATCCCATTTGATACAATAGCTGGATGAGCAAATATAACAAGTAACGATTTTTTAAAAAAAATTCCACTTAATAAAGAATATTTGATAGATCTAACTGGATGACCAGGTGATGGAAATACACCTACTGAGTGAGCAGATAAAAAACCTGCAGCTGGGAAATTACCAATAATAACCCCACAATGAGCAGAAACTAATGTAGCCGATCTTATAAAAGAATCCCCATTCTGATTGGTATCAGCCTATGCATATGGCATATTTAAAATTCAAGATTATAAAAATATTGGTACTAGCAATATAAAAAGTATTACTGATATTTTTAGTCTAGGACTCAAAGGACTTTTTGCACTGATATTTTATATTATGTTTGCAATTGTGCTTATTGCTCTTTGTGTGGTTCTTTTTGTTCGAGCAATCCGTATGTGGTTCTTTATAGCACTTTCTCCTATTCTCGTCTTTCTTGAGGTCATCGGTCAAAGTAAGAGTGGCGATAGCAAACATTTTACAGTAACTGATTTTCTTACTGCTGCATTTATTCCTGTATGGGTATGAGCTATACTATCAGTCGGACTGGTACTTACATCCATGGTTATGGCTGGGGTAACTCCAACAACAAAACCTACCGAATGTAGCAGTTCAGAATATGTATTAAGTGCGTATTGAAAAGGGTGTTTAGGATATAATAAAAATAATACCGATGGAAAAGAAGAAAGTATATTTAGTTTTTGATGAGTAAAATTAAAAATCATATGAAACTATAATGGAGTGAAAAAAGATGGAGTTCCCACACAACAAAGTGGTTCTGTTATTCAAGATATAATATGAGGACTTATTGCACTCTTTGTTCTTTGGGCATGAGTTATGGCAGCATTAAAATCAAGTAATATTACTAAATGAATTGTTGAACCTTTTGAAAAATTTGGCTCACAAGTGGCTGGATCATGGAAATATGCCCCACTTCCCGTTCCTGGATGAAGTGTACATGGAGCTAAAACTGCTATGGATCGAATAGGAGCAGCCCCAGCAAGGGCGGCAGATCAACGATTCGAAAGTTCAGCTGCAAAAGCATTTGCTGATAAATTAGGCTGAGGAAGTAATGTTGAACAGGCGAAGATATGACAGGGCCTTAAGGAGAATGCATTGCAAGTTACCGCGTCACATACAATGGATTCTGATGCAATTATAAATTCACAAAAATATGGTAATCAATTGAATGCATCATGATTCCGATCAAATGCTGATGCAATAAAGAAACTTGCTGAGGCAGTTTCAATAAATCCTGAGTGGCAAAAAAATATGCAAAAAGACGAAAAATATAGGGATCCAAAGGTACTTATGGAGATGACGGAAAAAGTCAGATCCGGAACTGCTTCTGAAGAAGATAAGAAATACTATATAGCAACAGCCTCTACAGTAAGAAATGGTGCTGACTATGATAAACACAAAAGAGATAAACTCATAACTCAATACAATAGTGAATTGGCGGCAACCTCATCAACAACCACTCCTCCTGCTGCTGGATGAGTAACAGGAAATTCATGAGGTTGAATAAATTGATTAAAGGCTGTAAAAATTGGTGACGGTACAAAAGAAATAAACATTACCATAAATAATAAACCAGCAACAGTGGACTTATCTAGAATAGATTCTTTTAATGCTCCTGAAGCATGGACAAATGCTGATTGAAAAACAACAATATCAAAAATGGATTTAGCATCATTTAATATATATATGACAGATATGGGAGTAAGTGTGGATAATGCAAATAAAATAGCTAAAAAATTATGAATTAGCTCAAAGAAATAATAAATTATAGTAGATAATAAATACCTCTTCCATACTTAAAAATTGGAGAGGTATTTTTATTTCCGATTTACATGAATTTTCATATAATCAGAAGCAATAATTCTATCTTCTTATATGACATATCCTACTTCATGGAACCTTTCTCGGTATCTTTATTCAGGTCTTGATGATCCGAAATTTTTAGCAGATATCGAACGTATAATTCCTGATACACTCCTATTTCGTGACAAATATCAACATACCCTCGAGGGTTTTACAGAAGCATCACAAATTCTCGAGTTTTATAATGACTATGAAAAATTTTCATATACTCTTGGGACACCTGGATATTATCTCTTTTATCTCTCATCACTTGATACTCAAAACACCGAAGTGCTCAAGAAAATGGGTGAACTTCAGTTTATCCATACCAACGCATCCAATGAACTCCTTTTTATAGCACAAGCATGGAAAACTATCGGAGTAAAGAAAATTTTAGAATGGGCAGAAAATCCAATTCTCATAGGATATAGAAATGATCTTATGTCTACCGCTGAGAATATACGCTATATATTGGGAGAAAAAGAAGAATATACGCTCAATATGAAAGCACGACCTCTTTCCCTTGCAAATGATCTTCATGATGAATTAACTGGGTCATTTGAATTTTTCATGAGCATAGATGGAGAAGAAAAAAAATTGACGGAAGAAGAGGTACGATCATATCGACAACATACAAGTAGGAGTATACGAGAAGAAGCTTACAAAAGCCTAAGAAAAGTATATAATACAAAACAAAATCAAATTACACTGGGAAATATTTATACTTCTATAGTAAAGGACTCCTCAAGTGATATGAGACTTCGCGGATATGAAACAGTAATGTCAGCACGCAATATATCTGAAGAAATGGATGATACAACCATCACTATGTTGCTCAATGAGGTGGAAAATTCATATCCTATCTATTCACGATTTCTTCGTGCAAAGGCAAAAATGTTAAAAATTTCCGACTTTAGTGTGTGGGATGTGGGGGCACCAATAGCTTCAAATGATAGAGACTTTAGTTTTGATGAAGCGTTTAATCTTCATCTTTCTGTTATGAAAGATTTTGATTCTGATTTTTACGAATATTCTCTTAAAATGATAAAAGAGGAGCGTATCGATGTATTTCCAAAAGCTGGAAAAAGATGAGGAGCATATGCAAGTTATCGAAAATGAGATGAAAGTTTTGTTCTTCTCAACTTTACAGGGAAACTCAGAGATGTTGCTACTATATCTCATGAGCTCGGTCATGCAATCCATGGACATCTCTCACAGATACAAGAATGAGCCGTATATGATAGTCCCCTATCTCTTGCAGAGACTGCATCTATATTCTCAGAGATGCTTTTGTGAGAAAAGCTAAAAACAATGATTTCAAAAGAAGAATATGCAGAATACCTGAATGAACGTTTATGAGATATCTTTGCCACCATATACCGACAAGTCCAATATGTGGCCTTTGAGAAAAAAGTTCATGAAACTATTCATGATGGACAAGAACTCACTTATAAAGAATTAAATCTTTTATGGAGAGCCGAACAAAGCAAGCTCTATGGAAATCAAATACAGTATGATATAGACGGAAGTGAGGAATCTGGATGGTCTATGATACCTCATATATTTCATACACCATTTTATTGTTATGCTTACGCATTTGGAAATATTCTTACTTTCGCACTGTACAATAAAGTACAAAATGGTGAACTCTCTATAGAAGACTATAAAAATATACTGCGCTCTGGTGGCTCAAAAAGGCCTCGTGAACTTCTTATGGAATATAATATAGATATCACCTCTCCTGATTTCTATAGAGCCTGACTTCATGAGGTAGAAAAACTCGTTATTGAATTTGAAAATCTTTTATAAAACATAACTTTCGCTTCATATGTTAGATATATCTATTATTGGCAGATCATATGATCTCCGTGGTATTTACCCTACTGAGATTGATGAAGAATTTTATTATTTATTTGGACGATCATTTGGTACATGGGTACGTGGAAAGAGCATAGCCCTTTGATATGATGCAAGGAATTCTTCACCCAGTCTTCAACATGCATTTGGACAGTGAATTATGGATTCTGGGAAAAAACTC
>ERZ1034363.90-NODE-90-length-62307-cov-10.023301_pt1 | contig 62307 bp, 70 predicted proteins | sample MGYA00520616_ERZ1034363 | MGnify/ENA primary metagenome ERZ1034363 (study PRJEB33736, sample SAMEA104284506) | Azolla filiculoides | biome: Urban; feature: Water surface; material: Ditch water | place: Netherlands | collected 2015-10-28 | depth 0-0.1 m ...
ACACCGGCGAGCTAGAAAAAATCATCGACGACGTCTTGGCCGCCAACCCCAAGAACGTGGAAGAGTTCAAGGCGGGTAACGCCAAGGCGCTGAACGGCTTGGTCGGTCCGATCATGAAAGCCAGCAAGGGCAAGGCCAATCCGGGGCAGGTGAATGCGTTGTTGATGAAGAAGTTGGGCTGAAGTTTTTCGAGCGACAGATGGCACTGCTTGATGAACAACTGGTCGAAGAATGGCTGAATCGCCAAAATTTCTTCACGATGCGAGGCATCAAGTGCGGCGTTGATGAAATCGACCTTTTAGCCATCCGACCTTTATCAGCCGGATTTGAATGCTGGCATGTAGAAGTTCAGATCAGCTATCGCCCTGTTGGATACATTGGCGGAGATACAAACGCTCGCAGGCGTACACCAGAGGAATTAAGAGCCGGTGTGGCGCAATGGGTTGAAAAGAAGTTTACGGGTCAACGCAAAATTCAACGTAGAAATGAAATATTGCCTGATGCACAGTGGCGGAATTTCCTCGTGCATGCGGTTTTGAAGGACGACGCGGAACTGCCCCTAATGAAAGCAGCAGGCGTTGAACTCATCTCATACCGGCAGGTCTTGAATGACCTCTGCAATGACCGCACAAGCAAGAGCTCATCTGCTGCCAGTGGCATCATCGAGATGCTCAATTATTTGAAGTGATGGTTTCAACCGATACCGCGTCCCCCGCCCCGCCCCCGTCTGCACCAACACCCCCATCTCGCACAGCGCCGTGAGTTCGCGGTAGGCCGTGGCGCGTGACACGCGGCACAGGTTCACGTATTTCTCGGTGCTGATGCCGTTGGCAAATCCTTCAGGCCCCACGTCATAAAGTTTGTTGATCGCCTTGGTTTGTGTGGGCGTGAGCTGCGGGTGTTGCTCGCGCAGTTCGGACCAGAAGCGGGTTTTGCGCATGGCCGCTTGCATGTGGCCCCAGGTGGCATCGGCTGCTTTGTGCACACAGCCCACAAACCATTGCACCCAGGGCGTCACATCCATGTTGGCCTGTCCGGTGGCTGCTTGCAGTTGGGCGTAGTAGCCTGCCCGGTCCAGCCACATCTGCTGCGACAGGCTCCACAAACGCTTATCGGTTTTCAGGTCTTGCGCCAGGGCCATTTCAACCAACGCACGGCCCACGCGGCCGTTGCCGTCTTCAAAGGGGTGAATGGCTTCGAGCCAAAGATGGGCCAGCGCCGCTCGCACCAGGCCGTCGGTCCTTCCCCGGCTGCTGTTGAACCACTCGATCAGTCGCGCCATCTGCGCATGCACATCGGCCGAATCGGGTGCCTGGTAATGCACGATATCGGGCTTGCCCATGCGGGGCGTCACAATCTGCATGGGCTCGGCATGGTCGCGGTAAGCGCCCGTGCGGATTTTCTGGATGCCACTGCGCCCGGTCGGGAACAAGGCCGCTTGCCAGCCGTACAGAGTGTCGTGGCGCAAAGGCTGCTGGCTTTGTTCGATGGCCGCTTGCAGCACATCAAGCGTGGCTTCTGTTCTTGCATCACGATCTAGCGCTTTGGCGTCAGCCAAGCCCAAACGCCGCGCGGCAGAGGCCCGAACCGAGTTGACCTGCAGTGTTTCGCCCTCGATCTGCGCCGTGGCCACAGCTTCGTCTGCCCAGCCTTGCAACTGCAAATCACCAAAGTCCATCAATTGCAAGTGACTGGCTAGCCCCATAGCACGCCCTTGCGCATAGCGTGCAGCGGCCAGCGCCGGTTGCAGCGAGGCCAGATCGACCTGAAATGCAGGCCATTGGTGGGATTGCCAGAGGTACATGAAGCGTATTTTATGGATTTACGCTTCAAATGTGAAGCGTAAACGGCTTTTTTACGCTTCACGCGCCTTCAATAACGCGTCACGACTGGACCAAAGGCACGATTTCCTGCTCGATCGCGCCAAACAGGCTTTCGCCGTTTTGGCCCTTCATCTCGATGCGGATGGTGTCGCCGTACTTCATGAACTCGGTGCTGGGCTTGCCGTCCAGGATGGTTTCGATGGCGCGTTTTTCGGCGATGCAGCTGTAGCCCTTGGGCCACTCGGGTTTGCCTTTGACTTCCACGCTCTTGTTGCTCACGGTGCCACTGCCCACAACCGAGCCTGCACGCACGTTGCGGGTTTTGCAGATGTGGGCGATCAACTGACCGAAGTGGAAGGTCATCTCGGGGCCCGCTTCGCACATGCCCACTTTGCGGCCGTTCCAAGTGGATTGCAGCGTCAGGTGCACACGGCCGCCTTGCCAAGCATCGCCCAGTTCATCGGGCGTCACGGCCACGGGGCTGAAGGCGGTGGCGGGTTTGCTCTGGAAGAAGCCAAAGCCTTTGGCCAGCTCGTTCGGGATCAGGTTGCGCAGGCTCACGTCGTTGGCCAGCATGATCAGGCGCACGCCTTCGATGGCGTCGTCGGCGCTGGTTTGCATGGGCACATCGCCGGTGATGACGGCGATTTCGGCCTCGAAGTCGATGCCAAAGGCTTCGCTGGCGCACACCACCGGGTCGCAAGGGCCGATAAAGTCGTCGCTGCCGCCTTGGTACATCAGCGGGTCGGTGTAGAAGCTGCTGGGCACTTCGGAGCTGCGGGCCGCACGGACCAGCTCCACATGGTTGAGGTAAGCTGAGCCGTCGGCCCATTGGTAAGCGCGGGGCAGCGGGGCCATGCATTGCGCCGGGTCAAACGGGAAAGCGTGGCGGGACTTGCCTTGGTTCAGTGTGGTGTAGAGGTCTTCGAGCTGGGGGGCCAGAAAGTTCCAGTCGTCCAGCACCTGTTGCAGTTTGCTGGCGATGCCGGTCGCATAATGGGCGGTGCTCAGGTCGCGCGAGACCACCACGAGTTGTCCATCGCGTGAGCCGTCTTTGTAGGTCGCCAATTTCATGTTGAATGTGTCCGTTCGTGTCTTGATGCGCTACAGTGTGCATCACCAAGAAGTTACGCATTGTTAAACTCGTTTAACTAAACGAAACCGAATTTTAGGCGATATGGACACAGACAGCACAGCCTCCAACCCCAAAGACAGTGACAAGGAACGCGCCGGCATCCAGTCGGTTGAGGTCGGTTTCGCGCTGTTGGATGTGTTGGCTCAAGCCCCAGGCCCCTTGATGTTGCGAGACCTGGCGGCAGCCGCACAAATGAGCGCGGCCAAAGCCCATCGCTATCTGGTGAGCTTTCAGCGCTTGGGCCTGGTCGTACAAGACAGTGCCAACACCCGCTACGAGCTGGGCCCCGCCACCTTGCGTCTGGGCCTGGCCACCTTGTCGCGGCTGGACGCCGTCAAGATGGCCCGCGAGCGCTTGCCTGCCTTGATCGAAGCCACCGGCCACACCATGGCCCTGGCCGTCTGGGGCAACCGGGGACCAACCCTGGTGCACTGGCAAGAAACCCCACTGGCCATGCCGGTCAGCTTGCGCTTGGGCGATGTGATGCCGCTTTTGTCTTCGGCCACGGGGCGGTGCTTTGCCGCCTTCAACAGCCATGGTGGTGCGGCCGAAAAAGCAGGCCCCATGATCGAAGAAGAATTGGCCTTGGCCCGCAAAGTGGGTCGCAGCGACTTGCCCAGCACGCCCGCACAACTGCAGGCCATGGTGAAAGAAACGCGACAACAAGGCCTGGGCCGCGTGGTCAATGTGTTGTTGCCCGGCATTTCGGGCTTTTGTGCCCCGGTTTTTGATGCCGACGGGCACTTGGTGCTGGGTGTGGTGGCGCTGGGTTCGTCCGCCACACTCGACACGGCATGGAACGGGCCGATTGCCCAAAGCTTGCGCCAGTTTGCACGGCAACTGTCGGCCGATCTGGGCTGGCGTGGTTGATGCGCGCCAAGCTGGCCACCCCCACTGCTGACGACAAAGCCGCGTTGTCGGGGCCACCCTCGCGCCGGGCTTTGCTGGCCTTGGTGCTGGCCGTGCTGGTGGCGCACGCTGTGGCACTGTTGAGCGTGTCGGGCTCACTGGATCTGCGTTTGCCTGCCGACGACGCTGTGCGGACTGGCCCGCTGCAAACGCGCTGGGTGCCGCCGCCTGCTGCTGCACCTGCACAACCCCGACCGAAAACGGTCAAGCCGCGCACCCGCATCGCCACTGAACCTGCTTCGCCTGCACACACACCCCCACCCGAACCAGCCCCCACGCCAGCGCCAGAGACCACAGAGTTGCCGCAGCCCACAACCGCCGAGGCCACCCTGGAAGCTCCCTTGGCCGCACCTGTTGAAAGCGCACCAACCCAGGCGCTGACACCCCCGGTTCCCGCCACGCCCGCCAGCGAGGCCACAGCGCAAACGGCCACCTCGGCCATGCCGCTCATTCCGCTGGGGGCCTTGCCCCCTTCGAGCTTGCTGAACTACCGACTGACGGGTTTGGCCAAGGGCCTCACGTACCACGCCACAGGCGAACTGCGCTGGCAAGCCAACGACAGCGCTTACGCCATGAACTTGTCGGTCAAGGCCTTTTTGCTCGGCTCGCGGCACTGGCGCAGCGTGGGTGCCGTGAACGCCTCCGGCCTGGCCCCTACCCGCTTTTCAGACAGCTGGCGCAACGAACGCGCTGCGCACTTTGACCGCGAAAACAACCGGGTGGTCTTCAGCAACAACGCGCCCGTGGCCACACTGGAGCCGGGCGCACAAGACCAGATCAGCCTGTATGTGCAACTGGCAGCGGCCATGGCGGGCGAGCCCCAGCGCTTTCAGCCGGGGACGCGCCTGCAAATTCAGACCGCCACCACACGCGACGCCTTGCCGTGGTTGCTGACCATGGAGCCTGCCGAAACGCTGAAACTGGACGCGCAAACCTTGCCCACCGCCAAATGGGTGTGCCAACCGCGTAACCGTTTTGACGCCAAGGTGGAGTTCTGGATGGCCGAAAAATACGCCTGGATGCCCGTGCGCATCCGCATCACCCAGATCAGCGGTGACTACATTGACCTGATGTTCAGTGGGCAAGAGCCGCTGCCGCCCTTGCCCACGACAAATCTGCCCGTCGAGAAAACCACACCATCTTGAAGTTCATCCAAAAAGCCCCAAGTGTTCACCACAAGTTGAGGGAGAATGAAGACATGAACCTGCTGTACGAATCCGAGACCTTTGCTGTGATGCATGTGCTGGCCAACGCACCTGCCGAACCGGCCCCCGTGACCAGCAAGCCGATGCTGGAACGCCATGGTTTCGAAATCGTGGACAAACGTTCGGGTAAAGAGGTGTACTTAGACGGCTCATGGGCAGAAATGTTCCAGCAGCAAATCCAGGCTTGGCAGCAACACACCCCGACGCAAGAAGAAGTCGAAGACACCCTCGAGGGTTACACCGGCCTGGCACAGCAGCCGGTGGTGGTGCACTGACACCGCTTGTTGGCGTCGTTGACTCGCTCTTTTGCCATACACCGACTTGGTTTTGTCGTACCCGACCCAGTTTTGTCATACCCGACTTGATCGGGTATCCATGTGGTTCGAGCCGTAGATACCCGCATTCGCGGGCATGACAGGTTTATTCGCGGGCATGACAGGTCTTGTCGCTCGATCTTCGCACCTTCCACCAGCCGCCTACCACTTCAGACGGCTTTTTCTTGTCCGCTGACACCACCGATCCACTCGAAAATCGGCCCCACCAAAATCAGCACGGCCACTAAACGGCAAACCTGAAAGGCCGTGACCACCGGCACGCCCAGCTGCAAGACCTTGGCCGTGATCGCCATTTCGGCAATGCCGCCCGGTGAGGTGCCCAAAATCAAGGTGGCCGGATGCAGCCCCGTGGCCCATGCCAGCGCCAGGCCAAAGCCCACAGACAGAACCATCATGACCAGCGTGCCCGTGGCCGCCGAGGCCAGCCAGCGCGGCGCGGTGTGCACAAACTCACGCTGAAAGCGCACGCCCAGGCTCACACCGATGACCAGCTGCGCCGCGTTCGACAAGGCCGTGGGCACGGCCGACCAGTACACGCCCGACAAGGTGAGCCCCATCGACACCAGCAAAGCGCCCATGAACCAAGGGTTGGTGCGTTTGAGCCAAGTCATGAGCAGCGCGCCGCCCGCGGTGGCCAGCGCCAGCCACAGCAAGCCAGGCCACTGCGCCACACGTGGCCCGGGCAACAGGCGGGCATCGACCTGCAAGCCCCAGTGGTTTTGCGCCCATTGCATGGCAAAAGGCACCGACACCACCACGATCACCAACCGCACGCTGTGCGCGGCCGCCACCAGATCGGTGCGGGCACCATGGCGCTCGGCCAGCAAAGTCATCTCGGATGCGCCGCCAATCGCGCTGGCAAAGTAGCTGGTGGCCCGCCAGGCCCCCGGCGGCAGGTGCGCAAAATCAGCGGCATGCTGGCGCTGCAGCCATAAGCCAAACAAGGCCCCCAGGGCCAACGCCCAGACCACGGCCAGCGCAATCGCCCACCACAGACTGGTCACCAAGGCCGCCACTTGCGGCGTGAAATACAAACCCAAAGCCGCGCCGATCACCCATTGCCCGCCATTGCGCAGCAAGGCTGCACTGCGGGTGGGCGCGCCCAACACCGATGCCACCGCCGTGGCCAGCAACGGGCCCAACATCCAGGGAATGGGCGTGTGCAGCCAGACGCACAGCTCGGCAGCAGTCAGCGCCACCAACAAGGTCAGCGCGGTGCGGGTCAGTTCACGAAAATTCATCGGGTCAAAAAAAGACCGCCCACGCGGGCGGTCGGGGTCAAGTCAAGAGAGGCCGCTTCAGGCGTGGCGGCGGATGCTGTCGGCCACCGTCTGCACGATCTGATCGATGTGGCTGTCTTCCACGATGTAGGGCGGGCAAATCACCAGGTTCTCGCCTGCCGGACGCACCCACACGCCTTTGTGGAAGCAGTCCATGAAGATGTCGTAAGCCCGCTTGCCGGGCGAGCCCGCGATGCTGGCCAGCTCCACCGCCCCAGCCAGGCCCAGCGTGCGGATGCCGATCACATTGGGCAGGCCTTTCAGGGCGCTGTGCATCGCATCGCCCAACACGCGGCCTTGCTGCCCAGCACGGGCAAACAGGTTTTCTTCTTTCATCAAATCGAGCGTGGCAATGGCGGCCGCGCAAGCCACAGGGTGACCCGAATAGGTGTAGCCGTGGAAGAACTCGATGGCGTGCTGCGGCGAGTTGGCATTCATCATCGCGTCGTAGATGAAATCGCGGCAGATCACGCCACCCAGCGGAATCACACCGTTGGTGACCGCCTTGGCGAAGTTCAGCATGTCGGGCACCACGCCGTAGTAGTCGGCGCCAAAATTCACGCCCAAGCGACCAAAGCCAGTGATGACCTCGTCAAAAATCAGCAAGATGCCGTGCTTGTCACAAATCTCGCGCAGACGCTTCACATAGCCTTGGGGCGGGATGTACCAGCCCGCGCTGCCCGCGATGGGCTCGACGATCACAGCGGCGACGTTGCTCGGATCGTGCAACACCAGAATGCGGTTTTCCAGCTCCAGCAGCGGGTCTTCGGCCCACACCGGTTCTTCGTGGTGGATGTAGGCGTGGTTCACCGGGTCGTGGATGAAGCGCATGTGGTCCACCCGTGGCAGCAGCTGCGCCCCAAACGCCTTGCGGTTGGCGGGCAAACCGCCCACGCTCATGCCGCCAAAGTTGACGCCGTGGTAACCCTTTTCGCGGCCAATGAACACCGTGCGGTGGCCCTCGCCCCGGGCGCGGTGGTAGGCCAGCGCCACTTTCAGGGCCGTGTCGGCCGCCTCCGAGCCCGAGTTGCAAAACAGCACTTTGTTCAGGTCGCCCGGCGCCATGTCGGCGATCATTTGCGCCGCTTTGAACGCCTTGTCGTTGCTGGCCTGGAAAGCCGTCGCGTAGTCCAGCGTATCCAGCTGCTTTTTGATGGCCTCGTTGATCGGCTTGCGGTTGTGGCCCGCGCCCACGCACCACAGGCTGGAGATGCCGTCGATCACCTTTTTGCCGTCGTGCGTGGTGAAGTGCATGCCCTCTGCGCCCACGAACACGCGGGGGTCCTGTTTGAAAGTGCGGTTGGGCGTGAAGGGCAACCACTGGTTGTCCATGTTCAGGTCGGTGTGGGCCACGGCAAAACTCCTTGAGATCGATCCAGCCGATCAGTTTAAAGGGCAAAGTGGTCCCTGTTCGCCCTCACGCGACAAGCCGGGCGACAAAGAAACGGGTGTCTCTACAATAGCCAGTCCAGAAATGCCCGACCCCAACCCCTTGAATGGGCACGGCGAAACCTGCAGCTTTTACCCATGACCACGACTTACATCCTGACCCTCTCTTGCCCTGACCGCACCGGCATCGTGCATGCCGTGTCGGGTTTTTTGCTGGAGCGGGGAGGCAACATCGAAGAAGCGGCGCAATACAACGACCACGATACGGGTCTGTTTTTCATGCGTGTGCAGTTTGCGTGCGGCCAAGCCGATGGCGCCGCACTGAGCGCGCAATGGGGCGAGTTTGCCCAGACTTTCCAGATGAAGTGGGACCTGCACGCCACCACCCAGCCCATGCGCACCGTGCTCATGGTCAGCAAAGAAGGCCATTGCCTGAATGACCTGCTGTTCCGCTGGAAGAGCGGCCTGCTGCCTTTGGACATCCGCGCCATCGTGAGCAACCACCGCGAGTTCTACCAACTCGCCGCCAGCTACAACGTGCCGTTTCACCACATCCCGGTGACCAAAGACAACAAGGCGCAAGCGGAGGCCAAACAGTACGAGATCATCCAGGCCGAAGGTGCCGAGCTGGTGGTGTTGGCCCGATACATGCAAATTCTGAGCGACGACCTGTGCCGCAAACTGGCCGGGCGTGCCATCAACATCCACCACAGCTTCTTGCCCAGCTTCAAGGGGGCCAAGCCTTATTACCAGGCACACGACCGGGGTGTGAAACTGATTGGGGCCACCGCCCACTATGTGACGGCCGACCTGGACGAAGGCCCGATCATCGAGCAGGACGTGGCCCGCGTGGACCACAGCAAAACCGTGGAAGACCTGACCACGATTGGCCGCGACACCGAAAGTCAAGTGCTGGCCCGCGCTGTCAAATGGCACAGCGAACACCGCGTGCTGATCAACGGTCACAAGACGGTGATTTTCAAATAAATAACCTTGCGGGACAGCTCTTTAGCTCTGACCCCAACTGATTCAACATGTCCGCCACCTCACGCATCCCGCCCATCCAGTGCCTGTTGACCTTTGAGGCACTGGCGCGCTTGCGCAGCGTGACCCAAGCGGCCGAAGAGTTGTGCGTGACGCCCAGCGCGGTGAGCCACCGCGTCAAGCAACTGGAACAAATCATCGGCACCAAGCTGTTTGGTCGGGCCGATTTTTCACTGACCACCGAAGGCATCGAATACCTGGCGCATGTGCGCGAAGGGCTGGTATCTCTGCAGCGTTTCCCGAGCGCCAGCAACACCCCGGGGCGGCGCAAACTGCGCCTGGCGGTCACGCCCACCTTTGCGCGCTCGGTCTTGATGCCGCGCCTCAAACACTTTCTGGACGCTTACCCCGAAATCGACATCACCTTGCAAGTGAGCATTCCCCTGCTGGACGTGGTGGCCGAAGACGCCGATCTGACGGTGCGCTTTGGCACCGGCCGCTACTCGGATGTAGAGCACGTCTGCTTGGCCAAGGACGAGGTCACGCCTTTGGCGTCGCCCGCCTGGTTGCGCGAAAACGGCCCCTTTGCCAGCGCCGAAGAACTGCAAGGTGTGGCGCTGCTGCGCAGCCCCCTGGAGCCCTGGCGCACCTGGTTTGCCGCGCACGACCTCGATTGGCCCGAGCCCACAGACGGCTCGTCGTTCAACGACATTGGTCTGATGTGCGACGCCGCAGCCCAAGGCCTGGGCGTGGGCCTGATCCGCACCAAGCTGGGTGCCCCTTGGCTGGAGAGCGGCCAACTGGTGCGATTGTTCGAGCGCAGCGTGCCCAGCCCCCACGCCCATTACCTGTGCTGGCGCACCGGCACCATGGAACGCTGGGAATGCGCCACCTTTGCCGACTGGCTGAAAAAAGCGCTGGCCTGACCACCGCTTTGCGATACCCGGCTCACGCGTCATACCCGGCTTGAATCCTGCACCGTCATACCCGGCTTGACCGGGTATCCATGACCCCTAAGGCATGGACCCCCGACCAAGTCGGGGGTGACAAAGGCCTAAGTCGGGGGTGACAAATTCCCCGTGGGAGCGAGCCCCTGCTTGCGAATGTCTGCGTTGGCAGGGTCTGCATTCGGCTGCAGGGGCAGCCTCCCACAAAAATCATCTTGCACACAACAAGCGCGGGGCTAAATTCACACAGCCGTCAAAGTTTCTTCAGCCCGCCCCGCGCTCCTTGCGCTTACAGTGATGGCATTAACTCCAGGTTTTGAATGCCATGAGCGCCAGCACCCCCGTTGAAACCCAGCAACTGACCGCCACCGAACGTGCCGAGCGCCAACGCGCCGTGGTGCAGGCCTTGCTCAAGGTCTTGCCCGCGTCGTCCATCCTCTACACCCCGGAAGACACCACGCCCTACGAGTGCGACGGCCTGACCGCCTACCGCGAGCGGCCGCTGGTGGTGGCGCTGCCCGAAACCGAAGGCGAAGTGCAGGCCGTGTTGAAAGCCTGCCACGCCCTGCAAGTGCCGGTGGTGGCACGCGGTGCGGGCACAGGCCTGTCGGGTGGGGCCATGCCCCACCGCATGGGCGTGACCCTGTCGATGGCCCGCTTCAACCAAATCAAAACCGTGGACCCGGTCAGCCGCACGGCCGTGGTGCAGTGTGGCGTGCGCAACCTGGCCATCAGCGAGGCGGCCGCGCCCTATGGTCTGTATTACGCACCCGACCCGTCGAGCCAGATCGCCTGCACGATTGGCGGCAACGTGGCAGAAAACTCTGGGGGCGTGCACTGCCTCAAATACGGCCTGACGGTGCATAACGTGCTCAAAGTGAAGGGCTTCACCATCGAGGGTGACCCGATCGAATTCGGCAGCGACGCGCTCGACACCTCTGGCTACGACCTGCTGGCCGTGCTGGTGGGCAGCGAAGGCATGCTGGCCGTGACGACCGAAGTCACCGTCAAGCTGGTGCCCAAACCCATGCTGGCGCGCTGCATCATGGCCAGCTTTGACGATGTGCGCAAAGCCGGTGACGCCGTGGCCGCCGTGATCGCGGCAGGCATCATCCCCGCCGGGCTGGAGATGATGGACGGCCCCATGACGATTGCCGTGGAAGACTTTGTGCACGCGGGCTACGACCTGAGTGCGGCGGCGATTTTGCTGTGCGAGAGCGACGGCACGCCCGAAGAGGTGGAAGAAGAAATCGGCCGCATGAGCGAGGTGCTGCGCGGCTGCGGCGCCACCGCCATCACCGTGAGCCGCGACGAAGCCCAGCGCATGAAGTTCTGGAGCGGTCGCAAAAACGCCTTCCCTGCCTCGGGGCGCATCAGTCCCGACTACATGTGCATGGACTCGACCATCCCGCGCAAGCGCCTGGCCGATATCCTGCAAGCCATCAGTGAGATGGAAACCAAATACGCCCTGCGCTGCCTGAACGTGTTCCATGCGGGCGACGGCAACCTGCACCCGCTGATTTTGTTCGATGCGAACGACGCCGACCAGCTGCGCCGCTGCGAGCTGTTTGGTGCGGAGATTCTGGAAACCAGCGTGGCCATGGGCGGCACGGTGACGGGCGAGCACGGTGTGGGCATCGAGAAGGTCAACAGCATGTGCGTGCAGTTTTCCGCCGAAGAAAACGAACAAATGTTCGCCGTCAAACGCGCTTTTGATCCGCAAGGCCTTTTGAACCCAGGCAAGGTGATCCCGACCCTGAACCGCTGCGCCGAATACGGCAAGATGCTGGTGCGGGCGGGGGCGATCAAGCACCCAGACCTAGAACGGTTCTGATCTAAAGCGCCCCCACAAAGCCTGAGCAGTCCTCAGGCTTTTTTTGCCCATTTTGGTTGTGTACACAACCATCCGTGTTTCTACTTAGTTGCGCGCGCAACCAAATCAACCTAAGATCAGGTGTCCTTTCAACCCCCTTCAGACTGAAGAGCCGAATGCCAAAGCCACTCGACCGAACGCTGACCTACCGTCTGCACCAACTGCACAAGCTGACCGATATGGACAGCCAGTCGGTCTATCCGGAGCGCACGGGCCTGTCGATGAGCGACGGGCGGTGCCTGACAACCATTGGCACTTTTGAGCCTTTGTCGGTGAAAGAGCTGGCCGACAAGGCCAACCTGAACAAAGGACAGGCCAGCCGCGCCGCGCAGGCGCTGGTCGATCAAGGACTGGTGCTCAAAGCCGACCACCCGGGTGATGGCCGGGGCGTGGTGCTGACGCTGACGCCCACCGGGCACGAAGTGTTCGAGCGCGCCATGGCCATGGTCCACCAACGCAATCAGGACATTTTTGGTTGCCTGAGCGACAAGGAACAAGCCACATTGAGCGGCCTGTTCGACCGCTTGATATCGCACGCACGTCCCCGCTGAACCCCACACGACGACAACACCATGCACACCCCCACCACCGAAGCCCGTCCTTCGATTTACTACACCTACGAAGTTTTCAAGCCCTGGCTGGCCTCGGAGCACCCCAAGCAAGACCGCCAAAAAGTCGTGATCGTCGGCTCTGGCCCGGCTGGCATGGTGACCGCGCTCGAACTCGCCCGCCACGGCGTGGCCAGCGTGGTGCTGAGCGCCGAGTTGCAGTTCTCGCAAGGCAGCCGGGCGATTTGCTTCACACGCCGTTCGATGGAAATCCTGCAACAAGTGGGCGTGGCCGAGCGCATGACCGAGGGCGGCCTGCCCTGGCGTTTTGGCAACTCGTTTTACCGGGGCCAGCGCGTGTTCCGCATGGAAGCGCCGCACGACGCTGACGACCGCTTCTTCCCGATCATCAACGTGCAGCAGCAGTTCATGGAGGAATACCTGCACGACGCCTGCAAAGCCAACCCGCTGATTGATTTCCGCTGGGGCAACAAGGTCAACAAGGTGGACCAGAAAGACGGCTACGCCGTGCTCGAAGTCGACACACCCGAAGGCCCTTACGCGGTGGAAAGCGACTGGGTGGTGGCCGCCGACGGTGGGCGCTCGGGCATCCGCACTGCGTTGAATTTGCAAATGGAAGGCGCGTCCTACGAAGGCTTTTTCGTGATCGCCGACATCAAAATTAACCTGCCCTTGCCCACCGAGCGCCTGGCCTATTTTGACCCCGACTGGAACCCCGGCAACACCATCTTGATGCACCGCGAACCGAATGGCATTTGGCGCGTGGACTACCAGTTGCCTGCGGGCGAAACGCCCGAAGAGGCGCTGCGCCCCGAATCGCTCAAGACCCGCATCGACGCCCAGCTGGCCATGATCGGCCACGCAGGCGTGCCGTGGACCATGGACTGGTCCTCGGTTTATTCGGCCCGCACGCTCACCCTGCCCGACTTTGTGCACGGCAGCGTGATCTTCACGGGCGACGCAGCCCACCTGCTGCCCATTTTTGGCGTGCGCGGGGCCAACACCGCTTTCCAGGATGCGCAGTCACTGGGCTGGCACCTGGCTTTTGTGGTCAAAGGTCTGGCAGGCCCAACGCTGCTGGCCAACCACAGCACCGAGCGCGTGGGCGCGGCCCGCGAAATCATCACCGAAGCTGGGAAAAGCACCCGCTTCATGGCCCCGCCCAGCCCGGGTTTCAGGTTGCTGCGCGACGCGGTCTTGTCGCTCTCGCTCACGCAAGAATTCGTGCGCCCGCTCTACCACTGGCGCACCTCGCGGCCGCACGAGTACACCCACTCCCTGCTCAACAGTGCGGGCGACGACAACGGCCTGTTCAAGAGCGGCCCCGCCCACGGGGCACCGCCGCAAAACGTGCGTTTGGCGGCGAATGACTTCCTGCTCGACCACTTGGGTGGCGGATTCGACCTGCTGTATTTCACCGACACCGCCTTGCCCGAGGCGCTGCAACAGGCCATCCAGACCGCTCGCGCCCAAGGCATGCCCCTGAACGTGATCGCGGTCGGCGCGACCCAAGCTGTGGCCGGGGCCGACCAACACCTGCCCGATGCCGACGGCCACCTGCGCCAGCGCTACGGTGTGCCTGCCAACGGAGGCGCTTATTTGCTCCGCCCAGACCAGCACATCTGCGCCCGCTGGCTCACGCTGGACGCCACCCGCTTGCAAGCCGCCCTGACCACCGCCTTGCCTCAATAAGGACACACCATGTCACAACAAGCCCTCACCATCGACGGCCTCGAAACCGTGTACGACGCGCTGGCCACCGCCATCGACCAGGCCGGGGCCGACAAGGCCCAGCTGTTCCTCGTCAAGCTCGCTTTGCTCAACGCCAACGCGCTGGCCGACGAACACCTGTTCCAGCAGCAAATCACCGCTGCCCTGCAAGACCTCTGATCCACCACACCATTCACCAGGAGACTCCCATGCTTGTTCAATCCGTTCACCACGTGGCTTACCGCTGCAAAGACGCCAAAGAAACCGTCGAGTGGTACCAAAAGCACCTCGACATGAAATTCGTGCTGGCCATTGCCGAAAACGAAGTGCCCTCCACCAAAGCCCCCGACCCCTACATGCACATCTTTCTGGATGCAGGCCACGGCAATGTGTTGGCATTTTTTGAACTGCCCAGCCAGCCCGAAATGGACCGCGACCAAAACACCCCCGCCTGGGTGCAGCACCTGGCGCTGAAAGTGGACTCGATGGAAACACTGCTGGCGGCCAAGGACAAGCTGGTGGCTGGGGGTGTCGAGGTGCTCGGCCCCGTCGACCACACCATCTTCAAGAGCATTTACTTCTTTGACCCCAGCGGCCACCGCCTCGAATTGGCGGCCGACTGCGGCACGCCCGAGATGATGCAAAAGCTCGACGAGGTGAAGTGGGACATGCTTGAAGAGTGGAGCCAAACCAAGCGCGCGCCCAAGCACGCCGCCTGGATGCACGACGGCAGCATGGCCGCCTGAAAACCTTCACACGCCCGATTCCGATCACGCCTGCACACACACGACTTGCGCAACTCAACAACTGCCATGACCTTCCTGAACGAAACCCACGACCCCAAACACCTGAGCTGGGTGTCCTCGGCCAACGCCGCCGGTACCGACTTTCCCATCCAGAACCTGCCATTTGCGGTGTTTCGTCGCAAGGGTGCTGGTGAAACCTTCCGGGGCGGTGTGGCCATTGGCGATCAGATTCTGGACCTGGCGGCCGTCGCCCAATCAGGCGTTCTTAAAGGCGAAGCTGCTGCTGCCGCGCAAGCGGGCGCACAAGACAAACTCAATGCACTGATGGCGCTGGGCACATCGGCCTGGAGCGCCCTGCGCCTGGCCCTGTCACGCGCCCTGCGTGAAGGGTCAGCGGACCAAGCCGCGCTGCAAAGCTGCCTCGTGCCACAAGCCGAAGCCGAATACGACGTGCCCGCCCGCATTGGCGACTACACCGACTTCTACACCTCGGTCTACCACGCCACCAACATTGGCAAACAGTTCCGCCCTGACAACCCGCTGTTGCCCAACTACAAATGGGTGCCGATTGGTTACCACGGCCGCGCGTCCAGCATCGGCATCTCGGGCCAGCAGTTCCGCCGCCCTGTGGGCCAGACCATGCCGCCGGGCGCAGAAGCCCCATCGTTCGGCCCCTGCAAGCGGCTGGACATCGAGCTGGAGCTGGGCATCTTCATCGGCAGCGGCAACGCTTTGGGCGAGCCGGTGGACATCACCGAAGCCGAAGACCATGTGTTTGGCATCTGCCTGCTCAACGACTGGTCAGCCCGTGACATTCAAGGTTGGGAATACCAGCCGCTCGGGCCCTTCCTGTCCAAGAACTTTGCGTCCACCGTTTCGCCCTGGGTGGTGACACTGGAAGCCCTGGCCCCTTACCGCACAGCCTTCACTCGGCCCGAGGGTGACCCGCAGCCCATGGCCTATCTGGACTCAGCAGCCAACCGGGCCGAAGGCGCGTTCGACATCCAGCTGCAAGTGGGCCTGCAAACGCCCAAGATGCGCGCAGACGGTCAGCTTGAGGCCAGCATCTGCCGCACCAGCTACCGCCATGCCTACTGGACGGTGGCGCAAATGGTCACGCACCACACGGTCAACGGCTGCAACCTGCAGCCGGGCGACCTGTTTGGCAGCGGCACACTGTCCGGCCCTTCGCTGGACCAGGCCGCAGCCCTGATCGAGCTGACCACCGGCGGCAAGAACCCGATTGCTTTGCCGAACGGCGAGCAACGCACTTGGCTGGAAGACGGCGACAGCGTGGTGCTGCGCGGCTGGTGCGAACGCGAAGGCGCGGCTCGCATCGGCTTTGGCGAATGCGTGGGCACGGTGCTGCCTGCGCGGGCACCTTTGTCACGTCCGACATCGGCCCTTGTCACCCCCGACTAGATCGGGGGTCCATGCCTTCAATCACCATGGATACCCGCGTTCGCGGGTATGACAGTTCCACTTGTCACGCCCGACTTGATCGGGTGTCCATGCCTTCGGTGGTGCATGGATGCCCGCCTGCGCGGGCATGACAGACCTTTGTCGCCCCCGACTTGATCGGGGGCCCATGACGGCCATCACCAAGTGTCGATGGCCAGGGTGCCATCGGCGGGCCGGGTCTGCCCAGCCTCCAAGCCCGCCACCAACCATTCACGCGTGCTGACCGGGTCGATCACCGCGTCGATCTCCAGTGTGGCGGCCATGTTGATGGCGCTGCCGTTGTCGTATTGCTGCGCCAGCAGCTGGTCAAACAAGGCCTCGCGCTCGGGGCCTTCGGGCACGGCCTCCAGCTCTTTGCGGTAGCCCAGTCGCACCGCACCTTCGAGGCCCATGCCGCCAAACTCGCCCGTGGGCCAGGCCACTGTGGCCAGGGTTTCGTGAAAGCCGCCGCCTGTCATGGCCATCGCGCCCAGGCCATAGCCTTTGCGCAAAACCACGCTGAGCAGCGGCACCCGCAGATGCGCGGCGGCCACGAACATGCGCGAGACATGGCGCACCTGCGCCGTGGCTTCGGTGTCGGGCCCCACCATGAAGCCGGGCGTGTCCACCAGGCTCACGATGGGCAGCCCGTGCGCGTTGCACAGCTGCATGAAGCGGGCGGCTTTGTCGGCGGCATCGGCGTCGATGGCGCCGCCCAAATGCAGCGGGTTGTTGGCCATGATGCCCGCCGGGCGGCCCGCGATGCGCGCAAGGGCCGTGTGGATGCCCGCGCCGAACCCGGTGCGAAGGGCCAGCAAGCTGCCTTCGTCGGTCACGCCCTGCATGGCGGCGCGGGTGTCGTACACGCGCAGGCGATTCTCGGGCACCACGTCGCGCAGTGCCTCGGCGCGTGGCGCTTGCCAGCTGGGCGCTGCACCCTGAAAAAACGACAGGTAGTGGCGAGCCGCCGCCACGGCTTGCGCCTCGTCATCGACCAGCACATCGATCACGCCGTTGCCGTGCTGCACGTCGCTCGGGCCGATCTGCTCGGGTTTGAACACGCCCAAGCCGCCGCCTTCGACCATGGCCGGGCCGCCCATGCCGATGTTGCTGCCGCGGGTGGCGATGATCACGTCGCAGCAGCCCAGCAGCGCGGCGTTGCCCGCAAAGCAGCGCCCCGCAACCACGCCCACCACCGGCACCCGGCCATTGAGGCGGGCAAACGCGGCGAAAGTGGCCAGGTTCAGGCCCGCCACGATGGCCACATCCACATCGCCCGGCCTGCCGCCGCCACCTTCGGCCAGCAGCACCACGGGCAACTTGTTTTGCAGGGCCACGCCCAACATGCGGTCGGTCTTTTGATGGTTGCGCATGCCTTGCGTGCCCGCCAGCACGGTGAAGTCATAGGCCATGACCACCACGCGCTGACCATTGACGCAGCCAATGCCGGTGACCATGCCGTCGGCAGGCGTGTTGCGCATCAGATCGTCAGCGCTGCGGCGGCGGCTTTGCGCGGCCACGGCCAGCGCGCCGTATTCGACAAAGGAATCGGGATCGCAGAGATCAGCGATGTTTTCGCGGGCGGTTCGTAGCCCCAAGGCGTGGCGTTTGGCCACGGCTTCCGGGCGTGCGGCGTCTTGCGTGAAGGCCAGACGCGCCTGCAGCTTGTGCAGGTCAGCGCGCGTTTGCACGGGGGCTACCGCTGAGCCTGCCGCAGGTGCCACGGCAGGTGCGGCAGGTACGCCCTCAGGAGCACTTGCGCTCATGCTCACGGGCGCATCGGCAGCAGACAGCATCGCCAACACATCACCCTCTGCCACCGCTTCACCCACCTGAAAGAACAGCTCCCCCAGGCGCCCAGCATGGCTGGCACGGATTTCGTGCTCCATCTTCATGGCCTCCAAAATCACCAGCACATCGCCTGCGGCCACGGCATCGCCAGTCTGTACCAGCCACTGCACCACTTGTGCCTGAAGGGGGGAATGAATTTTTTGCATGCGACCATTGTGAGGCGCTGCCCCGGCGACAGCAGGTCAAGTCCGGGACAATTTAAACTGGGTTTTCCAAGTCAAGAGACAAACCCATGAACTTCGAACCGCTGATCGAACTGACCCGCAACGGTGTGCAGGAATGCCTGCATCTGGGCGCCCTTGCTGTGACCGACACCGAAGGCCGTGTGCTGGCCCAGGTGGGCAACCCGCACTGGCTGTGCTTCACCCGATCCACCCTCAAGGCCATGCAGGCGCTGCCACTGGTGCAGTCCGGCGGCGTGGCGCATTTTGGCTTCACGCCGTCGGAACTGGCCATGATGTGCGCCAGCCACAACGGCGAAGAGATGCATGTCGAGCAAGTTGCGTCCATCTTGCGAAAAAGCGGCACCACCACAAGGCAAATGCGCTGCGGCTGCCATGTGCCCTACCGCTTCACGTTTTTCGACCGCCCCATGCCCGAAGGCTTTGCCTACGACGAGCGGCACCACAACTGCAGCGGCAAGCACAGCGGCTTTTTGGCGTATTGCGTGCAACACGGCCTGCCCACTGAGACGTATACCGAAGTGGACCACCCACTGCAGCAGCAGGTTCGCCAGGCCGTGGCGCACCTGGCTGGCTTGAGCGAAGAAGAACTGGCGCTGGGCATCGACGGCTGTTCGGCCCCCAACTACGCGATGCCCTTGTCGCGTCTGGCCCGCAGTTATGCCCGCCTGGCACAACCCGAATCGGATGGCCTGTACGGCGAGAGCCTGCGGCAATTGGGCGAGGCCATGAGCACCCACCCCGAACTGGTCTCGGGCACCGGCCGCAACGACGCCGACTTCATGCGCGCAGGCCGGGGCGACTGGGTCACCAAAGTGGGTGCCGACGGTGTGCAGGTGGTGGCCAGCCGTGCGCGTGGACAGGCCCTGGCGGTCAAGGTGATGGACGGCAACAAGGCCGCCCTGTTTGCAGCCACGGTAGAGGCCCTGGACCAATTGGGCTGGCTCGACGATGCGCAACGCCAGCAGCTGGCCCCCTGGCGTGCAGAGGTGCTGTTGAATGTGGCGGTGTTACCGGTGGGCGAGCGGCGCAGCGTGTTCAAGCTGAAGTCTGCGTAGGAGCCCCGCCCCCGGGGCGATGGGTGGTGGACTGCGAGAGGTTGATTCGCTGCTTCAGCGCTTGCCAAAAATCGCCGTACCCACCCTGACCATCGTGCTGCCTTCGGCAATGGCAGCCCCCATGTCGGCGCTCATGCCCATCGATAAGGTGTCCAGCGGCAGGCCTTGCCCGCGCAATTGTTCGAACAGATCTTTGGCCTGGCCGTGCACGGCGTGCATCTGAGCGTCGGTCTCGGCAGGTTCGGGAATGGTCATCAGGCCACGCAGTTGCAAACGCGGCAAAGCCGCCACCGCCTGCGCCAAATCGGGCAAGTCTGCCGGCGACACACCCGACTTGGTCTCCCCTCCATCCACATTGACCTGGATGCACACCTGCAAAGGCGGCAGGCTTTCGGGGCGCTGCTCGGACAGGCGCTGCGCGATCTTGAGCCGGTCGATGCTGTGCACCCAGTCAAAGTGCTCGGCCACCAGCCGCGTTTTGTTGCTCTGGATCGGGCCAATGCAATGCCATTCCAGGGGAAAATCCTGCAAGGCCGTGATCTTGTCCACCGCTTCCTGGATGTAGTTTTCGCCAAACGCGGTTTGCCCGGCCGCGTGGGCAGCCCGCACGGCTTCTGGCCCCCAGGTCTTGGAGACAGCGAGCAAACGCACACTGCCCACCGGGCGACCTGCCGCTTGGCAGGCCCGTTCGATTTGCGCCTGGACATGCTTGAGGTTGTCGGCAATGGAAAGGTTCATGGCCTGAGCGTACCAAACCCTGGCGCAAATCGTCCTTGCGCCCCGTCAGATGTCGCCAACCAGGCAGCCCAAAGCACCCGGTGCGCACCGACTCTTGTTCAGGCTGCTAAATTAGCCGCTTATTCATTTTGAACCGAGACACCGATGAGCCAAATCGCCGCGAAAACCTACGAACCCGCACCCGCCCGCAAAGTGGCCTTTTTGGGCCTGGGCGTCATGGGCTACCCCATGGCCGGGCACCTGGCCCGCGCGGGACACCATGTCACCGTGTACAACCGCAGTGCCACCAAAGCCGCTGCTTGGGTGGCCGAGTGCCCTGGCAACGCCAGCGCCCCGACCCCGCGCGAAGCGGCTGCGGGCGCCGACATCGTGTTCGCCTGCGTGGGCAACGACGACGATCTGCGCAGCGTGGTGCTCGGCGCCGACGGTGCCTTTGCTGGCATGAAGCCCGGCGCGATCTTTGTGGACCACACCACCGCTTCGGCTTCGGTGGCGCGCGAGCTGTCGGCCCAGGCGCAAAAGCTCGGGCTGCAGTTCATCGACGCCCCCGTCTCTGGCGGCCAGGCAGGCGCACAAAACGGCATGCTCACCGTGATGTGCGGCGGCGACGCTGCGGCTTTTGACAACGTCAAGCCTGCGGCCATGGCGTTTTCGCGTGCCTTCACCCTGCTGGGCGAGTCGGGCGCGGGCCAGTTGGCCAAGATGGTCAACCAGATTTGCATCGCCGGGCTGGTGCAGGGCTTGTCTGAGGCCGTGGCCTTTGGCCAGCAGGCGGGGCTGGACATGCACCAGGTGTTGGACGTGATCGGCAAAGGTGCCGCGCAAAGCTGGCAGCTGGACAACCGGGGCAAGACCATGGCCGACGACAAGTTCGAGTTTGGCTTTGCCGTGGACTGGATGCGCAAGGACCTGGGCCTGGTGCTGGACGAAGCCAAGCGCAACGGCGCTCGCCTGCCCGTCACGGCCTTGGTAGACCAGTTTTACGCCGATGTGCAAAAAATGGGCGGTGGCCGCTGGGACACCTCCAGCCTGATCCGCCGCTTGCGGTAAACGGCCACGGCGTTCAAACGCCAACCATGAAAAAGAGCGACCCAAAGGTCGCTCTTTTTCATGAAGCAGCAAGGCTTTACTTGGACAAAGGTGGCTGGCTCAAGCGCTTGAGCTCTTCTTCAGAAATTTCATCAAACACGCGCACCACCTTGGTCACGCCTCCGATGCCACGCACGATGTCGCTGGCGCGTTTGGCTTCGCGTGCTGTCACGCGGCCCATCAAATACACAATGCCGCGCTCGGTCACGACCTTGATCGAGTTGACCTGCAGGTCTTTCGCATCAATGAAGGCCGCTTTGGCTTGGCTGGTGATCACGGTGTCTTTGGAGCGCTGGGTCAAGCTGCTGGCAGGCGCAACAGCCAAATCGTTCACGACAGACTGAACGTTTTCCTGGTTTTGCGCCAACTTCTCGGCCCGGTCTTTGTCAGCCTGTGAGCGCGCCTCGCCGCTGAGCAGCACTTTGCGGTTGAAGCTGGTCACGTTCAGGTGAACCCGATCGCCCAGGTCCTGACGCACGGCACTGGCCACTTTGAGCTCAATGCCCTCGTCTTCGACCTGAGCGCCCGTGGTGCGGCGGTCGGTGGCCACGATGCCAGTCATGACCGCTCCGCCAACCAACAAGGGGGCGCAGGCAGACAAGCTGGACAAGGCCGCCGCCAAAACAGCACCCGAAAAAACCAGAGATTGAAGATTGCGTTTCATTTAAAGAGGCTCCTGTTCACCCAAAAGCTGGGTGTCGATTCCATCACACAGACAGTGCAGCACCAAATGCTGCACTTCACGAATTCGGGCGGCCCGCTCATGCGGCACGCACACATGCACATCGGTCTCGCGCAGCTGGCGAGCCAAACCACCGCCGTGGTGACCGGTCAAAGCCAGCACGGTCATTTCCCGGTCATGGGCGGCTTGCACCGCCTCTACCAAAGCAGGCTCGCCGCCATCCACGCTGATCAGCACCAACACGTCGCCGGTTTGACCCAGCGCCAGCACCTGCCGGGCCAAAGCCTGGCCGTCGGCCCAACGGCTGGCCATCAAGGCATCCGACGACAAGGCCATGGCGGCCAAGCCCGGGCGCTCCCGCTCAAAGCCACCCACCAGCAGATTCACCAAGTATTGCGCCAATGCGGCCGAAGGACCCATGCCACCGGCGAGCACCTTACCGCCCCCCGTGACACACGCCAGGACCGCCTGGACAGCCGCGTCCACAGGCTTGGCCAAAGTCTCGGCCACCTGGTAGTGCAAATCGGCACTGTCGATGAAATGTTGTTGGATTCGGAGGTCTAACATGCGATGGCGATGATAACCCCCACAACACCGCATCGCCCCGGAAAAACAGTTATTTACACGGCTATTTGGGGCCGCTCCATCCTTTGGATGTGCACATCATGCGCCATCAAAAGCCGCTTGCAACCATTCGGGCCCGGCGGCCTCAATGGTGACCACATCAAATCGCGCCGGAGGCAAACGGCGCCAGCGCAACAAGTAGTGCTGCGCCGCAAAGATGATGCGCCGCTGCTTCTGATACCCGATGCTGGCAGCTGCCCCGCCATGGTCGGTGCGGCTGCGTTGTCGGACTTCGACAAACACCACCGTGCCGTCCGGTGATTGCATGATCAGGTCGATTTCGCCACCCCCTCGGCCGGGCGTCCGATAATTGCGCTGCAGCAAGCGCAAACCGCGCGCTTGCAAATAAGCCAGCGCCTCGTCTTCGCCCGCATCGCCCCGGGCTTTGGTGGTCTGGCCCACCGTGTTCTTTTTGAGGAATTGCATTGACTCCGTCTCCCTTGTCTGCCTCGTTTGCCAAAGCCCTGGAGGCCGCGCACGACGCTGCCGGATCGCAAAACAACCCGGCCAGCACACTGTATGTCGTGGCGACACCGATTGGCAACCTCGCCGACATCAGCCTGCGTGCGCTGCATGTGCTGGCCAAGGTCGACGCCGTGGCCTGCGAAGACACACGCCACACCCAACAACTGTTGCGGGCCTATGGCCTGGACCGCCCCGGCTCACAGCTGCTGGCGGTGCACCAGCACAACGAAGCCGAGGCGGCACAAACCGTGATCGCCCGTTTGGCGCAAGGTGAACGCGTGGCCTACGTGAGCGATGCAGGCACCCCGGCCATCAGCGATCCGGGCGCACGGCTGGTGGCCGCCGTCAGGCAAGCGAGTTACCGCGTGCTGCCCTTGCCGGGCGCCAGCAGTGTGACCACCGCACTCAGTGCATCGGGCATGACGGGTGAAGATGGTTTTGTGTTTTCAGGCTTTTTGCCGAGCAAATCGGGTGAACGCGAGCGCGCCGTGCAGGCCCTGGCTCAAGAAAGCCGGGCCGTGGTGCTGCTGGAAGCGCCGCACCGCATCGAGGCTTTGGCACAAGCGCTGTCGGTGCTCGGTGAGCGCCGCATCACCGTGGGGCGCGAGTTGACCAAGCAATTTGAACAAATTGAAACCGTCACGGCACAGGCTTTGCCTGGCTGGCTGGCCGAAAAGCCAGACCGCCAGCGCGGTGAATTTGTGCTGGTGCTGCACGATGCGCCAGTGGCTGAATCCACAGGCGAAGGCTTGCGCGTGTTGCAACTGCTGCTGCCTGAATTGCCCCTGAAAACCGCCGTCAAACTCGCAGCCGAAATCACGGGGAAATCCAAAAACGAGCTGTATGACAAGGCTCTGGCCCTGAAGAAAGCCTGACCCCGCCTCAGTCGTCAGCGCCTGCGCAAACCCAGCCACATGACGGTGGCCACCACCACCAAGGCACCGACCAGCTGCATCAGGGCAATCGACTGCCCCAGCACAGCCCAAGCCAGCACCAAGGCAAACACCGGCTCCACATTCATGATGGCCGAGTTGCCCACCACGCCCAGCTTGGGCAACACGGTGAACATGATGGTGAAGGCGGTTCCATACAAAAAGGTGAGTGCCCCCAAGCCCCACCAGCCCGCCGTCGCCGTGGGCAAATGAAAGCCACTTTGGGTAGATGCCACCACGGCAGCCAGCACGGCGACAGTGGTCATGGTGGTGAATGTGCGCAAACGGCCATCCACGTCAGCGGCCTCATGCTGGGTGATGACCAGTGCCAAACCGAAGGTGGCGGATGCCGCCAGCGCAAAAGCCACGCCTGCGCCAATCTGTCCCCATTGCTGGGCAGCACCCAGCCCTGAAGCAGCACCCAGCACATCCAGCGCCAAAGCCAGCCCCAACAGCATCACGGGCATGGCCAACAAAACGGCACGCTCCGGGCGATGGCCATACAAGACCCGCGCCCAGAACGCCGTGAGCAATGGATAGGTGTTGAAGGCCAGCAACGCCAAAGCCACTGGCAGGCGGGCGACCGATGAATACAGACAAACGCTTTGCACGGCGATCAATGCGCCAATCAGCAGAAGGTTTTTTGGGTGCCGCCCCGACAGCTGGAGCGACACTTTTTGTTGCCAAAGAATCAAGGCCACCACAAAGGCCGTGACACTGCTGCGAAAGGTGACTGCGGTCACCACGTCGACGCCATGGTTGAAAGCCGTGCGGGCTGCAACATGGTTGGCACCCATCATCAGGGCGATCAACAGCAGCGTCAGGAACCCCGTGAGGCTCAGGCGGGAAAAGGAAGCGGGGGGAGTGGGGTGAGACGACATGGGGGCAATTTAACGCCCCATTCGCCTAGGAGATGACAAGAAAGCGACTGGTGACCTGAAGGCTCAGGCACCGGCCCACTCGTTGGAAGCACGTTTGTTTTTGAATCGCTGAGCGCGGGCCATGGCCTCATTGATGTCGTCCTGCTCAATGTCTTGAACCGTTTTGAAATACAAAACGCCGAGACCCAACATCAAAATAATCGCAAAAACTGTCAGCATCAACATGTTAATTCCTTTTAATACCGAAGTACTTAAATTTGTCCGTTGGTGCGATTATGAGAGAAAATTCCCAGCAGGGTTGTTAAAAATTGTTAGATGTCTCGGCATTGGCGATTCAATCGGTCACCCCATACAGCCCACGGCCCTGCGCATGCAGACGGCTGAGCCCCAGCAAAGCATCGGTGAACGGTGTGGCGACATGGGTCAGCTGCCCCAATTCGCGAACGGCACTGACCAAAGCGTCCAGTTCGACGGGCTTGCCGGCGTCCACGTCTTGCAGCATAGAGGTCCGGAATGCGCCCAGTTTCCGGGTCACCGCATGGCGGTCCTCGGGTTGCTGGTCGATGGGGATGCCGATTTTTTCGCCAATCGCTTTGGCTTCGAGCATGACGCTGGAAATGAATTGGCGCACCAAAGGGTCGTCCATGATGCGGTCCGTGGTCGCACCCGTGATGGCGCTGATGGGGTTCACGGTCATGTTGCCCCAAAGTTTGTACCAGATGTCTTTCTGGATTTGCGCCGAAACACTGGCGTTGAAGCCCGCCTTTTGCAGCAGCGCATGCAAGGCTTGCACCCGCGCAGTGGCCTGCCCGGAAGGCTCGCCCACAATGAGTCCATCACCAAAGTGGTGGCGGATCACGCCCGGCGCATCGACCGAACAGCTTGCATGCACCACGCAGCCCACGATGTGCGTCGCGGGCAAGGCCAGGGCAATCGCGCCTTGAGGGTCCACCGTCGCGAGCGAGCGGCCCGCCACCGGACCACCAAAGCCTTGCAAGAACCACCAGGGCACACCATTCATGGCGGTCAGCACCACGGTGTCCGGACCGATCAGGGGACCGACTTGCGCCGCCACCGAGGCCAATGCAGGCGCTTTGACCGAGATCACCACCAAGTCCTGCACACCCAAAGCGGCTGCGGCGTTGGATGCGGTCACAGGCAGGGTGTGCAGCTCGCCCCCTTGGTGAAGTTGAAGGCCGTGGGCTTGCAAGGCGGCAAGCGTGTCGCCACGGGCAAGCACACTGACCTGCGCCCCGGCTCGCGCCAAGTGCACACCCATCCAGCCGCCGATGGCACCTGCGCCAACAATGGCAATTTTGTTAAATGTCATTGGGTTGTTCATCAAGCTCATGCGCGCCAGCCTGTGTCTTGTTTGTCCATCCGGCGCACCAGCGCCTCGAACACGTCTTGCCCTGCCCCGTGGTTCGGGTTGAACTGCAAGGCATCGCGGGTGCATTTGGCCGCAATCGCCTCGGGCACCGGAATCGGCGCACCCATGCTTTGCGTGGCCAACTGGATTTCGCAGGCGCGTTGCAGCGTCCACAAAATTGCAAAGGTCTGCGGCAGCGTTTGCCCCCAGGCCAGCAAGCCGTGGTTGCGCAAGATCACCGCAGGCTTATTGCCAATGCTTTGCAGCACACGCGGGCCCTCTTCGGCGTGGATGGTGATGCCCTCGAAGTCGTGGTAGGCCACCATGCCGTGCAGCTGGGCCGAATAGAAATTGCTTTGCGACAGGCCGTCTTGCAAGCAGGCCACCGCCACGCCCGCCGTGGTGTGGGTGTGCATCACGCAATGCGCGCCGTCCATGCCACCGTGCAGCGTGGCATGCACCACGAACCCGGCCGGGTTGACCTTGTAGGGCGAACCGTCCAGCACCTCGCCTTGCAGGTTGATCTTGACCAGGTTGCTGGCCGTGACCTCGCTGTAATGCAGGCCAAAGGGGTTGATTAAAAACTGCTTATCACCCCCGGTCACGCTGTCGGGCAGGCGCACGGTGATGTGGTTGTAGATCATCTCGGTCCAGCCGAGCATGGCGAACACGCGGTAGCAAGCCGCCAGCTGCAGCCGCGCCTGCCATTCGTCTGGGTGGACACGTGCTTGCAAAGATGGCACCACGGGTTGGGGAGTGGGGAACATCATGATCTCCTATCAATTGACTGTTGGTTTTTATGTGGGAGAGAGCCACCGCAGGGAAACAGGGGGCCTGGTCCATCGTCGGTCAATATGTCGCACCTTTAGCGGGGGCGATGGCGGTGACCTCGGCTTTGAAGTGCGCGGCCAGATCGGTGGTCTGGCGCATCAAGATTTGCGTGTCCAGGCCCACCGCCACGAACACCGCACCCAGCTGCAGGTACTGAGCGGCCAATTGACGATCCGGCGTGAGGATGCCGGGGGCCTTGCCCGCTTGGAGGATGCGGGCAATCGCATCGGCAATCGCGGCCTGCACATCGGGGTGCGCGGCATTGCCCACATGGCCCATGCTGGCCGAGAGGTCGGCCGGGCCGATGAACACACCGTCCACACCGGGCGTGGCAGCGATTGCGTCGAGGTTTTTCAGCGCATCGAGCGACTCGACTTGCACCAGCAGGCACACCTCTTCGTTGGCGCGCTGGAAGTAGTCGGTGTAGTGGCCCCAGCGCGACGCACGGGCGCCTGCCATGCCGCGCACCCCGCCTTGGCCATCGTCCTGCGGGTAGCGCATGGCTTGCACCAGCTGGGCCGCCTGCTCGGGCGTGTCGACCATGGGCACCAGGATGTTCTGCGCGCCCAGGTCCAAATACTGTTTGATGAGCGCCGTGTCACCCACGGGCACGCGGCACACCGCATGGCTGCCCGGGTAAGCGGCGAGCGTCTTGAGCTGAGCCATGATGCTGCTCAGGTTGTTGGGTGAATGTTCGCCGTCGATGACCAGCCAGTCGAAGCCAGCCAGCGCACAGATTTCGGCGCTGTAATCACTGGCCAGGCCCATCCACAGGCCGATCTGGGGGCGTTTGTCTTTGAGGGCTTGTTTGAACAAATTGCTTGGAGTTTGCATGATGGTTCCTTGTGTTGTGCCTTCGATGGGGAGGCTGTTCGTGTCCGGCGGGCCTGCCCGGGCTCAGAGGCGCTTCGCTTTGCCACATCGCCCAGCCAGGCCCGCCAGACCCGACCAGCGTGGGTGTGCGAAGCGTTCTGGTGTCAAATGAATCTGAACGCCAACTTGCCCAGCGGCCCGTAGTCGGCGTCAAACACATCGCCCACCTTGGCAGGCGCGGGTTTGGTGAACGAGCCGGCAAGAACGATTTCGCCCGCCTGCAAATGCTCGCCCCAGGGCGCGAGCTTATTGGCCAGCCAGGCGATGCCCACAGCCGGATGACCTTGCACGCCAGCCGCGAGGCCCGTCTCTTCGACCACGCCGTTCTGGCGCAACACCGCGCCGCACCAGGGCAGGTCGGTGGTCAAGGGGTCAACCCGCTTGGCCCCGAGCACAATGCCCGCGTTGGCAGCGTTGTCGCTGATGGTGTCGTACACCTTGCGCATGACCTTGGTGTGGCGGTCGAACTGCTCGATGCGTGAGTCGATGATCTCGATCGCGGGGGTCACGTACTCGGTGGCGTCCAGCACCTGCTGCACGGTCACGTTGGGGCCGCGCAGTTCTTTTTTGAGGATGAAGGCCAGCTCCACTTCCACACGGGGCGCGATGAAATGGGCATGTGGAATGTCCAGCACCTGGCCCGGCGTGCAGTCGTAGCGCATGTTGTCCAGCAGCGTGCCGTAGTCGGGCTCGTCGATCTGGCTGGAGACTTGCATGGCGCGGCTGGTGAGGCCGATCTTGTGGCCGATCATGGTGCGCCCCTCGGCGAACTTGATCTGCATCCAGGCGCGGTTGATGCGGTAGCCGTCTTCGATCGTCATGCCCGGATAGCGCTTGGAAAAGTGCTCGATCTGCACACGGGATTTTTCGGACTGATTGAGCTCGTGCGCGAGCTGCTGGATCTGGTCTTCGGTGAACACGGACATGGCTCAAACCTTGTTGAAAAGTGGATGCAGATTGCTGTGCTTGGCGTCAAACACCTCGGGGCCGACATCGACCTGCAGCGTGATGCCGATGTGGCGCTGCGCCATCACGGGCGCGAAAAAGGCTTTGGCTACTTCGAGCAAAGTCTGCCCAGCGCCTTGCTGGGTGGCCTCGCTGCGGCCACGGCCCATGCGCAGGTTCAGGTACACAAAAGCGTAGTCACCTGTGCCACCCGCCGCCTGGCCTGCTGCACCGCCATCGGCCACGGCGTAGTGCGGTGCCGGGTAGGCCAGCACACGCGTGCCACCTGTGGGGAAGACTTGCTTGCCTTCCTCGTCCTGCACGGTGAGCATGGCGTCCGCCATCTGGCGGCACAGCGTGGTCATGTGGACTTCAGCGTCTAGCTGACCGGTGTAGAGGATCACAAGATGGGGCATGGTGGGCCTTCTGACTTTGTCGTTGAAGCTTCAAATTTGTCATCCTCGGGCTTGACCCGAGGATCCATGGTGAACCGAAGATGGATCCCGGATCCAGTCCGGGATGACAAGGAGAGACATCCCGCTGGCTCATTTCACAGCCTGGTGCTCACCGCCGTGTAACCCTCGACATGGCTGGCCACGGCCTCGGGCACTTTGGAGCCGTCCTGCGGTGTGACTTCAAAAATCGCGTTGAGCTGGCCAGTGCCGCTGGCGCCGAAGTACGGCGTCACCATGTCCACGCCGCCGTCATACCCCGTCCAGCCCAAAGCGCCCATCAGCATGGCGGTGTCGTGCATGAAGCCTTCGCCGTGGCCTTTGCTGGCGTACTCGGGCAGCATCTCGCAAAACGCCTTCCATTCGCGGTTGCCCCACATCTGCAGGACCTGTTTGTCGAGCTGCTCCAGAAACGGGCTCCAGATCTTGTGGGCAAACTCCGGGGCCAAACCGTTTTGTGCAAAGCGGTGTGAGAGCGAGCCGCTGGCCAGAAAGGCCACCTTGCCGTCGTAATGCTTTTCCACCGCCTCGCGCATGGCCCAGCCCAGGCGGGCACTGTCGTTCAGGTAATGCACCATGCACAAAGCCGACACCGAGACCACCTTGAAGTGCTGGTCTTCGTTCATGTAGCGCAGCGGCACGAGCGTGCCGTATTCCGGGTCGAGCGTGGTGTTGTCGTGCGCCAGGGTTTCTACCCCGTGCTCGTTGGCCACTTTGGCCAGCAGGTGGCCCAACTCGGGATTGCCCGGTGACTCGAAAGCCATGTGGTTGATGAAGTGCGGCAACTCGTTGCTGGTGTAGCTGCCTTTGAAGTGCGGCGCGCAGTTGATGTGGTAATTCGCGTTGACCAACCAGTGCGTGTCGAACACTACCAGCGTGTCCACCCCCAAGGCGCGGCAGCGGCGGCTGATCTCTTTGTGACCATCGATGGCGCTTTGCCGCGTGCCAAAACGTGGCCCCGGGATTTCGCTCAGGTACATGCTGGGCACGTGGGTGATTTTGGCGGCCAATGCGAGCTTACCCATGGCGAGCACTCCTGGTGTTTTCAAGTTGTCCCATGGTCAAACTCCCCAATGCGGAATGTGGTGCGAACCCATTGAGACCGCCACGTTTTTGGGTTCGCAAAACACTTCGTAGCTCCAGGTGCCGCCTTCGCGCCCCGTGCCGCTGGCTTTGGTGCCGCCAAAGGGTTGGCGCAGATCGCGCACGTTCTGGCTGTTGACGAAGCACATGCCCGCTTCCACAGCTGCCGCCACGCGGTGGGCCTTGCCCAGGTTCTCGGTCCAAACGTAGCTGGAGAGGCCGTATTCGATGTCGTTGGCTTTTTCAATCGCGTCGGCTTCGTCTCTGAAGGGAATCAAGCAGGCCACGGGGCCGAAGATTTCTTCTTGGGCGATGCGCATGCGGTTGTCGACATCGGCAAACACCGTAGGCCAAACGAAGTTGCCGTGCTTCACATGCGCGGGCAGGTCTGCGGCGTAGCCGGGCTGGTCCAGTCCGCCACACAGCATCGTCGCGCCTTCTTTGGGGCCGAGTTCGATGTAGCTGCGCACTTTGGCCAAGTGCGCTTTGGAGATCATGGGGCCGACGATGGTTTTGTCATCGAGCGGGTCGCCCACGGTGATGCGTTTGGCCCGCTCGGCGAACTTGGCCGCAAAGTCGGCGTAGATGCTTTGCTGCACCAAGATGCGGCTGCCAGCGGTGCAGCGCTCGCCGTTGTTGCTGAAGATCATGAAGATGGCGGCGTCCAGAGCGCGGTCGAGGTCAGCGTCTTCAAAGATCACGAAGGGGCTCTTGCCGCCAAGCTCCATGCTGAACTTCTTGAGGCCCGCGCTTTGCACGATGCGGTTACCCGTGACGGTGGAGCCGGTGAAGCTGATGGCGCGAACATCGCGGTGCGAGACCAGCGGTTCGCCCGCTTCCTTGCCGTAGCCGTGCACCAGGTTGAGCACGCCAGCGGGCACACCCGCCTCCAGCGCCAGCTCGCCCAGGCGGGCGGCCGTCAGGGGTGAGAGCTCGCTCATCTTGAGCACAGCGGTGTTGCCAAAGGCCAAGCACGGCGCGACCTTCCAGGTGGCGGTCATGAATGGCACATTCCAGGGACTGATGAGCGCGCACACGCCCACCGGATGGAACAGCGTGTAGTTCAGGTGCGTGGGCGTGGGGTAGGTGTGACCGTCCACACGGGTGCACATCTCGGCAAAGTAGTGGAAGTTGTCGGCCGCACGCGGCACCAGCTGTTTGCCGGTCTGGCTGATGGTTTGGCCGCAGTCTTTTGTCTCGGTCTCCGAGATTTCAGGCACATGTTTCGCGATCAGCTCGCCCAGCTTGCGCATGATCTTGGCGCGCTCGGTGGCAGGCGTGGCGGCCCACTTGGGGAAGGCGGCTTTGGCAGCGGCAACGGCGGCATTGACCTCGGCTTCGCCGCCCGAGGCGACTTCGGCCAGCACCTCTTGCGTGGCGGGGTTGATGGTTTCAAAGTAGTCGCTGCCCGCGACGCTTTTGCCGTTGATGAGGTGGTCTATTTTCATGTTCTGTCTCCTGTCGCTGTCGTCATGGCACCGTCATTCCCGCGCAGGCGGGAATCCATGCATGCATGGCGCCAACACCATGGATCCCCGCATGCGCGGGGATGACGATAAGTGGTTTGTCGTCTGTATTCGTCATGTTCACGCAGCAACGATGGTGTTGTGCAGCGCCCCGATGCCTTCGATCTCGGTGACGATCACGTCGCCGGGTTGGCAGTCGACGATGCCGTCGGGCGTGCCGGTCAGGATCAGGTCGCCGGGGTTGAGCGTCATGAAGCTGCTGAAGTACTCAATCAGCGTGGGCACGTCAAAAATCATGTCGGCGGTGCTGCCGCTTTGCGTGACTTTGCCGTTCACGGTGGTCTGCAACTTCAAGGCCATGGGGTTGGGCACATCCGCTGCATCGACCAGCCACGGGCCGATCGGTGTGCAGGTGTCGCGGTTTTTCACGCGCAGGTTGGGGCGGTACCAGTTTTCCAAGTAGTCGCGGATGGCGTAGTCGTTGGCCACGGTGTAGCCCGCGATGAAGTCATACGCATCGGCTTTTTTCACGCGGCGGGCGGTGCGGCCCACAACCACGGCCAGCTCGCACTCGTAGTGCATGTACTTCACTTCAGCGGGGCGCTTCGTGAAGGCCTTGTGCCCGATCAGCGAAGCCTCCCCTTTCATGAAAGCCAGCGGTTCTTCAGGCGCCTTGAAGGCGAGTTCCTTGGCGTGGTCGGCATAGTTCAGGCCGAGCGCGATCACGGTGCGTGCCTGCGGCACGGGGGCCAGCGGCGGCAGCCAGACGACCTCGTCAAAACCGACGCGGCGGCCCTTGTGCGGGCCTTGGGTGATGAGCAGCTGGCCATCGGATTCAACGGCTTGCTGAATGGCGCCGGACCAGGCGATGCGTGCGTGCTTCATGCGGCACCTCCAACCATGGTGACAACAGAAGCAAAGCCAGGTGCAGAAATCTCCACCCGATCCCCCGCCTTGGCGCGTGGGCGTGTGCCATCGGCCAGGCAGTCGGTGCCGACCATCAGCACATCCCCGGGCTGCAAAGTCATGAATTCACCCACATCGGCCAGCAGCTCAGGCATGGCGCGCATCAACTCGCGCAGGTCAACGGTCTGCACCAGATCGCCATTGCGGCGCACGGCGATCTGCATCGTGGCCCAGTCCTGCACCTGACCAGGCGTGACCTGCTGCGGCAAAGCCAGAAAGCCGTCGCGGCAGCGGAACTTGACCGGCGGGCGGTAATAGCTTGCGTGCGGTACGCTCCAGTCATTCAGCAGCACAGCACCCGCCACTTGGCCGTCGTCCCCAAGCACCAGGCCCAGCGTTGCGCCAATGTCGACTTCGCTCACGCCGTCTTGCAGCAAAAGGTCTTGCCCGGCGGGGCTGAAGGTGTTGGCGGTTTTCACATAGAGCACGGGCTCTTTGGGCGCGGCCTTGTGCGGGTCTTGCGTCATGCGGGGGATCCACAGGTCCCACTCGCGGCGAAAGTTGAGCAAGGTGCCATAGACCGTTCCCTGGGGTTGCCAGGGCTGGTGTGGCGTTCGGGTCGTTTGCATCGCTTATTCCTCAAAGGTCTCTTGTTCAGTTTCTGATGCGCCGGGTTCAGGCACTTCCAATGCAATCACCTTGTCCAGCAAGTCATACAAGGCCGTCAGGCGCGCCTTGCCCAGTTGCTGCTCCATCCACACGTAATGCGCTTCGATGGTTTGCGACAGGGCTTGCACTTTGGCCAGACCCGCTGTGGTGGCCCGCACCACGGTGCGGCGGGCATCCTGCGGGCAACGCTGGCGCTCGATCAGGCCGTCACGCGCCATACGGGTCAGCACACCGGTGAGGCTGGGACCGAGCAAATAGGCCTCACGCGCCACGCGCCCGGTCTCGATGCCACCGGGCTCGTCGGCATGTTCGCCCAACACACGCAAAACGCGCCACTGCTGGTCCGACAAGCCGTGCTCACGCAGGCTGGGTCGGGTGTGAAGCATCACCGCCTCGCGTGCTTCAAGCAAGAGCCGGGGCAAGTTGCGGTGAAAAAAAGAAGGTTGGGATTTCATTTATTTAATATATTAAATGATTTTCCTCCTCGCAGTCCTCGGGACAACCCTGATCACCGGCCCAAACCGCTACAGTTTGCACATGACAACATGTTTTGACCTCTTGGATCTGAACGCCCCCATCATTCAAGCCCCCATGGCCGGGGTACAAAACCACCGGCTCGCCGTCGCCGTTTGCGAAGCAGGTGGTCTGGGCTCGCTGCCTGCGGCCATGTGGAGCCCTGCCGACCTGCACAGCGAGCTGCAGGCCCTGCAACAAGCCACCCAACGCCCTTACAACGTCAACTTTTTTTGCCACACCCCGCCCACACCCGATGCGCAAGCTCAGGCGGCTTGGCGAGAAACATTGGCCCCTTATTACCAAGCCATGGGGCTTGCACCCAATACGGCCAGCAATGGCGTGGCGCGCGTGCCCTTCAACCATGACGCGGCCGATGTGCTGGAGGCCTTCCGTCCGGCCGTGGTGAGCTTCCACTTTGGCCTGCCCGCCGCTGACTTGCTGGCCCGAGTCAAAGGCTGGGGCAGTCTGGTGCTGTCATCGGCTACCACGGTGCCCGAAGCGCTGTGGCTGCAAGCCCATGGGGCCGATGCCATCATTGCGCAAGGTCTGGAGGCCGGCGGACACCGGGGCATGTTCCTGACCGAAGACCTGAGCACACAAGTCGGCACCTTGGCACTGCTGCCGCAAATCGTGCAGGCCGTGCGACTGCCGGTGATTGCAGCGGGAGGCATCGCCACGCCATCGGGGGTGGCTGCGGCCAAGGCACTGGGCGCAGCAGCTGTGCAAATTGGCACCGCCTACCTGTGCAGCCACGAGGCCACCACCAGCAATCTGCACCGCGCTGCCTTGCAGTCCAGCGCGGCGCAGCACACGGCGCTGACCAACCTGTTCACCGGCCGCCCTGCACGGGGCATCGTCAACCGCGTCATGCGCGAACTGGGGCCCCTTCACCCACAAGCCCCGGCTTTTCCGCTGGCCACCGCCGACATGGCACCACTGCGCGCAGCCGCCGAAGCGCGGGGCAGCAGCGACTTCACGCCCTTGTGGGCAGGCCAAAACGCCAGCAACTGCCGATCACTGCCTGCAGGCGACATCACCAGCGAATTTCTGCAAGCCTGGCGCGCAGCCTGAGTGCGACTGTCAGGCACACTTGCGTCCTATGGCCAAAGACAAATCGATATTCACCTGCACCGAATGCGGCGGCACCAGCGCACGCTGGATGGGCAAATGCCCCAGCTGCAATGCCTGGAACACCCTGATCGAAGCCTCTGCCGAACCTGCAGGCGGCAAAAACCGCTTTGGTTCGGTCCACGCATCGCTGGCCCCCACCTCCGAAGTGCTGCCACTGGCCCAGATTGAAGCGGCCGACTTCGAGCGCCACCCCACCGGCATTGACGAGCTGGACCGCGTGCTGGGCGGTGGCATGGTCGAAGGTGGTGTCGTGCTGATCGGTGGCGATCCGGGCATCGGCAAATCCACCTTGCTGCTGCAAGCGGTGGACGCACTGCAGCGCAGCGGCATGAACACCCTGTATGTCACCGGTGAAGAAAGTGGCGCACAAGTGGCCATGCGTTCGCGCAGACTGGGTCTGCCCGACTCACAGGTGCCCGTGTTGCCTGAAATTCAGCTTGAAAAAATTCTGCACACCTTGCAAGCGCGCCAGCCCGGCATCGCCATCATCGACTCGATCCAGACGGTGTACTCGGATCAATTGACCTCGGCACCAGGCTCGGTCGCCCAGGTGCGCGAATGTGCCGCGCACCTGACACGCACCGCCAAATCAACCGGCACCACCATTGTGCTGGTCGGCCATGTCACCAAAGAAGGCGCACTGGCAGGTCCCCGCGTACTGGAACACATGGTGGACACCGTGCTCTACTTTGAAGGCGACACCCACTCCAACTTCCGTCTGATCCGAGCCATCAAGAACCGCTTTGGCGCGGTGAACGAGATTGGCGTGTTTGCCATGACCGAAAAAGGCCTCAAGGGCGTGAGCAATCCCAGCGCCATTTTTCTGAGCCAACACGCTGAGCCCGTGCCCGGCAGTTGCGTGATGGTCACGCTCGAAGGCACCCGCCCGTTGCTGGTGGAGATTCAAGCCCTGGTGGACAGCGGCGGACCATCGCCCCGGCGCTTGAGCGTGGGTCTGGACCGCGACCGCCTGGCCATGCTGCTGGCAGTGCTGCACCGCCATGCGGGGGTGGCCTGCATGGACCAGGACGTGTTTGTGAACGCGGTGGGTGGCGTGCGCATCAGCGAACCGGCCGCCGACTTGGCGGTGATGCTGGCGATTACCAGCAGCCTGCGCGGCAAGCCCCTGCCCAAAGGCTTCATCGCCTTTGGCGAGGTCGGTCTGGCCGGTGAAGTGCGCCCCGCACCGCGTGGGCAAGACCGGCTGAAAGAAGCGGCCAAACTGGGCTTCAAGGTGGCCGTGGTGCCCAAGGCCAACGCGCCCAAGAAGAACGACAAGGCCTTTGAAGGCCTAACCATCTACCCGGTCGAGCGCATCGAAGAAGCCATGCAGGTGGTGCGGGGGCTGGACTGAAGCACTGCACAAAGTGACCGGGCAATCAAGGCACAATCTGCCCCCATGAATTTCAACAAAATACTGGCCCCAGTGGCCATCGTGGTTTTCACAGTGGGTGCGTGGCACGCCTTTCAGTGGGCTGGCATTGCCTTGGCTGCGGGCGGCGTGGTCATGTGGATCTTGCTGCACTTCACCCGCATGGTGACGATCCTCAAAAAAGCGGCCAACCGCCCGATCGGCCATGTGTCCAGCGCCGTGATGCTCAACGCCAAACTCCAAAAAGGCGCGACCTTGATGCATGTGATCGCCATGACCAAATCTTTGGGCGAACTGCTGAGCGAAAAAGACACCCAGCCCGAGGTCTACCGCTGGACCGATGCAGGCCAATCGCACGTGACATGCACCTTTGTGGGCGGCAAACTGAGCGATTGGGCGATGAAGCGCCCGGCTTCTGAAGAGACCGTGGACGAACCGCCCACCAATGCCTCGAACTCGGCCCACTGAAACCGGCCCCACCTAAAGCCGCGATCCAAGCGCCCCACGCGGCTGCGATGCCGTGTGTGAGCCCTTAAAATACTTTTTTGCACTGTTCAATGCCCCTTCTTTAAAGGACACTTTCATGAGCGTTGTCATTCCTTCGATGTCAGACCGTGACGGCAAAATCTGGATGGACGGCCAGATGGTTGACTGGCGCGATGCCAAGATCCACGTGCTGAGCCATACCCTGCATTACGGTTGCGGCGCTTTTGAAGGCGTTCGCGCTTACAAAACCGAGCAAGGCACCGCCATCTTCCGCCTGCAAGAGCACACCGACCGTCTGTTCAACAGCGCCAAGATCCTGCGCATGGCGATCCCCTTCACCAAGGACCAGGTCAACGAAGCCCAACGCGCCGTGGTGCGTGAGAACAAGCTGGAAAGCGGCTACATCCGCCCCCTGACCTGGATCGGCGACAAGAAACTGGGCGTCAGCCCCAAGGGCAACACCATCCACCTGATGGTGGCCGCCTGGACCTGGGGCGCGTACCTGGGAGAGGAAGGCATGAAGCGCGGCATCCGCGTCAAGACCAGCAGCTACACCCGCCACCACGTCAACATCACCATGACGCAGGCCAAGGCGGTGAGCAATTACACCAATTCCATCTTGGCCAACATGGAAGTGACCGATGAAGGTTACGACGAAGCCCTGTTGCTCGACACCTCGGGCTTTGTGTCCGAAGGTGCTGGCGAGAACATCTTTGTGGTCAAGGACGGCGTGATCTACACCCCTGACTTGTCTGCTGGCGCGCTGAATGGCATCACCCGCAACACGGTGTTCCACATCGCCAAAGACCTGGGCCTCGAGATCGTGCAAAAGCGCATCACCCGCGACGAGGTCTACATTGCCGACGAAGCCTTTTTCACCGGCACCGCCGCTGAAGTCACGCCGATTCGCGAGCTCGACCGCATCGAACTCGGCGCAGGCAGCCGTGGCCCGATCACCGAGAAAATCCAGTCTGCGTTCTTTGACATCGTCAACGGCCGCAACCCGAAATACGCCCACTGGCTGACGCTGGTTTAAGGAAAGAAACAATGAGCAATACCGTTGAACTGCTGGCCGCCGACCTGAACCCCCAGGGCGGTGTTTTTTGCCCCAGCCTCAAAGCCGACATGAAACTCTGGAACAGCCACCCCAAGGTGTACCTAGATGTGGCTAAAACAAGCGAAGCCAAGTGCCCTTATTGCGGCACGGTGTACAAACTGAAAGCAGGCGAAGTGGTGGGCCACCACCACTGAGATTCAAGCGCTGCCGCCCTGGCGACGGCATGGCAAGCCAACGGCGAACACTCAGGTGTTCGCCGTTTTGCTTTGGGGCAAGTCCACCTCGAAACAAGCCCCCCCACCGGCACGGTCTGCACAATGCACGGCACCGCCATGCCGCTCGGCAATCGATTTGACGAGCGAGAGCCCCAAGCCCACCCCACCCACGCGCTCACTGGCACCCGGCAAGCGGAAGAAGGGCTCAAAAATCCGGTCACGCCAAGCCAAGGGGACCCCTGGCCCTTGGTCGCTCACCTGAATGTGGACCTGTTGGCCTTGCTGCGCCAAAGACAACACCACGTCACCGCCATCTGCCCCGGCGGCACCGTAGCGCCTGGCGTTTTCCAGCAGGTTGCGGACCATGCGACGCAACAACTTGGTAACGCCCTGAACCTCCAGTTGGGCCAGGCCCTGGGGTACTTCCAGCATGGCCCCCACGCGTGCGCACTCTTCCGCGCACAGGCCCACCAAGTCCACCGCCTCCACCTTGCCGATGTCCACCTCCTTGGCATCCAGACGGCTGGCCAGCAAGATTTCATCGATCAGTTGATCCAGCTCGCTCATGTTGCGCAGAATTTCTGTGCGGGTGCGCTGCTGCACGGCTGCGTCAGCGGCAGGTGCCGCCATCAACTCCAGACCCATGCGTATGCGGGCCAAAGGCGAGCGCAACTCATGCGAAGCATTGGCCAACAAGGACTTTTGCGAGGCCATGAGTCCTTCGATGCGTTCAGCCGCGGCATTGAATCGCTGCGACAAATCAGCCACCTCATCGTCGCCCTGCACAGGCACACGCACGGACAAATCGCCATCGCCCCAGCGCTGCACGCCGCGCTGCAAACCCTCCAGCCTGAGGGTCAGCCGCCGCACCACCGGGTACAAGCCCAGCGCCACCGCCAAACCGATCAAGCCCAGCATCCAGAAAAATCCGTAGGGCGGCTTGGCCCACCAAGGCGGCTCGTTGCGCACATGAGGCGGCACATGCGCAGAGGGGTGCGCAGCCCTGTGGGGCGACGACATGCGCCCACCAGGCGGCTGGCCCATGTCGGGTGGGTCTGCGCGCTCCCCGTTGCGCTGAACACGCAACTGGAGCTGTTGCCCATCGGGCAGCGTCAGGTCAAACTCCAGTGGGGCACCGGGTCCGGGGCGTCGGGACGTGGTGGCCAGCACCTCGCCATCGGCATTGAGCACCACCCATTCACGTGGTGCAGGTGCCGGGCTGTTGTGCTCCACACTGGCACGCCAGGCCCAGCCCACCACCAGCATGAGCAAAGCCACGCCCGCCACCACCGCCAGCCAGATGCGCAAATACAAATGGCGTGACCACTGCCGCGACAAAGCTTTGAGCGCCATGCTTCAGTCCTGCTGCCTTGCAAACACATAGCCCACGCCCCGCACCGTGAGGATGCGTTGCGGCGCTTTCGGGTCGGACTCAATCGCGGCACGGATGCGGCCCATGTGGACATCGATGGAGCGGTCAAACGCCTCCAGTTCGCGCCCGCGCACGGCTTCCATGATCTGGTCTCGCGTGAGCACACGGCCCGCACGTTCGGCCAAAGCCACCAACACATCGTATTGGTAAGAGGTCAAATCGCAGGCCTGCCCAGCCACAGAGACGCGGCGGGCGTCCCGGTCAATTTCGAGAGAGCCAAATTGCATCACCTGCGCACTGGTTTCGGCCGGGCTGCCTTTGCGGCGCAAGATGGCCTTGATGCGGGCCAGCAACTCTCGGGGCTCGAAGGGCTTGGGCAAATAGTCATCCGCCCCCATTTCCAGCCCGATGATGCGGTCCATAGGGTCGCCTTTGGCCGTCAACATGAGCACCGGCACCTGTCCCAGCGCACCCGGCAACGCACGGATGCGCTGACAAACCTGCAAACCATCCATGTCGGGCAGCATCAAGTCCAAAATGACGAGATCAACCCCTGCGGTTTGCAGACGGGCCAAGCCGCTTTGGGCATCCGGCGCGGGAGCCACGTCAAAGCCGTTTTGACCCAGATAGTCAGACACCATGGCTGCCAGGCGGGCATCGTCTTCGATCATCAAAATGTGTTGCATCGGATCATCATCGCCTGCGTTTGAAGGCCCATCGTGTCGCTCGGGTAAAGATCGGTAAATCTGACCTCAAGGTCTGGCGTGAACGCGTGATGCGAGCGCGACCAGCAGCAACACCGGCACCCCCAACCAGGCTGTGGCCGTGAAGAAACTGGCGTAGCCGTAGGCATCCACGAAGTCGCCTGAAAAACCAGCAATGAATTTCGGCAAGAGCAGCATCATGGAGCTGAGCAAGGCGTATTGCGTGGCCGAATAACTGATGTTGGTGAGCGATGACAAATAAGCAATGAACGCCGCTGAAGCAATGCCACTGGCCAAGTTGTCGGCAGAAATCACCCAGATCAAAGCACTCACATCGTGCCCCACACCGCTGAGCCAGACAAACAACATGTTGCTGGCGGCACTGAGGACCGCCCCCAGCATGAGGATGCGCATGACCCCCCAACGCGCCGACAGCACGCCCCCCACAAAAGCCCCCACCAGGGTCATGATCACGCCATACACCTTGGTCACGCTGGCCACCTCGGATTTGGTGAAACCCATGTCCACATAAAACGGGTTGGCCATGATGCCCATCACCACATCGCTGATGCGGTACACCGCGATCAAGGCCAGCACCAGCAGTGCTTGCCAGCGGTAACGACGCCAGAAGTCTGCAAAAGGATCCACCAAGGCTCCCTGCAACCACTCGACCAAATTACGTGCAGGCTTGATCGGTGCGGGCACCGGTTCAGGCGAGCCCAATACCATGAGCATGCCTGGCAGCATGCTGGCCGCCATGACCAAGTAGGCCACTTGCCATGCGGCTTGGGCATAGCCTGTGGCTTGTTCGCCTTGGGCCCAAGCAGCAATCCACAGCACACCCGCGCCCGCCCAGATCATGGCCAAGCGATAGCCCGTCTGGTAGCTGGCGGCCAGGGCGGCTTGGGCATCCACCTCGGCCGATTCGATGCGGTAGGCGTCCAGTGCAATGTCTTGCGTGGCCGATGCCACGGCCACCGCCAAAGCACAGGCCACCAATGGGCCAAGGAGTTGAGAGGGATCGTTCAATGCCATGCCCACCAAACCGCAAGCGATGACCGTTTGCGACAGCAACAACCAGCTGCGGCGACGCCCCAAGCGGCGTGTGAGGCAAGGAATGGGCATGCGATCAACCAAGGGCGCCCACATCCATTTGACCCCGTAGGCCAAGCCCACCCAACTCAGGTAACCAATGGTGCTGCGGTCAATGCCCGCCTCACGCAGCCTGAAGCTCAACGTGCCCAGCACCAGCAGCAGCGGCAAGCCCGCCGCGAAGCCCAGTGCCAACATGCGCAAACTGGCAGGCTGCAAATACAAGCGCAAGGCCTCGCGCCAGGTGCGCACAGTGCGGGGGGGCATCTCGTAAGGAGGGGCAATTTCGGACATGGGGCCATTATCGGATGCCTGCGCCGGGCATCGATCACCTCGAATCCAGGCAACTCGCTATCATTTGCAAACCATGTGCTTTATTTGCAACCTCAAATCTCCCTCTGCCGATGCAGCCCCAGACGCGCCCGAGCTGACAGCGCCACGCTGGCATGCCCGGCGCGCATTCATGTTGGCGGCCGGTGCCACAGCCGCAGGCTCGGTTTTGGCCCAGGTGGATGTAGGCTCATCCTCTGGCCTGCGCAAACTGGTCCCCGCCGAGACGCTGGAAACCTCGGCACGGCAACAATACACACAGGTTTTGGCAGATGCCCGATCCAAAGGTGCGCTGGCCCCCGATGGCCACCCGCAACTGCAACGCTTGCACACCATCGCCCAAAAACTGATTCCGCACACCGCGCAGTGGAACCCGCGTTCGCGCGACTGGAAGTGGCAGGTCAACCTGATTGGCAGCAAACAAATCAACGCCTGGTGCATGCCCGGCGGCAAGATCGCGTTCTACACCGGCATCCTGGACCAGCTGAAACTGAGCGATGACGAAGCGGCCATGATCATGGGACACGAAATGGCGCATGCCTTGCGTGAACACGCCCGCGAACGTCTGGCCAAAAGCCAGGCCACAAGCCTCGGCCTGTCGATTGCGTCGCAACTGTTGGGCTTGGGCTCGTTGGGCGATGTCGCGGCCAACGTGGGCACCCAATTGCTCACCCTGAAATACAGCCGTGACGACGAAACCGAGTCGGACCTGGTGGGCCTGGAAATCGCCGCGCGTGGCGGCTACAAACCCGAAGCCAGTGTGAGCCTGTGGCAAAAAATGCAAGCAGCCAGTGGCAACGGCAGCCCGTCATTCTTGTCGACGCACCCGAGCGGTGCCAACCGCATTCAGGAACTTGAAGCCAACTTGCCCAAGGTACAACACCTGTATCAGCAAGCCATCAAAGGCTGAGTGTGACTAGCGCATCAGCCCCAGTGGCTGTCATTCCCGACTTGATCGGGAATCCATGCCTTCAAACATCCCGCACATAGGGGTTCGACTGGCGTTCACGACCGAACGTGCTCTCGGGGCCATGCCCGGGAATGAACACCGTGTCGTTGCCCATGGGCCACAGACGCTGGGTGATGCTGGCGATCAAATCATCGTGGTTGCCTTGCGGAAAATCGGTGCGGCCAATGCTGCCGGCAAACAGCACATCGCCCACAAAAGCACGCTTGATTTCGGGTGAATAAAACACCACATGGCCCGGCGTGTGCCCTGGGCAGTGGCGAACCTGCAAAGTGTGCGCCCCCAGCGTGACGGTGTCGCCATCGGCCAGCCAGCGCGTGGGCTTGAAGACCCGTGCTGGCGGGAAACCATAGGCCGCCGCCGCGGCAGGCAAGCCATCGATCCAGAACTGGTCGGCCGGGTGGGGCCCGATGATGGGCAAGCCACCCAATTGCTCAGCCAGATCGGCCGTGCCCGAGGCGTGGTCCACATGGGCGTGGGTGATCCAGATTTGTTCGAGCTGAAGGCCCAGCGTCTTGACCGCACCGAGGATCAAATCAAGATCCCCCCCCGGATCGACCACCGCCGCCTGGCGGGTCTGATCGTCCCAGATCAGGGAACAATTTTGCTGAAAGGGGGTGACGGGGATGGTTTGGTATTGCAGCATTCCCAAATGGTAGTTGAAAACACAGCATCGAACTCTGCGGGTATGGCTGTTTTCATGCACGCATGACTTAGCGATCAGGGGCAACGCACATCGCATTGCCCCGCCTGTCCAAAGGATCGCGTTACTGGTCCAATGAGACTCCGGCAGTGCGGATGTATGCACCCCATCGATCGAATTCGGAATTAACGAATTTTTGATATTCCGAAGGTGACATTTTGTCGATGACCATTGTCATTTTTTTCATGACTTCTGCCACTTGTGGTTCTGCAATTGAAGCGGCGATGGCTGCGTTGAGTTTTTCAACGACATCGCTGGGCGTGCCTGCAGGTGCCAAGAATCCAAGCCACGGCCCCATATCGATCTCGACTCCCACTTCCTTCATCAACGGCACATCAGGGAAGGCGGCCAACCGCTCACGCGCGGTCACCGCGAGCATGCGAACACTGCCTGCCTTCACATGCTGATCGGCAACCAAAACTGGCACGATCGCACAATCCAGCTGATTGGCCAACGTCCCTTGCATCAAAGGCGCTGTCCCGTTGTAGGGCGCATGCAAAAGATCAATCTTTGCCTTTTGCTTCAAGGCCTCCATCGTGATCTGCCCAGAACTGCCTTGCCCCCATGAGCCATATGTCAAAGCCTGTTTGGCTTGCTTGGCCATTTGCAGGAATTGTGAAAAACTTTTCGCTGGATGAGACGAATGAACGACCAAAGCCAAAGGGGTAAAACCAATCGGTGCCACTGCCGTGAATTCTTTGCGCGAATCGTATGGAATGGACTTCAAAATGTGGGGCGCAATGGAGTGTGAATCCGCCGTGCCGTAGACCAAGGTGTAGCCATCTGCAGCACTGCGGGCTGCAGCCTGGCTACCAATTGTGCCAATTGCTCCCGGTCGGTTTTCTACAACCACGGGCTGACCAAGTCGTTGAGCCAACGCCGACGTCATGGCTCGCACCAGAACATCCCCGCCGCCACCTGCGGCCCAGGGCATGATGATCTTGACAGGCCTATTGGGATACGCAGTTGACTGCGCTTGCGTCAAGCTGCTGAGCGGAAGCAATGCGCCAGCGGTAACGCCAGCAATCAAGGTGCGGCGAGAAATTTGATGTTTCATGATGATCTCCTTTGGAGTGGTGATAAATATTCGAACGGGCTAGAGAAAAAATATCGGGAATTCAAAAGCACAAAGAACACCATGTGCCATGTTGGGTTTTCATGCCTCATTTCACAGCCCCTCTTCGGCAAGCCACTGCAGCAACAGATGTGCAATGGCATGGCTGTTGTCTTCAATCATCAGCATGTGGCCGTTTCCACAAACCCCGGCATCGGGTAGCCACATAAACTTGGCACCCAAATAATCGGCCAAAGCACTGTCCACATGTTTGGGGTGCCTGAGATCGTGTTCACCTGTCACGATCAAAATGGGCCTTCGACCCACAACATGCGGCGAATTCAGTTTCAAACCTGCACCACCGATGTTGAACCGCTCATTGAGAATGAGCGGACTCTCAGGTACGACTGTGTGTGCGTACTCATCAAAATGAGACAGCGGAAAGCGAGAGCTGTTGGCCCAAAAATCCTTGATGAATTGCGCATCGACGACCACTGCCTTGCCTTGTTCAGAATAAACAGGGCAGCCTGCTTGCGAGTCAAACCGCAACGCATTAACGGCGATGGGATCATTGGGCAACGCTGGAAGCATATTTGCAGGGGGCCCCGGCGCGATGCCTGCAATGGCAACGATGTGTTGTGGAAAATTTTCAGCCAACCACCAGGCCAGTGGGCCACCCGCAGAATGCGCCACAAGAATGCATCGCCCGACATCGCTCACCAGTTCGCCCATGGCTTGTGCGACATCCTGGGTATGCAGTCGCTGAATATTTTCCAGCCCCGGCGATTTGCCATGTGCAGGCCAGTCTGGCACAACAACTCGATGTCCGCGCTCTGCGAACAATTGAGCCCACCCTTTTCGATGGTCCGGTGTGCCCAAATACGCCTGTCCCGTATGAAAGCCACCATGGATCATGATGACGGGCAACTTGTCACCGGCTGCTTGCGGTGAGGACACCTCAACCGCAGAGATGGGATGCCCTTGACTCCCAGCGACAAACGTCGACTGAGCAGGCCAAGGCGCTGAAATGCTTTGCACTTCTTCACTCCAGCTGCTCAAAACATTCGTTGGATTCTGTTCCATATGGAACAGAATGGTATCAAGTGGAACTTTATTCAAGACTGGGATTAACCCTTGAAAATCCCAAAAAAGCGTGACTGAAGATCTGTTTCGTTCACAAGCAGCAGCACTGGTAGGATGCGAAACCATCATTTGAACGCTGGATTTTCAGCATTCAAGCACCCACAGTGAACTTGACAGACATGGCAACAGCATCCAACCCACTGAGTGAGATCATCGACGGCGTATCGATCCCATTTGCGTACAAGATGGGCTACATGATCAACTCTTACAGGGAGCCGTCATTTCGATCTATAGAAGCCAAATTTGGTTTAACTCGACCTGAAATATTGACACTGATTTTTTTGTACCACCGTGATGGTATTTCTGCCAGTGAAATTTGTGATTTTTCGGGTCACTTGAAAAACAACATCAGCCGTGCGGTCACTGCTCTTGAAAAAAAAGCGCTCATCAAAAGAGAGTCCCACCCCAAAGACCAACGCCGCTTGGTCCTGTTAATTACCAAAGAGGGTCGGAAAATGCACAACCTCTTCATGCCTGGACTCAAAAAACGTGAGGCCGCCATGATGGCGTGTCTCAGCAAGGACGAGCAAGCCACACTGGAAAATTTGCTCAGGAAGCTTTGTGCGAACTCCGCATCCTGGCGGGATATTGAACACATCTGATTGAACCATCCGCACTTGGCCATTGATTCGCAGCAGGGGTGGCAAGCGGCCAGACCTCATCAGAGGCGAAGGTGTACAGTCAGCCCCAGTCAGCGCTGTTGAACATCGGCTTTTGCGCTGCAACGATTGCCCTTTTGCACCTTTCATCTCCCGGCTACCTGACCAAACAGGAACGCATCGCAGTTTTGGGCGTGGATGACCTGCTCATCCGCTCCCTGCTCGACAAAAATCAGTTCCACGACCCGTTGGATGAGGCCCTGAATTTGGGCATTTCTTCAGCCACTTGGCCTTTGTTTGGTTTGTTGTGGCCCTCGGGTCAGCGCATGGCCGAGCGCATAGCCAAGCGGCCTGTGACTGGCGAGCGCATTTTGGAGATTGGCTGTGGCTTAGGTTTGTCCAGCCTGGTGGCGCATCGACGCGGTGCCAACGTCACAGCCAGCGATTGTCATCCTTTGACCCATGCCTTTCTGGATGAAAACACCCGATTGAACGGACTGCCCCCGATGGCTTACCGCCATGGTTTATGGGGCACCGCAGCTTTGCGCGAAGACGGTTTGCCGGTGCTGACTTCGGCACAGGACGACGGCGTCAGCGGGCTGTTTGACCTGATTGTGGGCAGCGACATCCTGTACGAGCGCGACGACGAAGGCACACTGGCCAGCTTCATCAACGCCCATGCCGCAGGGGTTTCGGAGATCTGGGTGGTGGACCCGAACCGAGGCAACCGGTCCGCCTTTCACAAACACATGGCACGCGTGGGTTTTGCCATGCACGAGCAGGTGCTGGACCAACCCGCACATGAAGATGCATTGGCTTACAAGGGGCGCATGCTGACGTATACACGGGGCTGAACAGGACGGCCGGGAACCATGTCAAATGGCGTGGTTTAAGCTAGCCATCCATTCTGGATGGCTCAACTGAAAACCCGATGACAACCACCCCCTTGAACGTAGGCCTTTTGGGCTTTGGCTACGCTGCGGCCACCTTCCACGCGCCACTGATCGCTGCGGTACCCGGTTTACGGCTGAAGGCCATCTCCAGCAGCCGCCCAAACAATGTGCACGCTGCCTGGCCTGGTGTCTCCGTCTGCGACACGCCCGAACAACTGATCGCGAGGTCTGACATTGACCTGGTGGTGGTGGCCACACCCAACAACACCCATGCTCCGCTCGCGACTCAAGCGCTGCTGGCGGGCAAACACGTGGTGGTCGACAAGCCCTTTACCCTGAACGTGCAAGAGGCTCGCGACTTGATCGGACTGGCCGACCAACAGCAACGCTTGTTATCGGTCTTCCACAATCGCCGCTGGGATGGGGACTTCATGTCGATTCAGGCGCTGTTGAAGCGCCAAGCCTTGGGGCGAATCGTGTACTTTGAGTCGCACTTTGACCGTTATCGCCCAGTCGTGCCACAGCGTTGGCGTGACTCCGGTGAGCCTGGCAGTGGTCTTTGGTACGACCTCGGCCCCCATCTGCTGGACCAGGCGCTGCAGTTGTTTGGCCTGCCCCAAACACTTTCGCTGGACTTGGCGCAACAACGCGACAACAGCCGTGCCGACGACTGGTTTCATGCCGTGCTGCATTACGACCCATTGCGGGTGGTGCTGCATGCCAGCGCACTCACCGCCCAAGTTGCACCCAGATTTACCGTGCATGGCACCAGCGGATCGCTGACCAAGTTCGGACTGGACACTCAGGAAACCGCGCTGAAATCAAGGCTGTATCCACCCCAAACCAACTGGGGCGAGGACCCCACCCCCCTTTTACTGACACTGTCTGACACCAACCAGCAACTGACTGAAAGCCAGCAAGTTTGCGTGCCCGGCAATTACATGCGGTATTACGAAGGCATTCGGGATGCGGTGCAACAAGGAGGGCCCAATCCGGTCCCGGCAGAAGATGCCTTGAGGGTCATGGAACTGATCGAGCTGGGCTTCATCAGCGCCAAAGAAGGCAGACGGGTCAACCCTGCACGGGACTCACAGGTCTAAGTCGTACTCGACTGTGAAGGGGGCGTGGTCCGAGAACTTTTCGTCCTTGTAGATGGACTCGGTTCGGGCTTTGTCAGCCAACGCTGGGGTCGCCAAATGGTAGTCCAGACGCCAGCCCACATTCTTGGCATAAGCCTGCCCCCGATTGCTCCACCAGGTGTAGCAAGCCTCTGTGGCGTCAGGCTTCAGTCGGCGATACACATCGACCACACCGCCTTCGGTGGTGAGCTGAGTCATCCAAGCACGCTCTTCAGGCAGAAAGCCACTGTTCTTGAGGTTCCCCTTCCAATTTTTCAGGTCGGCCTGCTGGTGCGCGATGTTCACATCGCTGCAAACAATGAAGTCCCGCTCAGCTTTGAGGGCCATGAGGTGCGGGTACATCTTGTCCAGAAAACGGAACTTGGCCTCTTGCCGTTCTGGCCCGGACGAGCCGCTGGGGAAGTAGCTGCTGATGATGGACAACTTGCGGGCCGGTGTATCAAAGCGCAACTCCACATAGCGCCCTTCTGCATCGAACTCGCCGCCATCAAAGCCAATGACCACATCGCTGGGCTCATGCCGGGTGTACACGCCAACACCCGAATAGCCTTTTTTCTCGGCAAACTGAAAATGCCCTTTGAGTCCTGCAAGCTCCTCAAACTTGCCCGCCACATCGGGCGCTTGGGCCTTGACCTCCTGCACGCAAATACAATCAAGCTTTTCTTGCGCCAACCAGGCTTCGACCCCTTTGGTCGTGGCTGAACGGATGCCGTTGAGGTTGAGGCTGGTGAGTTTGAACAAGGATTTCCCCATGGTGACAGGACAGGCAAGCAGCGCCGAAATGCAGGCGCTCGCTCAGGAATTTGTGCAATTTGCAGTCGACTCGGGCGTGCTGCGCTTTGGTGAATTCAAGACCAAGGCCGGACGCATGAGCCCTTACTTCTTCAATGCCGGGCTGTTTGACGACGGCGCCAAGCTGAGTCGACTCGCGCAATTCTATGCAAAAGCCTTGTTGGCCAGCGGCATCGAGTTCGACATGATCTTTGGCCCAGCCTACAAAGGTATCCCGCTGGGTGCTGCAGTCGCGGTCGAACTGGCCCGCCTGGGCAAGAACGTGCCTTTTGCCTACAACCGCAAGGAAGCCAAAGACCACGGCGAAGGCGGTTCGCTGGTGGGCGCGCCTCTCAAGGGTCGCGTGCTGATCGTGGACGATGTGATGAGCGCCGGCACAGCCGCCCGCGAGTCGATTGCGCTGATCCAGGCCGCAGGGGCCACACCCCATGCCATCGCCATTGCGCTGGACCGCCAGGAAATGGCCACCGAAAAACAGGCCGACGGCTCAGTGCAAGACGTGCCCCATAGCGCTGTGCAATACGTGCGCGGTACACTGGGCATGCAGGTCTGCACCATTGCCCAACTGTCTGACCTGCTGGCTTATTTATCAAGCCAAAGCGGAAATACCCTCGGCGACCATCTGCCAAGAGTACAGGCCTACCGCGACCGTTACGGCGTTTGACACGGACTCACAAGCTCGCAAGCCCCTTCTCCTTCAAGAGAAAAGACATTCAAAACACCAAGGTGTAACAAGCTTTTAAAGGCTATTGGCCGAATCAGCTTGAGCGGGTATTATGGTGGGCTAAGTAACAGTTTTTTATATTGTGAAATTTAAGCTTCTTTCCATCGCAACATGTTTGCTGATGGCCGCCACCTTGGTTCATGCAGCGCCTGAAGACGATCAAGCGGGCGGGGTCAAGCGCGGGTCTGAATTGGTCAACCTGATGCAGTTGGGTGACCAGATGAAGACCAGCGTGGGTGAAAAAACCAACCAGATGCTGGGCCAAGCCATGACCTTGCTGGGTGTTCCCTACAAGCGGGGTGGAAGTACGGTTGAAACCGGCTTTGATTGCAGCGGCTTCGTGCGCCACATGTATGAAACGTCGATTGGTCGCTTGCTTCCAAGGCGCGCGGAAGAACAAGCTGCGGTGACAGACAAAATTGACCGCAATGACCTCCACCCGGGTGATCTGGTCTTTTTCAACACCATGCGCCGCACATTCAGCCACGTAGGCATCTACATCGGCGATGGCAAATTCATCCATTCACCCAGCACAGGCAAATCCGTGCGCGTAGACGACTTGCGCGCCGCCTACTGGACCAAGCGGTTCACAGGTGCACGCCGGGTTCAAGAAGCTCCCGCCGCTGATACGGCCAACCGCTGAATAAAACAGCAACAAAAACGCCACCGCAAAGGGTGGCGAACTTGAATTTGGTGCGGCTGGCGGGGATCGAACCCACGACCCTTGGCTTCGGAGGCCAATACTCTATCCACTGAGCTACAGCCGCACTGCATGTTGCACGGATTATGTCACGGCTTGCGTTTCTCGTTGGCAGTTGCAAGTCCGGTGAAGGGTGGGCCGCTATAATCTTGGGTTGATTCCGGTCAACACCCAGGCCTAACGGCCAAGCCCAACAAGAGGATCTCATGAGCGACAACCACGATCAACACGAAGCACACACCGGCCCAGTGAAAACGCCCAAGCAAATGCTTTTGCTGAGTTTGGCTTCGTTCATCATTCCGGTGTTCATCATCATCGGCTTGGTTTTTTATGTGACCTCAGCCAACAAGACGGCTCCGGGTGCCAGCGACTCCGAAAGATCTGTTGCCCAGCGCATTCAAAAAATCGGCACCGTTGAAGTTCGTGACGCCAATCGTCCTTTGAAAGGCGGTGAAGAAGTTTACAAAGCACAGTGTTCCGCGTGCCATGCCACTGGTGCTGCAGGTGCACCCAAGTTTGCCGATGCAGGTGCTTGGGGTGTCCGCATCAAACAAGGTCTGGAAACTTTGGTCACCTCTGCACTCAAAGGCAAAGGGGCCATGGGTGCGCAAGGTGGTGGCGATTTCAACGACATCGAGATTGCCCGTGCAGTGGTCTACATGGCCAACAATGCCGGTGGCAAGTTTGACGAACCCAAGGCCCCTGCTGCCGAAGGCGAAAAGAAATAAAGCACCAGTGCTTTTAAAAAAACCGATCCTTGTGGTCGGTTTTTTTATGCCCGTTTCACGGGCTGGTGATCTCGCCTTGCTGTGGGCTGATGACAAATCCAAAGCGCTCAGGCAATTCCCGCGACAAGCAGTCTTCAGTCGTCCAAAGACCTTTTTCTATGGCTTCGGCGACCAGACCCACATCTAGGGTGTGAACCAAACCAAAACCCGCCGTGGTCTGCAAATAAACCCGCCCTGTTTCATCCACCAGGCAGGCGAGCACTTGCGTGGCTTGCCCTGTGTGCGCGGTTGGCTCGAAGGTCTCGCTCAGTCGCCAAATGTAGGGCGCGACTTCCAGCTCGATGTAGACCCGTTGAGGCCCATTCTGAAAATACCATCGGCCTTGCGCATCGGCATCGTAGTTACGATGGATGAAGTCAATCAGTTTTTCATGCCTCAGTACCGAGCCCTTGGCGCCTGTTTGACCGCTTTGAAACGCACCCAAATGCTGCACCTGATCATCGCGCATGTGCCATTGCCCGCGACTGTCCAAACCCAACCAACCAAAGCAGTCAGGCACATTCGGCCACTTGGCCATGGCTTGGCGAACGATGTCATCCATGGGGCGTAGGCCCTTCATGAAACGGCTGCCCTGTAACCGCTAGGAGCCAGCCTCCCACGGCATCAGGCAACCCACGGACATGGCTCGGCCAACCGCCTTCGGCAAATCCAACATGCCCTCCGTGCTCGGGCTGCCAAAGCGTGACCGACCTCGATACATCGGTCTTTTGGGGCAAACTGCTCGCCGGCACAAAGGGGTCGTTGCGTGCATTCAATGCCAAGGCTGGCAGGCGGATGTTCTGCATCAACGGTTTGGCGGATGCTTGGGACCAGTAATCGTCCGTGTTTTTGAACCCATGCAATGGTGCCGTAAATACATTGTCAAACTCGTACAAGTCTCGCGCAGCCATGAGCCGCTGTCGATCAAACAAGCCCGGGTGCTGTGCCAACTTGGCCAAGGCTTTTGGCTTCATGCTGTGCAAAAACATGCGCGTATAAATTTGTCGGTTCAAACCACGCCCTATGGCGTGCCCACTTTGCACCAAATCAAGCGGCGAACAAATCGAAGCGATCGCATCTGCAGTTTGCATGGCTGATGAGCCATGCTCTGCGGCCCACCGCATCAAGGCATTGCCCCCCAAGGACACGCCTGCGGCGATCAGCGTTTGACCCCCTTCCGATTGGTGCTGCTTGCGCAAACGGCTCAACACCCAATCGATTTCCTGATGATCGCCTGAATGGTAAGCACGCGGTGCGTGATTGAGTTCGCCACTGCAGCCGCGAAAGTGCGGCAACGCGAAGTTGAGGTCATGCGCAGCCGCCCAGTCGGCAAAGGCCTGCGCGTAATGGCTGTCCGATGAACCTTCTAGGCCATGGAACAGCACCAGCATGGGGCGGTCTTGTCGGCTGGCGTTTTGTCGATCGACATCGATGAAGTCTGCGTCCGGTGTGAGCCAGCGCTCGCGCTGTTTTGGCAATGCCGGGCCCCAGCGTCTGCGCGCATACAGCGCAGGCCAAATGGTCTGGGCATGCCCGCCGGGCAGCCATGCAGGTGCTCGGTATTGCAGCATCGTCAGTGCAATACCGTGGGCTTGACGCCCACATCAGCCGAGTCATTTGGGGTGCCGGGGCTGGCATGGTGGGCCACCATGCGCCAACCCTGTGGCATTTTTTGATAAACATTGGTGGCAATCACAAAGGCCTGTTTGGCCCCTTGCGGTGTGATCACCTCAACTCGCTCTACAAGGTGATGCACGGCGCACGCCAGCGACACCACTTTATGAATTCTTTCCGGATGGGCTTGCACACTGCCATTGGCAAACATGGCTTCAAACGCAGCGCGAATGGCGCCAGGCCCGATGATGCGCGGGCCACCCGGGTGCACGCAAACGATGTCGTCTTCTTCTGCCCAACAAGCCATGAGCTGCTCAATGTCGGCGTTGTGAAGCGCCTCGTAAAAGCTTTGTTCAATATCGTCGGGGGTGCCACCCACGATGGCGGCTTGCAGTTTGGCGCGTTTCATGATGCAACCAAGTCTACACGTGCCGATGGTGCGCCGGGCAACAAAAAACCCGGCCACATGGCTGCGCCGGGTTTTGAATGTGACTGCTGTGATGCAGTCACCGCTTTGAACAGCGTCTTATTTCTTGCGGTATTTCCGCAAGGCCGACAACTGGGCCGCCAAAACTGCCAATTCGGACTGGGCACGGGCCAAGTCGATTTCGCTTTTGGCATTTTTCAAAGCTTCTTCTGCGGCTGCTTTGGCCGCATTGGCTTTCTCTTCGTCGAGGTCTTTACCGCGAATGGCTGTGTCAGACAGCACGGTCACGCAGTCGGGCTGCACTTCCAGAATGCCACCAGCAACGAAAACAAATTCCTCGCCGCCGTCAGCCGTCTCGATGCGAACCGAACCGGCTTTGATGCGGGTGATCAGCGGGGTGTGGCGTGGGTAAATGCCCAGTTCGCCAGACTCGCCGGGCAAGGCCACAAACCGGGCTTCACCCGAGTAAATGGACTCTTCGGCACTGACCACATCAACGTGGATGGTGTTCATGTTTACTCCTTAAAAAGGTGCGTTGAAGCGGGCTAGGGGGCGGCTTATTCAGCCACCCCGGGGCTCTGCTTTACGCTGCCTTTTTGGCCTTTTCGAAAGCTTCGTCGATGGTGCCGACCATGTAGAAGGCTTGCTCTGGCAGGTGATCGCACTCGCCAGCCACAATCATCTTGAAACCACGGATGGTTTCGGCCAATGTGACGTACTTGCCAGGGGAGCCGGTGAACACTTCAGCAACGTGGAATGGCTGCGACAGGAAACGCTGGATCTTGCGGGCACGGGCCACGGCGAGCTTGTCTTCAGGGGCCAGGTCGTCCATGCCCATGATGGCGATGATGTCGCGCAGTTCACGGTAGCGCTGCAGTGTGCCCTGCACAGCACGGGCTGTTTCGTAGTGATCTTGACCCACAACCAATGGATCCAGCTGACGGCTGGTGGAGTCCAGTGGATCGACCGCTGGGTAGATACCGAGCGAAGCGATGTCACGAGACAACACGACAGTGGAGTCCAAGTGAGCGAAAGTGGTCGCTGGCGATGGGTCGGTCAAGTCATCGGCTGGCACGTAAACGGCCTGGATGGAAGTGATCGAACCGACTTTGGTCGACGTGATACGTTCTTGCAAACGGCCCATTTCTTCGGCCAATGTGGGCTGGTAACCCACAGCAGAAGGCATACGACCCAACAAGGCGGACACTTCGGTACCGGCCAAGGTGTAGCGGTAGATGTTGTCCACGAAGAACAACACGTCTTTGCCTTCGTCACGAAAGGATTCGGCGATGGTCAGGCCGGTCAAAGCGACGCGCAAACGGTTGCCTGGTGGCTCGTTCATCTGACCGTACACCATGGCCACTTTGGACTCAGGCAGGTTCTCCAAATTCACGACGCCAGAGTCGGCCATCTCGTGGTAGAAGTCGTTGCCTTCACGGGTACGCTCACCCACACCGGCGAACACGGACAAGCCGCTGTGCGCCTTGGCGATGTTGTTGATGAGTTCCATCATGTTCACAGTCTTGCCCACACCGGCACCACCGAACAGACCGACCTTACCGCCTTTGGCGAACGGGCAAACCAGGTCAATCACCTTGATGCCGGTTTCCAGCAGTTCTTGGGATGGGCTCAGTTCGTCGTAAGCAGGCGCTTTGCGGTGAATGGAGGCAGTGAGTTCCTGGCTGACAGGACCACGTTCGTCGATGGGCGCACCCAACACGTCCATGATGCGACCCAGTGTGGCTTTGCCCACTGGAACGGTGATGGCTTTACCGGTGTTGGACACGATCAGGCCACGACGCAGACCGTCGGAAGAACCGAGCGCAATGGTGCGCACGATGCCATCGCCGAGTTGCTGCTGCACTTCCAGGGTCAGCGCAGAGCCTTCCATTTTGAGTGCGTCATAAACCTTGGGCATCTGGTTGCGTGGAAATTCCACGTCGACCACAGCGCCAATACACTGAACAATTTTTCCTTGGGCTTGCATTTTTCGCTCCAAATAATTTGAATTTGCTGAACTGGGGATCAGCCGCTGATTGCGGCTGCGCCAGAGACGATTTCCGACAGTTCTTTGGTGATGGCTGCTTGACGGGTCTTGTTGTAAACGAGCTTGAGCTCGCCAATCACATTGCCAGCGTTGTCCGTGGCGGCCTTCATGGCCACCATGCGCGCAGCGTGCTCTGAGGCCATGTTTTCGGCCACAGCTTGATAAGCCAGGGCCTCTGCATAACGGATCAACAAATCGTCAATGACCGACTGGGCATCAGGCTCATAGATGTAATCCCATCCATGGGCCACAGCACCTGCCGCCTTGGTGTCCGATTCCATCTCGGAAGAAGACAGTGGCAGCAACTGGTCGATGGTGGGCACTTGTGCCATGGTGCTGACAAACTTGTTGTAGCACAGGTACACAGCGCTCACCTCACCAGCGGCATAAGCGTCGAGCAGCACCTTGACGGGGCCAATCAGCTTGTCCAGATGCGGCTTGTCGCCCAGATGGGTCACATGCGCCACCACTTTGGCATTGACGCGGTTCAGGAAACCTAAACCCTTGCCGCCAATGGCCACGGCCAAAGGCGTCTTGCCTTCAGTCTGCGTTTCACGCAATTTACCTGTCACGGCGCGCAGCAGGTTGGTGTTCAAGCCACCGCACAAGCCTTTGTCCGTGGTCACGACAATGAAGCCGACGGACTTGCCGTCGTTTTGCTTCATGAAGGCATGCACGTACTCAGGGTTGGCCTGCCCGAGATGAGTCGCAATGGTGCGAATCTTCTCGCTGTAAGGCCGGGCCGTGCGCATACGCTCCTGCGCCTTGCGCATTTTGGAGACGGAAATCATTTCCATGGCCTTGGTGATCTTCTTGGTGTTTTCCACCGATTTGATCTTGGTGCGTAGTTCCTTGCCCGATGCCATCAGCGGCTCCTTTTGATCAGGTAGAAATTAAGCAAAGCTTTTCTTGAAAGCAGCCACGGCAGCGGTCAATTCAGCCTCGGCTTCCTTGTCCAGTGCTTGCGAGCTTTCCATCTTGGCCAACAGGGCTGCGCTCTTGTCTTTGAGGTAAGCGTGCAAACCGTGTTCGAAAGCCAGGACTTTCTTGACGTCGATGTCGTCCATGAAGCCTTTGTTCACAGCAAACAAGCTCGCACCCATCAGGCTGATCGACAGAGGGCTGTACTGGGCTTGCTTGAGCAATTCGGTCACGCGGGCACCGCGGTCCAACTGCTTGCGTGTGGACTCGTCCAGATCGGAAGCGAACTGCGCGAACGCAGCCAATTCACGGTACTGGGCCAAGTCGGTACGAATACCACCGGACTGGCCCTTGATGATCTTGGTCTGAGCCGAGCTACCCACGCGAGACACCGAGATACCGGCGTTGATCGCAGGACGGATACCAGCGTTGAACAACGAGGTTTCCAAGAAGATCTGACCGTCAGTGATCGAAATCACGTTGGTGGGCACGAAAGCAGACACGTCACCGGCTTGGGTTTCAATGATTGGCAATGCCGTCAAGGAACCTGTTTTGCCTTTGACGGCGCCTTTGGTGAAGGCTTCGACGTAGTCGGCGTTCACGCGGGCAGCGCGCTCGAGCAGACGGCTGTGGAGATAGAACACGTCGCCAGGGTAAGCTTCGCGGCCTGGTGGGCGGCGCAACAGCAAGGACACTTGACGGTAAGCCACGGCTTGCTTTGACAGATCGTCATACACGATCAGAGCGTCTTCGCCGCGGTCACGGAAGTATTCACCCATCGTGCAGCCAGAGTAGGCAGACACGTACTGCATCGCAGCGGATTCAGAGGCGGAAGCGGCCACGACGATGGTGTATTCCATCGCGCCAGCTTGTTCCAAAGCGCGCACCACGTTTTTGATCGACGAGGCTTTTTGGCCAATCGCGACGTAAACGCAGGTCATGTTCTGACCTTTTTGGTTGATGATGGCGTCGATCGCGACGGCAGTCTTGCCGGTTTGACGGTCACCAATGATCAATTCGCGCTGACCACGGCCCACGGGCACCATGGAGTCGATGGACTTCAGGCCTGTTTGCATGGGCTGGTCAACCGATTTACGTGCGATCACGCCAGGGGCGACTTTTTCGATCACGTCGGTCATTTTGGCGTTGATCGGGCCTTTGCCATCAATAGGCTGACCCAAAGCGTTCACCACACGGCCAATCAGTTCAGGACCCACGGGCACTTCCAGAATGCGGCCTGTGCACTTGACAGTGTCGCCTTCGGAGATGTGCTCGTACTCACCCAAGATCACGGCACCGACCGAGTCACGCTCGAGGTTCAGGGCCAGACCAAAAGTGGCGGTGCCATCGGCTGTGGATGGGAACTCGAGCATTTCGCCCTGCATCACATCAGACAAACCGTGGACGCGAACGATACCGTCGGTCACAGACACCACGGTGCCTTGGTTGCGGATATCGGCGCTGGCGGACAGCCCTTCGATGCGGCTCTTGATCAGTTCAGAAATTTCTGCGGGATTGAGTTGCATGACTCTTTCCTTCTTTCTTTAAATATGTCCGGTCTCACCCGCTTAAGCGGTGAGGGCCGATTTCATTTGTTCCAGTCGGGCCTTGACAGAGGTGTCGAGCACCTCGTCGCCCACCACCACACGAATACCACCGATCAGGGCGGCATCCAACTCGACGCTCACATTGAGCTTGCGCGCAAAACGTTTTTCGAGTGTGGACGACAAGTCGGCCAAAGCCGAAGCGTCGATGGGGAATGCGCTGTAGACCACCGCATCAGCGGTGCCACCTTGCGCATTCATGAGGGCCCGGTACTGCTGTGCAACAACAGGCAGCGCACTGAGACGGCGGTTTTCGATCACCAGGCGCAGGAAATTCTTGCCAGCCTCGGGCAGTGCAGTGCGCACCACGCCAGAGATCAGCTCGAATGCCTGCTCGTCGGACACTTTGGGGCTGTCGACAAACTGTTGCAATTGCGCGTTGCCGGCAATTGCAGCCAGTTCGTCCAGCCAAGCGGCCGTGCCAGCAAGATCGGATGCCTGCGCTTTAAAAAGCGCTTCGGCATAAGGGCGGGCGATGGTAGCAAGTTCTGCCATGGTCTTCTCTGGCTGGAGCTTCTTACAGCTCGGTCTTGAGGCGGCTCAGCAGATCAGCGTGCACGCCAGCGTTGACTTCCTTGCGGAGAATCTGCTCGGCGCCTTTGACGGCCAAAGCTGCGACCTGCTCACGCAGAGCCTCACGGGCTTTGACAGACTGCTGCTCAGCTTCAGCTTTTGCAGCGGCGATGATCTTGTTGCCTTCTTCGGTGGCACGTGCTTTGGCTTCGTCAACGATGCCATTTGCACGGCGCTCGGCGTCTGCCAAGCGCGAAGCCGTCTCGTTGCGCGACTGGGCCAACTCGGACTCGACACGCGCATTGGCGTTAGAGAGTTCGGCTTTGGCTTTGTCGGCGGCAGCGAGGCCGTCAGCGATTTTCTGTGCCCGTTCGTCGAGCGCTTTTGTGATCGGGGGCCACACGAATTTCATCGTGAACCACACCAGAATCGCAAAAACGATCATCTGAATGAACAGAGTAGCGTTAATGTTCACGGTTCAGTCCTTCTTCTGTTGGAAGAGGTACGTGGATTACTTCAGAACGAAGGGGTTGGCGAAGGCGAACAGCAAAGCGATAGCCACACCAATCAGGAACGCAGCGTCGATCAGACCAGCCAAGATGAACATCTTGGTTTGGAGTTCGTTCATCAACTCAGGTTGACGAGCCGAAGACTCGAGGAATTTGCCGCCCATCAAAGCGATACCGATGGAAGCGCCGATAGCACCCAGACCAACGATCAAACCACATGCCAATGCCACCAGGCCGAGAATGTTTTCCATGAGAAGCTCCTAAAAGTTAGTGGAAAAAAGAAACAAAAAACGAGAGAAAAAGTGTCATCAATGTGCGTCGTGCGCTTGACCTGTGTAGATCAGCGTCAACATCATAAAGATGAAGGCTTGCAAGGTGATGACCAGGATGTGGAACAGTGTCCACACGGTACCGGCGACGATATGACCAACGGCCAGACCCACGCCAGTTGCCGACAATGCCCAGCCGCCACCCATGAGGGCAATCAACATGAACACCAACTCACCCGCAAACATGTTGCCAAACAGTCGCATGCCATGCGAAACCGTCTTGGCCAAATATTCAATCATCTGCATCAAGAAGTTAATCGGATACAGAGCCCAATGATCACCAAAGGGCGCAGCAATCAGCTCGTGCGCCCAGCCGCCCAGGCCTTTGATCTTGATGTTGTAGACCAAGCAAATGAACAGCACCGAGCAAGACAAGCCCAATGTGGAAGACAAGTCAGCCGTGGGCACGACGCGCAAATAGTCTTTGAAGCCCAAAGCCGGACCGGCAGCATGCCAGGCGCCAGGAATCAGGTCCACGGGGAGCATGTCCATGGCGTTCATCAGGAAAATCCAGACGAACACCGTCAGCGCCAAAGGAGAAATGAGTTTGCGGCTCTTGGCATTGTGAATCACGCCTTTGGCCTGGTTTTCAACCATTTCAGACAGGATTTCAACGGCAGCCTGGAAGCGACCAGGAACGCCCGAAGTGGCCTTGCGGGCAGCGGCCCACATGACGATGCAGCCAATCACACCCAAAACGAGCGAAAAAACAACAGAGTCTAGGTTGAACAGACTGAAGTCAACGATGCTCGTTTGCTTGACGCCCTCAAATGAAAAATTCATTTGCAGGTGTTGCAGGTGGTGCTGGATGTACTCTCCAGCCGTTGGGGCATGCGCGCCAGCGTTTTCAGCAGACATAAATCACCAATCAGTTCATAAAAATTTCGGCTTCGACTTGGGTTGCATCCAGCCCAGCGCCATGGCCAGCCAATACACCTTCATCGTCACCACAAAGCCAGCCACCAAGGCAAACCAGCTCAGATCTGAAATCACTTTAGGCGCCACCAGAAGCAACGCCACGGTCAAGATGATCTTGACCAACTCCCAAACAAACAAACCCATCAAGGCAGAGCCCGATGGGGTTCGTCGCATTTGCCGGCTCAAAGCCCTGACAAACACAACCGCAGGAATCACCACCGCCACAGAACCCCATGCTGCCGATGCCGCCAATCGGAGCTGCCCACCGACCAAACCGGTCAGCACAGCCACCAGGGCACCCACAAACACCTGCAAAGCCAGCACACGCCAAGGCGAAACCACTGGATTTTGTTGCCGCCAAGCTTGCGCTTGTTCGGCAGTCAGGGGCTTGAATTCGGGCTCAAGACCTTCACCTGCAACTTCGGACGCGTTTGCGGGGATACCCGTTTCCGGGGATGAGGCGATTTTGACCATCTCAAATTACACCGAAGTTACGTACACGGCAAATCCTGCAAAGCCTTCGATTATACGTAGAAACCCGTGCGTGACCAGCCTTTGATGCACGACAAAACCCCACAAACTGAATGTGACCACCCCCAACAGCGACAATTGCGCGGCCGGTCCGGCTTCAGGACGCACTTCAAATCGACTTGATCGACACACTTGTATGTACGAATGGATTAAATTTTTTCACCTGGGTGCGGGCGTTGTTTGGCTCGGGGGCATGGCCTTGCTACTGTTGGCTTTGCGCCCGGTGGTCATTGCCCAGATGGCTCCGCCTGAGCGCCTGGCCTTGATGTCCGCGGTGCTGTCCCGCTTTTTTGTCATGGTCTGGATATCGATTGCCCTGCTCCTCGCTTCGGGCCTCTGGATGCTGTCCGTGGCCGACATGAAGCTCGCACCCAAAGGCTGGCATGCCATGTCGGGTTTGGGGATGTTGATGTGCCTCATTTTTGCGCACATCTGGTTTGCGCCGTTTCGCCGACTCAAGGCCGCCGTGCTTGGCGCTGACTGGGCCATGGCCGCCAAGGCTCTGGGGCAAATTCACCCACTGGTCATCGCCAATTTCGCCTTGGGCTGGCTGGCTGTTTTGGCCGTCGTGACTTGGCGTTAAGCTTGCCATCCCATCGGAATATTTCATGAGCGCTTCCATGACCCCTCCCGCCGGCATCGACCCGCGCAAAGACACCCTGATCGAATACCCCTCGATCTTCCCCATCAAAGTCATGGGCGCCATGGTCGATGGCTTTGCCGAAGCTTTGTGCCAGGTCGCCTTGCAATTTGACCCCGGCTTTGACGCCGCCACCATGGAACTGCGCCCCAGCAAAGGCGGCAATTACTTGGGCGTGACACTCAACATCACTGCCACGAGCCGCGAACAACTCGACGACCTGTACCGCGCCTTGACCTCGCACCCGATGGTCAAAATCGTCCTCTGACCATGGACATCCGGCTGCTGGGGCGGGTGGACTACCCGCCGACTTATGAGGCCATGCAGGCCTTCACCGCCCAGCGCACCCCTGACACGCCCGATGAACTCTGGGTCTGCGAACACCCCCCTGTATTCACACAAGGGCTGGCAGGGCAAGCCTCACATCTTTTGATGCCCGGCGACATTCCGGTGGTGCAAACAAACCGGGGTGGGCAAGTCACCTTCCACGGTCCAGGGCAAGTGATGGCCTATCCGCTGGTCAACCTGCAGCGCGCCGGTTACTTCGTCAAGGAATACGTCTACAAGCTCGAAGAATCGGTCATCCGCACCCTGGCGCATTTTGGCGTGACCGGGCACCGCGTGGCCGGTGCCCCCGGCATTTATGTGCGCTTGGACGACCCTTTCAGCCACGCCGCGCTGGTGGGGCCTGCGCCAGCCCACGACCCTTTCAAAGGTCTGGGGAAAATCAGCGCCTTGGGCATCAAGGTCAGCCGCCACTGCACCTACCACGGCGCTGCGCTCAACGTGGCGATGGACCTGGGGCCCTTTGACCGCATCAACCCCTGTGGCTATGCCGGCCTGAAAACCGTGGACCTTTCTACAATCGGCGTAGAAACCACTTGGGACGAAGCTGCCCACGTGCTGGCCCACCAGTTGGCCAACCGTTTATGAACCCCTGCCGGCGCACACGATGTGGCCGCAGCGACTGAAAGAACACCATGAGCAACACCCCCACCGAACGCAACGTGGTTCGCGAAGCCCAAAGCGTTGAAAACTACGACCCCATGGCCAAGCA
>ERZ1034363.91-NODE-91-length-62119-cov-12.711760_pt1 | contig 62119 bp, 57 predicted proteins | sample MGYA00520616_ERZ1034363 | MGnify/ENA primary metagenome ERZ1034363 (study PRJEB33736, sample SAMEA104284506) | Azolla filiculoides | biome: Urban; feature: Water surface; material: Ditch water | place: Netherlands | collected 2015-10-28 | depth 0-0.1 m ...
AAAATGATTGCAAAATTAGTGATTTTTTCTTTAAGAAAATCAACAATATAATTTTTTGTAAATCTTTCGCTTTCAAAGTGGCCAATATCGGCTAAAAGTAACTGATTTTCAGCTTCATAAAATTGATGATATTTTAAGTCTGCTGTTAGGTAAGCGTCTGCTCCTGAGTTGATTGCGTTTTTAATTGCAAAACTGCCGCTACCACCTAAAACGGCTACTTTTTTTATTGATTTTCCTATAAAAATTGAATGCCTAATGCCTTCACATTGTAATTTCTCTTTTACCAATTGTAAAAATTCGGTTTCAGAAAGTGGATTTTCGAATTCACCAATTCTTCCTAAACCAATATTTTGGTGTTTGTTTTCTATATTGTAAATCTCATAAGCGACTTCTTCATAAACATGATTTTTGAACAAAGCACTCAAAATTTTATTTTGTAAATGTTTTTCAAATGTAACTTCGATTTTTATTTCTTGTGTTTCAACAAATTCAAATCGCTCACCAAATTCAGGATTAGAATTTTCATTTCCCATATAAGTTCCAAATCCTTGCGAATTAAAACTGCAATCTTCATAATTGCCAATTTTTCCTGCTCCAGCATCGAATAAAGCGTTTCTCAATTTTTCAACATTTTCAGGAATGGTATATGTAACTAATTTTTGAATGTAATTTTCTTTTGGAATTAAGACTTTTGAGTGTTTTAATCCTAAAGCGTCACAGAAAATTTTATTTACACCATTTTGATGATTGTCTAATGCGGTATGAACAGCATAAATGGCAATATCATTTTTAATCGCTTTTAAAATTGAGCGTTCCACATAATTTTTACCTGTAATTTTCTTAATTCCCGAAAATAAAATAGGGTGGAAGCAAACGACCAAATTACATTTTTTAGTTACAGCTTCATCAATAACTGATTCCAAAGCATCATGGCAAACTAAAATCCCATTGATTTCTTGATTTGGATTTCCAACTAAGAGTCCAACATTGTCAAAATCTTCGGCATAGCCCAGCGGCGCCATTTCTTCAAGAACAGAAAGTATATTGGAAAGTTTCATCTTTTTTAAATTTGATTATACAAAATAACGAAATACAGCTTACAAATGAAATGATAAATCACATAAACTTTATTATAAAGATAAAATATTATACTTTCGTAGTATGATTTTGTTACGAAAAATACTTTTCCCGTTAGCCATTTTGTATTGGCTTATTACATATATCCGAAATTGGCTTTATGATAAAGGCATTTTCAAAAGTCATTCTTTTGATATTCCAATTATAGCTGTTGGAAATTTAAGTGTAGGTGGAACTGGAAAAACACCACAAATTGAATATTTAATCCGATTACTTTCAGAAAATTATAAAGTAGCTGTTTTGAGTCGTGGTTACAAGCGAACTTCAGAAGGATTTATTTTAGCAGACAAAAACGCAACTGCTAGTTTAATAGGAGATGAACCTTATCAGTTTTATTCTAAATTTTCAAACATTCAAGTTGCTGTTGATGCTAATCGTAAAAATGGAATAGAGAATTTATTACAACTTTCAAACAAACCGGATGTTGTTCTATTAGACGACGCTTATCAGCACAGAAAAGTAAAAGCAGGGTTTTATATTTTGCTGACAGCTTATGATGATTTGTTTAGTGATGACTATATTTTACCTTTTGGAAATTTACGAGAACCATCTTCTGGAAAAAAACGAGCTGATATGATAATTGTCACCAAATGTCCAAATGATTTATCCGAACTTGCGCAGTTGGAAATTAGAAAAAAATTAAATAGCAAACAGCCTGTCTATTTTTCTTCTATACAATATGATGATTTTGTTTTTGGAGCTCATAGTCAAATGTTAGTTTCGGAGGTTCAATCAGAAAGTAAAGTACTGGTTGCTGGAATTGCAAAACCTAAATTGTTTTTTGATTTTTTAAAAAATGAGAATGATGTAACATTATTATTCCCAGATCATCATCATTTTTCAAAGCAAGATTGTGAGCAAATTTTGGCAAAAGCAAATGGTAGAAAAATAATTACAACAGAGAAAGATTTTGTTCGCTTAAACGGATTATTGCCTCAAGAGCAATTGTTCTATTTGCCAATAAAATCAGCATTTTTAAATAGTGTGAACATTGATAAAACGATAAAAGATTATGTGGGACAAAGTACAAGAAACCGTTAATTATATTAAGAATAAAACCAATTTTTCGCCAGAATATGGAGTAATTTTAGGTTCAGGATTAGGAGGATTTACTGAAGATATTACAATTGAGCACATATTGCCATATACAGAAATTCCTAATTTTCCTGTTTCTACAGTTCAAGGACATAAAGGTGCTTTGGTTTTTGGAACAATTGATGGTAAGAAAATAGTAGCGATGCAAGGTCGTTTTCATTTTTATGAAGGTTATGACATGAAACAAGTCACTTTTCCTGTTCGTGTAATGAAATATTTGGGTGTAGAAAAATTAATAGTTTCTAATGCTTCAGGAGGTGTAAATCCTTCGTATAAAGTAGGCGATGTTGCAGTAATTACAGATCATATCAATATGATGCCTGAACATCCGTTGCGAGGGCATAATGATGAACGTTTTGGACCAAGATTCGTCAATATGAGCGAACCTTATTCAAAAGCAATGAATACAAAAGCATTTGAATTAGCAAAAGAACTAAATATTGATTTGAAGAAAGGAATTTATTTAGGATTGCAAGGGCCAACATTTGAAACTTTGGCAGAATATAAAATGGTAAAGGCTTTAGGCGCAGATTGCGTAGGAATGTCAACAGTTCCAGAAGTTATAGTTGCTCGTCATATGAATATGGAATGCTTTGGCATCTCAGTAATTACAGATATGGGTGATGAGGAAAATATTGATGAAGTAAATCATGATGAAGTTCTAGAAGCTGCTAAGAAAGCAGAACCACATGTGAGAAACTTGATTAAGAATTTGATAGTTCAGTATTAGTTAAATAGTCTATTACTACATTATAAAAATGCTCTGGTTCAAATGGTTTTGTAATTACTTCATTCATGCCATAGGACAAGAGCATTTCTTTATTTTCATTTAAAGAAATTGCAGTTAGCGCTACAATTGGAGTTGTAGTATTAAATTTTCTTATTTCTGTTGTAGCTTCCGTTCCATTGATTCCAGGTAAGTGTACATCCATTAAAATAAGATCGTAATGATTTGTTTTAGCGTTTTCAATTGCTTCTTCTCCGTTGTCAATAATGATACACGAAATGCCTTTTTTCTCTAGCATTTTTTGCGTAATCATTTGATTGATTTTATTGTCTTCAACTAAAAGAACAATTTTCTCAGTTAAATTTTCAATCGTTGGTTTTACTTCAGGTTTTATTTCGCTTTTTACTCCTTTTTCAAATTCTAGTTCAAATGAAAAAGTACTTCCTTTTCCACTTTCGCTTTTTAAATGAATGGTACTTCCCATCAGTTCAAGAATTTTTTTAACAATTGAAAGTCCAAGTCCTGTGCCTCCATAGGTGCGATTGATTTCAACTGATCCTTGACTAAAACTGTCAAATATAGCGTCTTGTTTGTCTAAAGGAATTCCTATACCATTGTCTTTAATTTCAAAATATAATTTAATCACATTTGAGTCTTCATGTTGCTTTTTAATTGTAAACCACACGTCACCATTTTTACTAAATTTAATGGCGTTGTTTAATAAATTAATGACAATTTGAGAAAGTTTTGTTGGGTCTCCTTTTAAGTTTGTGGTAATAGATTCGTCAATTTTTAAATGACATTTTATGTTGTTTTCATGTATGAATTCTTTGAATGAAATAGTGATATTCTCGATTAACTCTTTTAGGTTGAAATTGATTTTTTCAACAATAACTTTGTCAGATTCTAATCGATTTATCTCTAAAATATCGTTGATAAAATTTAGCAAGTAATTACCAGAAAACTCTAATGATTTTAGATAATTTAATTGACTCGCTTTTGGTTTTTCTTGGAGCAATAAATAAGTAATACCATTAATGGCATTCAAAGGAGTTCTCAATTCATGACTTACAGTTGATAGGAAATCGGCTCTAGCTTTTGAAGCTAATTCGGCTCTTTCTTTTTCAATGGTAAGTTCTTTGTTTTTGTCTTTTAATAATTTGTTTGTACTTGTTCTTATTTTATTGTTTTTGTAAAGCGATAAACTCAATAACGACAAAATAGATATAAGTGCAATACTTAGGATACTTATTAATTTTGAGAAGCGCAATGTTTTTTGTTGGCTTTTTTTGTCTTTGTCAAGTTGTTCAATTGTTCTGAGTTGCTCATCAAATTGAATTTTATTAATCATATTTTCGGATTCATAACTGTAAAGATGACTGCTAATAGAATCTGTTAAATGAGTGTATTTTTTTAAGTATAATAAAGATTGATTGGTATTGTTTGTTTTTTCGTATGCAATACTCAACTGTTTTAATATTCTCTTAGTTAGTTCAAAATCAGTTTTGTTTGAACTATTTGTGGTGTTGGCTAAATTAAAATAATTTATAGCAGCTGAATATCTTTTTTGAATAAGCTCAATTTCTCCTAATTGAATGTAAGCTTCTGTTTTTGTGGTTAAAAAAGTGTCGTCTGTTAGATTTTCAATTACAGATTTTAGCGTTTCTGTTGCAGCAATGTAATTTTTTTTCTCCTTTTTAATGATCCCTTTTTGAAGATTGATTAACTCAATTGCTTCTAAAAAATTTAATTCTTCATATAAAGAAGCTGCTTTTTCAAAATAAATTTCAGCTACCTGAATATTATCTTTTTTCAAGTAGCATTTTCCAAGGCCATAATAAGATAGCGCTAAATTTGTTTTAGGTTCTTTTTTGTTAAAAAGATTTACTGCTCTTATGAAATAATCAATAGCTAAATCATTTTTTTCTAGATCATAATAAATATTACCGAGTTGCAAATAACAATCTGCAAGTTTATTGTTGAGACTGTTTTTTTTAGCATATTCAATTGCTTTTTCGGTAAATAAAATCGCTTTATTGTAAGACTTTTTGTCTTCTTTATTGAATAATCCAATCTCTAAGTAGTAATCTGTACTATCACTAATTTTTGCAGCATCATTATACACTTGGGAGTAACCTATAGAGGTTGCCAATAGTAAATATGTGATAAATTGCTTAATCAATTGGTTAGAGATTATTTTTTAACCCTGCAATTTAAGTTTTTTACAGCTAAAAAAAAACTTTATTTTTTTGAAATATAGGATACCAAGTTTATTAGTCTAGATGAATAACCAATTTCATTATCATACCATCCAACAATTTTTACCATTTTATCAATTACTGATGTAAGCTGAGCATCAAATAAACATGAATTTTGATTGCCTATAATATCAACAGAAACTATAGGATCTTCTGTGTAATCTAGAATTCCTTTTAGATTTGTTTCGGCTGCTTTTTTGAATGCTTGATTTATTTCTTCTATTGAAACTTGTCGCTTTACATTAAAAGTGATATCTGTTAGTGAGCCATCAGGAACTGGAACACGAATGCCACAACCTCCAATTTTACCTTCTAATTCAGGGAAAATTTTTGTTAGTGCTTTTGCTGCACCCGTTGTTGTGGGAACTATAGATTGTGAAGCGCCTCTTGCTCTTCGCAAATCTTTATGAGGTTGATCGTGTAAACTTTGGTCGGTGGTGTAGGAGTGAACAGTAGTAATATATGCTTGTTCAATTTCGCACAATTCTTGAATGATTTTAATCATTGGTGCTGCATTATTAGTAGTGCAACTTGCATTTGAGATTATTGTTTCATTTCCATCTAAAATATGCTCATTGACACCTAGAACAACTGTTTTAATTTCGTCAACTTCTGATGGAGCAGAAAGAATCACTTTTTTTGCTCCAGCTAAGATGTGCTGATTAATTTCTTCAAACGACTTGAATTTCCCAGTAGATTCAATTACAATATCTACGTTTAATGATTTCCAATCTAAATTTTTAATTTCTTTTTCATGAAAAAATAAATACGCTTTTTTATTAATTAAAATTGAATCATCTGAAAACGAAACTTCTTGATTTAAAACACCATGAATGCTATCATATTTAATCAAATGTGCCATTGTTTTATTGTCTGCAATATCATTTATGGCAACTACTTCAATTGTAGGATGATTTAAAAGCAATCGAAACAAGTTACGTCCAATTCTTCCAAAACCATTAATGGCAATTTTTATTTTTATTTTTGTTTCAGGTTTCAAGTTTTATTTGTTTCAGATTTTTATTTGGAATTCAATTTGCTAATTACTTGTCACTAATCACTGAAATTAATGAATATGTTTCTCTGCATGATAAGATGAACGAACCAAAGCACCACTTTCTACATGTCTAAAACCTAACTCTTTGCCTATTTTTTCATATTTTGCAAATTGTTCTGGAGTGATAAATTCTTTAACAGGTAAATGTTTTTTACTTGGTTGTAAATATTGGCCAATAGTAACAATATCAACTTTTGCAGCTGCTAAATCATGTAAAACTTGAATTACCTCTTCTTCTGTTTCACCTAATCCAAGCATAATTCCCGATTTTGTTCTTTTGATACCTTGCTCTTTTAAATAGCGAAGTACTTCTAAGCTTTTCTCGTATTTTGCTTGAATGCGAACCTCACGAGTTAATCTTTTTACAGTTTCCATGTTATGAGAAACCACTTCTGGATTTGCTTCAATAATTCTATCTAAATTTCTAGTATTTCCTTGAAAGTCAGGTATAAGAGTTTCCAAAGTTGTGTTTGGATTCATTCTTCGAATTGCTTTTACTGTTTCTGCCCAAATAATCGAACCCATGTCTTTCAAGTCGTCTCTGTCAACACTCGTAATTACAGCATGTTTAATGTTCATTAGTTTTATTGAACGAGCTACTTTTTCAGGCTCATCCCAATCTACAGTTTCAGGGCGACCAGTTTTTACACCACAAAAGCCACATGAGCGTGTGCAAATATTTCCTAAAATCATAAAGGTAGCAGTTCCTTCTCCCCAGCATTCGCCCATGTTTGGACAACTACCTGAAGTACAAATTGTGTTCAATTTATATTTGTCTACCAATCCTCTAAGTTCAGTGTATTTTTTACCAGTAGGCAATTTTACTCTTAACCATTTAGGTTTTGGAGTTGGTGGTAAAACTGATTCTAAAACAGTATTCATAATCTAAATTTTGAAAAGCAAAGATACGACATCAAATTTAGAATTTAGAAGTATGAATTTAGAAAAAATAATAACATTAATAAAGTTTTGTGATTTGTTTTACATTTTAATGCAAATAAAAAAAAGCTACCGAAGTAGCTTTTAATTATTCAGGTTGAATTACAATAGGCAGTGTGTAAGCAGTTCTTACCGGATTTCCATTTTTAATTCCAGGTGTCCATTTTGTTTTTAACGATTTTAAAACACGAATTGCTTCTTTGTCTAAGCCATATCCGGGATTTTGTACAACTTTAATATCTGTTAATGTTCCATTTTTTTCAATTATAAATGAAACCATAATGCGTACCGGTTTTGAAAATTCTGTTTCTGGTTTTTCAAATTTGTTTCCAACATATTCGTAAAATTTGTCAATTCCACCAGGAAAAGTTGGTTGTTTGTCTAAAAGTGCTGAAATCATTGGTCCTGGGTCAACAGGTGGATTGATTACAACGCCAGTTGATCCTCCATTGCTAGGAATAATACCTGTTCCGTTTCCTTCGCCAGTTGTTGCAGGAGTATATGTAGCTTGGCTATTTGTTGGTACATTTACAGATGCTTCAGTAGGAGCAACAACCATATTAGTTAGATTAGTTGGTGTTACATCTTGTTGAGCAGCAACTTCTTGTTGAGGCTTTACTTCAGGCAACACTACATCTGGCTCAAGGTCAATTGAAGTTATGACTATTGGGTCATCAATAGTTGGCGTGCTTGGGATAATATCTGGTGTGCTGAATTTTCCTTGAATTACAAAAACAGCTACAATTGTGCTTATAAATGCTAATCCACTAAATAAAGCCATTAGTGTTGTTCTAGGATTTTCTTGACGCAATTGATATGCACCGTATTCTTTGTTTTTACCTTCAAAAACCAAATCAATCCATTTCTTCTCATAGATACTTACATTTTTCATAATTGTTATTTTTAAATTGTTAAGTATATATGTTTCATAAGCTAAATAATTACACTATTTTAACATATAACATAAATTATATATAAAATATTGTGCCAAAAGTTAAAAAAAAATTAATTTTTTTCTTGAATAATTTCGGATAGTAATTTTTTAGCTCGTAAAAGCTTGATTTTGATATTGTTAAGTGGTTCTTCGAGTTGGTCGGCCATTTCTTGATACGTCATTTCTTGAAAGTAGCGCATTTGAATTACTTCTTGGTAAGCGGGTTTTAGCTTCTTTATATATTGAAGTAATTGAGCTAAGTTTTGCTCAATAATTAGTTCGTCTTCGGCAGATGCAGATTCGTCTGCTACACGATAAGCTTGTTGGTCTTCTTCGTCAGTAATGTCTACAAAAAGCGAAGATTTCTTTTTGCGAAGCATGTCGATATGGACGTTTTTGGCAATGGCAATTAGCCAAGTGTTAAAACCATATTCGGGATTATAAGTTGCAATTTTGTCAAATGCTTTTGCAAAGGTTTCGATTACGATATCGTCTGTATCTGTTTCGTTTTCAGTGCGTTTTAGCATAAATCCGTATACTTCATTCCAAAAAAAATCTAATAGAAATGTGAAAGCAACTTGGTCTCCCTTTTTTGCTTTTTCGATGTTTTTTTGAATAAGTACTGAATTTACTTCCAATGGACAGGTTTTGAAATTAAATTTCTAAAAAATACATTTAGTTGTGTAAAAATAAGAATTAATTCGATGATTGGATACCAATACATTACATCTTTTTCTTTTAGTTTAGCAGCTGCATATCCAAGCGATATCCAGGTAAATAAATATCTGAACAATAGTATTCCTAAAACTATCATCCATTGAAATTGAAAAGCAAGTAAAACAATTGCTGTAATGAAAAACCAAAATTGAGAAAAAAAGAATAATCCTAGTTGGAATTTATCAAATCCTTTATAATGTTTAGCTGTGGTTGCATGTCTTCTTTTTTGATAAAACCAAGATTTAAAAGTGGTTTTAGGCTCTGAAAGTGTAAAGCTTTCAGGAGTAAATAATATCTCAGTGTTTTTATTCGTAGCAGCTTGATTAATAAATAAATCATCATCTCCTGAACGAATTTTCATATGATCCATAAAACCACGAACATTGAAGAACTCTTCTTTTTTATAAGCTAAATTTCTACCAACACCCATGTATGGGTTTCCTATTTTTGCCCAAGAAAAATATTGTGTAGCGGTTAGTAATGTTTCAAATCGAATAATTTTGTTTAAGAAAGAGTTCTTAATTTTTTCATAAGCTCCATATCCTAAAATTATGGTTTTCTCTTTAGAAAATTGACTCGAAATATGTAATAGCCAGTCATTAGAAGCTGGATAACAATCAGCATCTGTAAAAACTAAATATTCGTTTTTAGCAGCTTTTATTCCTAATGTTAATGCAAATTTTTTGTTGCCCCAAAATGCTTCGTTATTTTGAACTTTTACTAGTTTTACGTTTGTATATTGTTTCTCGTACATTTCAAAAAGTTCTAATGTTTCATCGCTAGAAGCATCGTCAATTAAAACAATTTCATAATCTGGATAGTTTTGAGAAACTAATAAAGGAAAATGTTTTTTGATGTTTTCTTCTTCGTTTTTAGCACAAACGATAATTGAAATGGGAAGTTTTTTAGGTTGTATAGTTTGTTTTTTTGCAAAAGAAAATCGCCCAAAAATAAACACATAATACACTAATTGAATCAGTGTAATTCCTATGAAAACAAATGATAATATTAACAGCATATAACTAAAAATTGTGTCGATTTTAATATCGTGCAAAGGTAATTAATTAAAATAATTTTTAATAATTAAATAATGTTTACTTCAGCTTCAATAGCAATTCCAAATTTTTCTAAAATGGTTTGTTGGATTCTTTTTGAAAGCGCTACTATTTCAGCTCCAGTTGCAGTACCATAATTTACTAAAACTAAAGCTTGATTTTTATGAACACCAGCATCGCCAAAGCGTTTTCCTTTAAAACCAGCTTGTTCAATTAACCAACCCGCAGGGACTTTTACTTCAGATTCTGAAACAACATAATGTGGTATTTCGGGATGATGTGTTTTTGCTTTTTCATAAGCTTCTTTAGAAATAATAGGGTTTTTAAAAAAACTACCGCTATTTCCAAGTTCTCTAGGGTCTGGTAATTTGCTTTGACGAATAGCAATTACGGCATTACTCACATCTTTTAATGTAGGGTTTTTAATGTTTTGATGCTGTAATTCAGTTTCTATTGCACCATAAGTAGTAGAAACTTTATGATTTCTTTTGGTTAATTTAAAAGAAACCGACGTAATGATATATTGATTTTTTAATTCATTTTTAAACACACTTTCACGGTATTCAAATTTGCATTGTGCATTTGTGAAAGTTTCTATTTCTAATGTTTTTAGGTTTAAAGCTTCGCATGAAAACATTGTGTCTTTAATTTCCACACCATAAGCGCCTATGTTTTGAATAGGAGTAGTGCCTACATTTCCTGGAATCAAAGATAAATTTTCAATTCCACCTAAATTTTGAGCGATACACCAAAGTACAAATTCATGCCAATTTTCTCCAGCTTGGGCTTTTACAATAGCAAAATCATCGCTTTGTTCAACAATTTCTCTTCCTTTTAAATTAACATGAACTACTAATTTTTCTATGTTCTGGGTTAACAACATATTGCTTCCTCCGCCCAAAATAAAAATGTCATCACTTTGTGTCAACACTTCTTTTAATTCTTCTATCGAACTTACAGAAACAAATTGATTTGCTTTGGCTTCAATACCAAAAGTATTATAATTTTTTAGAGAAAAATTGTTTTGAATATTCATGAGAATAATTTTTTTTCAAATGTACTATTATGAATTTTAAATTGGAAATATTTTATACGATTGATGTGTTTCTTTAATGATAAGTTCTGTTCGTTCTGCATGTGTGTCAGAGATGAAAATCTGCCCAAAAACAGCGTCGTTTACCATGGTAACAATCTTTTGAACACGCGTTTCGTCTAATTTATCAAAAATATCATCAAAAAGAAGAATTGGTAGTTCGCCACTTTGTTTTTTCATGAACTCAAATTGGGCTAATTTCAAAGCAATTAAAAATGATTTTTGTTGACCTTGCGATCCAAATTTTTTAATTGGAAAACCTTCAATCTCAAAAACCAAATCATCTTTGTGAATGCCAACGCTTGTGTATTGAATAATTCGGTCTTTTTGCAACGATTCTTCTAATAGTGTTGGTAAGTCTTTTTCAAACAATTGACTTTCATATTTCAAAGCTACTTTTTCATTTCCGCCAGAAATATTGGTATGGTGTTTTTCAAAAATGGGAATAAATGCAGCAAGAAATTGTTTTCTTTTTTCAAAGATTAATTGTCCAGCATTGCTCAATTGTTCGTTATAAATAGATAAATTGTCTGCATCAAAAATTTGATTCAAGGCAAAATATTTCAATAGCGCATTGCGTTGAGCAAGTGTTTTTTGATATTGAATTAATAATTGTAGGTATGAATTGTCTAAAGTAGCAATAACACTATCAATAAATTTTCTTCGGGTTTCGCTTCCTTCAACTATTAAATCAACATCAGATGGAGAAATGATTACTAAAGGAATTAAGCCTAAATGTTCAGAAAGTTTTTCATACACTTTGCCGTTTCGCTTGATGGTCTTTTTTTGACCCTTTTTTAAACTACAAACAATTTTTTCTTCTTTGTTGTTTTTGTCTAATAAGGCATCAATTACAAAAAATTCCTCACCATGTTTAATGTTTTGAATGGCTAATGGATTAAAATAACTTTTTCCATAGGCCAAATGATAAATAGCATCTAAAATATTTGTTTTTCCAACGCCATTTTTTCCAACAAAACAATTGATTTTAGCATCAAAATCAAATTCAATTTGAGCTAAATTTTTGTAGTTAAGAAGAGATAATTGCTTTAAAAACACTTTAATGACACTTTAATTTATGGCTAAAAATAGGACTTTTTGCAAAAGTATATCGAATTTGTTAAAAATATCTACAAAAATGGTTTTTAATTTTAATAAAAATTATATTTTTGCACCTCATTAAATTTAATATAAATGGCAACATATAACAAAAGAGGATACAAAGCTCCAAAACCAGAAGAAGTTAAAGTTGAAAATGAGTTTGAAGAAGTAGTAGATGTAAGTGATAGTACTACAGCTGAGGTATTCGATACATTAGACAAAACAGCTTCTAGAACAGAAGACTGGGTAGCTAAAAACCAAAAATTAATTTTAGGTGTAGTTGGTGCTATTGCTATCGCAACTTTAGGATATGTTTTATATAATAAATATGTTGTTGAAGTTAAAGAAGAAAAAGCAACAAATCAAATTTTTCAATCGCAACAATATTTTCAACAAGCTGTTGATGCTACTGCAAAACCAGATTCATTATATAACTTGGCACTTAAAGGTGGTGAAGGAAAATTAGGTTTTATTGGAATTGCTGAAGAGTATGCAGGTACTGAAGCTGGAAATTTAGCTAACTATTATGCAGGTATGTCTTATTTGAATTTAGGTGACTACAAAAATGCAATTACTTATTTAGAAAATTTCAAATCTGACGATGCTATTTTAAAACCTTTAGCGCTTGGTGGAATTGGAGATGCTTTATCTGAAACAAATAAAGTTGATGATGCAATTTCATATTATAAAAAAGCTGCTGAGGCAAACGAAAATGATTTCACTACTCCAAGATTTTTATTTAAAGCGGCTCAATTACTAGTGCTTTCTGGTAAAAAAGCGGAAGCAAATAAATTATTTGTTGAGATTAAAGAAAAATATGAAACTTCTAAAGAAGGAATGAATATTGAAGCATTTATTGCGATGACTGAATAAGAATGGCAACAGAAAATAAAAATTTATCCAATTACGATAAAAACACAATCCCAAACGCGAAAGATTTTCGGTTTGGGATTGTTGTTTCAGAATGGAATGAACAAGTTACAGAAGGCTTGTTCAATGGAGCTTTTGCTGCATTAACAGATTGTGGTGCTTTGCCAGAAAATATAATAAGATGGAATGTGCCAGGAAGTTTTGAATTAATTTTTGGTGCAAAACAAATGCATGAAAAATTAGATTTAGATTGCGTAATTGTTATTGGTTGTGTGGTCAAAGGAGAAACAATGCATTTTGAGTTTGTTTGTGAAGGCGTTACACAAGGAATAAAAGATATGAATGTAATATATGACATTCCAACTATTTTTTGTTTACTGACCGATAATAACATGCAGCAATCAATCGATAGAAGTGGGGGTAAGCACGGTAATAAAGGTGTTGAAGCTGCTATAGCTGCCATTAAAATGGTTGCATTGAACAGAGGCTAGTATTAAATAATAGATAAAAAAAACACTTCCAGATGGAAGTGTTTTTTTTTATTAAAATTTCACACCAAACATAATTCCATCACCTTGAAAACCGTTTTGATAGCTTCGAACATAATCAATTCGTAAAAAGCGCAATTTGCCCCATCCAATATTATCAAAACCTACTGTAACTTCTTGATATGGTTTTCTGTCTGGAATATTTATTTGATGAAATCCGCCAATTAAATTCCATTGTAGTTTGTTTAATAGCGGAATTTTATTCATAATATATCCTTTGAAATTATGCTCAATATGTGTTTCAAAATAAGCATCATTTGTAGAATGACTATAATAAGGTAATAAATTAAATGAATTTAGCGAATTATTTAGCAAATTTACGTGGGTTTGATTGCCATTAAAATGCTTGTAATCGATGAAAGAGATGTTTTCTGCATTAAAGAATTTTCCGGCTTTAAAGCGTAATCCAAAATCTCCTTTGTTACCAATAGTTTTATTATAATCAACAGAAGCGCTAATTAAGTCGTAATGATAATCATTATTAGTTGCGCCAAATGCTTTTTCATAATTGAAACTTAAAATCGGATAATCATCATTTTGAATATTAATTTTTCCGTCAGGGCGAGAAATATATTTTTGTCCAAATCGAATACGAGTTCCAATACTAGCTTTCATTATGTGATGTTTTTCAAATGGAGTTGAGGTATAATTAAATGGTTGTAACGGATCATTTGAAAAATAGGCGTCATCATTTTTAATAAACGTATAATCTGTGTTGTTGAATAAAGCATGACGATTTTCATATAACATTTTTCCGGAAACATAAACACCATTAGTAACTTCACGTCCATAACTAATTTCTGCAAACTCTTTATTGTATAGTTTCATAAAGTTGTTTTTAAAGAAAAGAGTGCTAACCGAGTTGACTATATTACTAATAGGTTCGTTTGAATTGAATTGATTAATACTGCTTCCACCTGCAATAGCTATGTATGCATTGTTTTTATTATTGAAACGATGATAGTATCTTCCGTTAACTCTTACTCTATCTTCTGCAAAACCATAGTTAAAAGTAGAACTGATATAGGTATATTTTCCAGTTTCTTCATCCCATTTTCTAAATGAAAAACCACTGTCTAAATTCCAACCTTGAACAGTATTAAAACTTAAAGAACTCAAGTTGGTCATTCCTTGGTAATTAAAACTCCATTTTTTAAAGGTTTTCTTGTAAGTATATCCTGTAATAAGTTTGTGAATTTTAAATTTATTTCCTTTTACATCAATAGAATCTAAATAAGTTTCTGATTTTCTAACAGTTTGAATGCTATCTTTTTTAACGTAATTTGTTGCTTCTTCTGTGGTTAATGGAACAGGTCTAAACTCATTCCAAAAACTTTCTTCTTTTTTGTTAGCATTATCTGCAAATGTGACAATTTCTTTTCCAAAAGTTTTCTTTTCAAACGCATCTTTAAATATGTAATTACTAAAAACGTGTGTGAATTTTCCAGTAAATTTCATTCCAAATATACCTGCACTAAATTCTAAAGACTGTATGTTTTTTGCCCAAATTTTAGTAGATTCATTGTAGCTGAAATTTTGAGTCAATTTCATGTTTTCTAAAATGGGTTGTTGCATGCGATATCCTTTGATGTCTAAATCGATTCCATAGATTGCCCATGAGTCTTCGACGATATAGATATAACCTTCAAAAACCGGTTCTTTATCTCGTTTTGGAGTAACTTTAATTTTATTAATCAATTGATTCTTGTCATCAAGAAACGAACTTTCTAATTTGAATTTGTAATAATTAAAAGCATTGTTTGCGATTGGAGAAACCATATTAATGCCTAAATCAACATAGTTTTCATAAAAATCATAATTTGTATTTAAAGCTGTATTGTAGCTAAAACCGTTGTCGTTTCCTGCTATTTTTGATGCAATAATTTCTTCTTTTAAATTATCTGGTTTTTCAAACTTGATTTTAGAAACTGTTTCAGACTGATAAATGATTCCACTTCTTGTAGAATCTAGGTTTCCTTCAAAATCACCAATTTCCATTCCCATAAATTTTTTAGGAATGTCTTTAGCTCTAAAAATTCCTCTAGAATAAAAATCGGCTTCAAATTTATCTGTTCTTGCTGCATTTTTCTTTCTAGAAGCTATAGCTTTTGTAATTATTTCGTCGGCTGGATTTTTGCTTTGGTCAATGACAACCTCGTTTAGTTGAAATTTTTCCTCCTCTAATACATTATCAAATTGATACGGATATTGTGTGATGTTTAATACATGTTTTTCTGTTTTGTAGCCCAAATATTGAAAAATAAGCGGCACATTTTTTTTCTCAAAATAATTTAATTCATAATTACCCAATTCGTTTGTAGTTGTATTTATATAGGTATTTTCAATATAAATGTTTACATAAGGCAATGGATTTCCGTTGACATCTTTTACTGTTCCTTTAATTTGGGAAAAGGATAAAACTGAAAAAAGAATAGAGAAGGCTAGTATAATTTTCTTCATAAGGGTTTATTTTTATAGACGAGAAAAAAAATAAAAAGGTTGTATTACTTGAACGATTGAATGGCTAATGCATAACTTTTTAAACCAAATCCAATAATTACACCTTTTGCATTTGGTGATATATACGATTGATGACGAAAAGATTCTCTCGAAAAGGTGTTGGAGATATGAACTTCAATAACTGGTGTAGTTATAGCTTTGATAGCATCTGCAATACCTATTGAAGTATGAGTATAGGCACCAGCATTTAAGATGATTCCATCGTAGCTAAATCCTACTTCCTGAATTTTGGAAATTATTTCGCCTTCGATATTACTTTGATAATAACTTAATTCAATAGATGGGAATTGCGTTACTAGTTTTTCAAAATATGCTTCAAAGGTTTCACTACCATAGACTTCCGGTTCGCGTTTTCCTAATAAGTTGAGGTTTGGACCATTAATAATAAGTATTTTCATGGTATTTGTTTTTGTAAAAATAAAAAAAACCATTCGTTTTAGGGAATGGTTTTAATAAAAGTTTAGCTTATTTTTCTAAAACATATATCCAACCGAAAATTGTATCACTGAATTTTTTACATCAGCATCTTTTTTAGGTTCGGTCAAACCAGCGGCATATCTTCCTGAAATAAATAAACCATTTGTTATTTTGTAGCTTAAACCGCCAGCAACTGCAAAATCAAAGGTGTTGCTATCTCCTGCATCAACTTCGTTTCTTTCACTCACTAATACAGATGCTTGTGGGCCTAATTCTAAACTTAATTTGTTTTCGGTTAAATAAAACTTTACTAGAACAGGCAAAGACAAGTAACCTAATTCGTTTTTAATTTGATCGCCTAAATAGTCCAATTCTGAACCCTGGGTTGAATATAAAAGCTCAGGTTGGATAGAAAAATTTTGAAAAATATTAATTTCTGCAACTACACCTGCATGATAGCTAGTGATGTTATTGAAATCCATACCATCCACATTTCCACCAGTGTAATTGGCAAAATTGACACCGCCCTTAACTCCAAATTTTAAACTTTGCGCTTGTGAAGTACTTATTCCTAGAATAAAAAGTACTGCGAATAAAAATGTTTTTCTCATAATTTTACTTTTTTTAAGTACAACGTAAAATAAGTTAAAATATTGGACATAAAATGCTCTTTTGTCGAATTTTAACTACAATTAGATATTTTAGAGAAACACGTTTATTAACTACAACGTTTTAAATTGTTAATAACTTTCAGAATCATTTTTTGTTAAAATATTGAAAACACTCGGTTTGTGTAACTATTTGATAGTCAAATAAGAAGATGATTGTGGTTGAAAAAAATGTTAATAACCCTATATTTTTTGTTCGTTTATATAAAAAAAACATATAAATTTGCCTCATTAACTTTAAATTTAAACTAAACATGAAAAAAGTTTTATTTTCTGCTGTAGCATTATTGGCTTTCGGTTTTGCTAACGCACAAGAAGAATCAAAAGGGAACGGTGGATTCTCAAAAGGTGATGTATTTGTTTCTGGAGCTGTAGGTTTTGGTTCAGAAAAAACTGGAGATCAAAAAGATAACAGTTTTACTGTTGCTCCAAAAGTTGGATTTTTTGTTACTGAAAACATTGCTGTTGGAGGTAAATTAGGTTACACTTCTGCAACAACTGACAACGGTTCAAGTGATGCGAAAAACAATGAATTTTCTGTTGGTGCTTTCGGTCGTTACTATTTTACGCCTGCTAATCAATTTTCTTTATTCGCTGAATTAGGAGTTGATTACATGAGTTATGATAACGAATATGGTTTTGCAACAGGAAAAGGTAATGGTTTTGGAGCTAATTTAGGAGCTGGTTTAAACTATTTCGTATCTTCTAATTTTTCATTAGAAGCTGGTGTGGCTGCTTTAGGATTTGATTCTACTAAGCCAGACGCTTCTGGTGCTGATGCTACAAATACTTTCTCTTTTGGAGGTGATTGGACTGCAGTTACTTTCGGAGTAAACTACAAATTCTAATTTGTAAATCAAATAAGTTAAAAATCCCGCTTCGGCGGGATTTTTTTGTTTTATCTATTTTTTATTCATTTTGTCGATTATATTATAAGTTTGATTTACTTTTCTTACATTTGGCAAAATTTAAAAACAAAAACATGAAAAAAATTTTATTATCCGCTATTGCTTTATTAGCTTTTGGATTTGCTGAGGCTCAAAACAGAGAAAAAGGTGCAATTGAGTTAATTCCTCAAATTGGTTATTCAAGTGCAAACTATTATGGAGAAGAGGATTTTGATTCAAATACAATTTCAGGAGTTACTTTTGGAGTTGGTGCTGATTATTTTTTTAATGATAGATGGAGTTTGCGTTCAGGATTACATTATCAAAAAATGGGAGCTAAAGGAACGGGTGGTTATGAAGAAAAATTAAATTACTTGACACTTCCAGTAAATGCAAATTGGCATTTTGGCTCTACAAGAAAATGGAATTTGAATTTTGGTCCAAGTTTTAGTATGTTGATGTCAGCGGAAAATAATTTTGGAGATATAAAAGATGAAGCTAATTCATTTCAATTAGGTTTAGCTTATGGAATTGGATATAAAATTGAGGTAAATGAAAAATTTAGCATTTTAATTGATATGCAAGGAATTACTGGTCTTACAGAGGTTCCTAAAGAAAGTGATTTTACTTTAAAAAATGCTTACAGTTCAATAAATGTTGGTGGAGTATTTAAATTGTAATTACTCTATTTCTTATATATTAATCCCGCTTCGGCGGGATTTTTTTATTGCACTAAATTGCTTATATTTGAAATATGAGTACATGGCAATCGTATATTAAAGAATATCAAAATTATTTAAAATTAGAGCGTGGTCTTTCAAAAAACACCATCGATAATTATACTTTTGATATTGAGAAGCTAGTGCTTTTTTTGGCTCAAAAAGAAATTAAAGTTTCACCAATTGACATCTCTGAAGAAGTTGTTCAACAATTTATTTATGAAATGGCATCTCAGGTTAATCCTAGGAGTCAATCGCGTTTAATTTCGGGACTGAAAAGTTTCTTTAATTATTTAATTTTTGAAGATTATCGAAACAATACACCTTTAGAATTGATTGAAGTTCCAAAAACAGGTAGAAAACTTCCTGATACGCTTTCAACAGATGAGATAGATTTGTTAATCGGAGCAATAGATTTATCAACACCTGAAGGCGAACGCAATAGAGCTATGCTAGAAACATTATACAGCTGTGGTTTGCGTGTATCAGAATTGGTTTCGCTTAAAATTTCAGATTTGTTTTTTGAGGAAGGATTTATTAAAATTACAGGAAAAGGTAATAAACAAAGGTTTGTCCCTGTTGGTAAAACCACAATTAAATTTGTAACTTTATATGTGAATCAAATCAGGGTACATTATCCAATTCAAAAAGGATTTGAAGATACTTTGTTTTTAAATCGGAGAGGCCGTCAACTAACTCGCGCAATGATTTTTACTATAATCAAAGATCTTTCTGTGAGAATAAACTTAAAAAAAACAATAAGCCCGCATACTTTTCGCCATTCTTTTGCTACTCATTTATTAGAGAATGGAGCCGATTTGCGTTCGATTCAATTAATGTTAGGTCACGAATCTATTACGACTACGGAGGTTTATATGCATTTAGATAGAAAATATTTGGCACAAGTTTTGCATAACTTTCATCCTAGAAAATAAGTTAACATTTGTTTAGTTTTTAACAAAATAAACAATTGGTTTTCAGTAATTTTGCATACCCCAAATTTATTTTCTGGTAAAAGTGTTTAAAAAAAATCCCTATACATGATTTTTACATCAAAGAAACCTGAAGATTTAAATAAATTATACGAAAGTTTAATAAAGCAACTTCCAAATATAATTTTTCAAATAAGAGTTACGGCTAATAGAGAAGTTCATCTTGACTTTATTAGTAAACCTGTTGAGTTTTTGTATCAATTTTCTATTGAAGAAATTTTAGAAGATTCATACAAATTTGCTAAATATCGAATTTATGAAAGTGATTTAGTAATTTTCAAAAAAACTTTCAATGAAGCTATTGAAACCAAAACAAAATGGGAAGTAGATTTTCGTTTTCTTTTGCCAGATAGCAGTTATAAGTGGTTACGTATTGAGGCCACTCCAAAAGCATCTGAAAATGATGAAACCATTTTTTATGGGTTATTGTCAGATATTACCACAATTAAAGAGCAAGAAATTCAATTAAGAGTTGCAGATGAACGGTATCATTTTGCAGTTCAAGCCTCAGATAGAGGTGTTTGGGATTGGGATATGGTGACTAATAAAGTGTATTATTCTTCTGAATCTATGAAAATTCTTGGCTTAACAGAGTCTGATTTAGTTGCTTCGCCAGAAGAGTGGGATGAAAAAGTGCATCCAGATGATAGAGAAGAGTATTATGGAAACATCAATTTGCATTTTGAAAATAAAATTCCTTTTTATGAAACATGTCACCGGGTGATGTGTAATGGAAGTTATAAGTGGATTTTAGACAGAGGAAAAGTAATCGAACGCGATGAAAACGGTAAACCATTACGGATTGCAGGAACTCATACAGATATTTCGGCGCAAAAAGAAAAAGAGCAAGAACTGCTAAAAATGCTTGAAATTGTCAATTCTCAAAACAATAAATTGCTGAATTTTGCACACATTGTTTCTCATAATTTGCGTACTCACGCAGGAAATATTAAATCACTTTTAGAATTATATCACGACAATAGTTTTACACATGAAGAAACATTGTCAAATATTGATATTGTGTCAAAAGAGTTGAATGAAACCATTGAAAATTTGAATGATTTAGTAAAGGTGCATACGCAAACTAACAAAGAATTTGAATCGTTGCAATTGTCGGACTATGTTACAAGGATGTTATATATTTTAAATGAAGATATTTCTCATAAGAACATAACTATTGATAATCGTGTGGATGTTAATATTCGTGTCAATTGTATTCCTGCTTACTTAGAAAGTATTTTGTTGAATTTGGTTACTAATGCAATTAAGTATTCAGATGAGAAGAAAGAGATTAAAATTTCTTTTGATGTGTCAGATGTTGATGATTATTTAATTTTACATGTTTCAGATAATGGTGTAGGAATTGATATGGAGCGTTATGGAGGTTCTATTTTTGGTTTGTATAAAACATTTCATGGTCATGAAGATTCAAGAGGTGTGGGCTTGTATATTACTAAAAATCAAATTGAAACCATGGGAGGAAAGATAGAAGTGGAAAGTAAGCCAAATGTAGGCACAACTTTTAAAGTATATTTTAAGAAATAAAAAAAGCGGCTTGTAATTTCAAGCCGCTTTTTTTGTTATGTTATTCTTTAATTATTTTGCAATATTTACAGCTCTTGTTTCTCGAATTACTGTAATTTTAACTTGACCAGGGTAAGTCATTTCTGTTTGAATTTTTTGTGAAATTTCAAATGATAAGTTTGAAGCTGCTTCATCAGAAACTTTTTCACTTTCTACAATTACACGAAGTTCTCTACCAGCTTGAATTGCATAAGCGTTTTTAACGCCACCAAATCCAAAAGCAATATCTTCTAGGTCTTTTAAGCGTTGGATATAAGAATCTAAAACTTGTCTTCTTGCTCCAGGACGTGCTCCAGAAATAGCATCACAAACTTGGATGATAGGAGAAATTAAAGATTTCATTTCAATTTCGTCGTGGTGAGCTCCAATAGCGTTACATACTTCTTCTTTTTCACCATATTTCTCAGCCCATTGCATACCTAAAATAGCGTGAGGTAATTCACTTTCAGTATCTGGCACTTTTCCTATATCGTGAAGTAAACCAGCTCTTTTAGCTAATTTAACATTTAAGCCTAATTCAGCAGCCATAATACCACATAATTTAGCTACTTCTCTTGAGTGTTGTAATAAGTTTTGTCCGTATGATGAACGGTATTTCATTCTTCCTACAACTTTGATTAATTCAGGGTGTAATCCGTGGATTCCTAAATCAATAACTGTACGCTTTCCAGTTTCGATAATTTCTTCATCGATTTGTTTTGCTGTTTTTGCAACAACTTCTTCTATACGAGCTGGGTGAATACGACCGTCAGTTACTAATTTGTGTAATGCTAAACGAGCAATTTCTCTTCTTACAGGATCAAAGCAAGATAAGATGATTGCTTCTGGTGTATCATCAACAATGATTTCAACTCCTGTTGCAGCTTCTAATGCTCTAATGTTACGACCTTCACGACCAATAATTCTACCTTTTACATCATCAGATTCAATATTGAATACAGAAACGCAGTTTTCAACAGCTTCTTCTGTTCCTACACGTTGAATAGTGCTAATGATTACTTTTTTAGCTTCTTGATGAGCTGTCATTTTAGCTTCTTCAACAGTGTCTTGAATAAACGACATTGCGCTAGTTTTAGCTTCAGCTTTTAAGCTTTCTACTAATTGATTTTTGGCTTCTTCAGCAGAAAGACCAGAAATCATTTCTAACTGCTCAACTTGGCTTTTATGTAATTTGTCAATTTCTTGTTGTTTTTTATCTAAAAGCTCAATTTTAGTTGAGTATTCAGCTATTTTAGCTTCAGCTTCGTCATTTACTTTTTTGGCTTTAGCTAACTCATTAGAGATTTGTGACTCTTTATCACGGGTTCTTTTTTCAGCTTCTGCTGTTTTTTTATCTCTAGCTAGAATTACTTGTTCGTGTTCTGCTTTTAATTCTAAAAACTTTTCTTTAGCTTGAAGAATTTTCTCTTTTTTTGTTGCTTCTGCTTCTGCTTTAGCATCTTTTAAAATTGAGCCAGCTTCTTTTTTTGCATTTTTAATAAGGTTAGAGACATTGCTTCTTTCTAAAAATTTTGCAATTCCAAAACCTCCTCCAAGACCAACAACTATTCCTATTATTATACTTAGTATATCCATGATATGTTTTAAAAAATTATATAAAAAAAGCCTACATTAGGTGTTTGTATAAACTCGGTTATACAAGATTTGAGCTAACCTGCAGTTCAAACTTCCCACTAAAGGGCCTGTTATAGTTGCAAAGATTCACTCGTTTAATTTGTTAGTGTTGAGTTTATCAAATATATACTAATGTAGGCAGTATCGTATTTATGTTGTAAGAACGTATTATTTATTTAGCAAGTAACTCACTCAACTTTTTATCTAGATTTTGCAATCTAATTAAAGCGGTTTCATTGTCTTGAGAAGAGTTAATTTGTTTTTGCTCAACTTGTGCAGCAAATTGTAGTGCACACATGGCTAAAACATCTTGTTTGTCTCTTACTGCATAGCTTTGTTCAAACTGTTTTATCATAGCATCAATCTTCTTTGAAGCACTTCTTAATCCTTCTTCTTGCGATGGGTCCACTGTTAATGGATACACGCGATCTGCGATTGATATTTTAATTTTTAGTTTTTCACTCATAATCTTTCTAATCAGAAAGTTGGGCTATACAATAATCGATTTCTCGTATTAATGAATTTATTTTGAGTTTTGTTTCTCGTTTGTTTTCTTCACTGCCTAGTAACGAATTGACCATTTTTAGAGTATCTAACTGACTTTTTAAAGAATCAATCTCACCTGATTGCTGTTGTTGCGTTTTTTTAGAAACCAACAATTCTTCTTGTAACTCAGAGTTTTTCTTTTCTAACTGAATCAGTTTCTGATTGAGCTTAAAAAATTTAACTTCTAGAGAATCAATTAATTCAGATAATCCATTCATTAATGATACAATTCATTTCAATAAGTCACAAAGTTAGCATTAGTATTCAAAAATAGCAATAGTTTTCATTAAATTTTATAATTAAATTTTTATCCATTGTAAGTATTTGATTGTTAATGGTTTGTTTCGGGAATGATTTTTGATTGTTTTAACTCGAATATTTTTATTATTTTAGCGGTAAACAGTTGTATTATGAGAATTTTATTAGCCCTAATCCTATTTCCTCTTTTTGCACTTAGTCAAGAAACTTATCCTCAAGATGTATTTCAATCGCCTTTAGCTATACCTTTAGATATTTCAGGTTCATTTGGCGAATTAAGAAGTAATCATTTTCATTCAGGATTAGATTTTAAAACTACTGGCGTTGAGGGTTTACCTGTTTATGCGACAGGTGATGGCTATGTTTCTCGTATTAAAATATCTACTTTTGGCTACGGAAAAGCAATTTATATTACACATCCAAACGGATACACGTCTGTTTACGGACATCTTCAAAAAGCAAATGGAGCCATTCAAGAGTATATTAAGAAAAAGCAATACCAAGAAAAAGCTTATGAAGTAGAAATGTATTTATATCCAACAGAATTACCTGTAAAAAAAGGAGATATTATTGCTTTTACCGGAAACACTGGTGGGAGTGGAGGACCACACTTGCATTTTGAATTTAGAGATACAAAATCAGAACAAATTGTTAATCCATTGCATTTTGGATTTAAAAAGTTTGTAAAAGATGAACGAAAACCAATAATTCAAGGAATTGTAGTTTATCCATTAGATTCTACAGTGGTTAATAATTCGCAAAAGCCAATAAATATTTCATTTAACAAACAAACTGACGGTACGTATTTGAGTACAAAAGTAAAAGCAAACGGAAAAATTGCTTTTGGGATTAATGCCTACGATTTTTGTACAAATGCTTATAATAAAAACGGATTATACAAAGTAAGGGCTTATTTGAATGGCGTTTTGCAATATCAATATGGTTTTGACTCCTTTGCTTTTGATGAATCGCGCTATATTAACAATTTTATCGATTATGAGCGGTTTCATGAAATGGGTCAGCGCGTTCAAAAATTATTCGAATTATCAAGTTATCCACTTTCAGTAGTGGCTGGAAATAGTAAAGATGGAACATTGAGAATATTGCCCAATGCAAGTTATACTTACAGAGTTGAATTGTATGATTTTCATCAAAACAAAATAGAATTAATTATTCCTATAGAATTTGCTATACAACAAGCAACTATTAAAAAAGAAATTCAGAAGACACCTTTTTATGTAAAAGCAAAGACAGAATCTATTTTTGAAAAAAATAATGTTTCTGTTTATGTTCCAGAAAATGCTTTTTATAATAATTTTTACATGAATTTTGAGGTAAACAACGATATTGCAACACTTCATGACGATAGTGTTCCTGTGCACAAAAATATCACGCTCACTTTTAATGATGTTACTGGTCTAACTGAAGAACAGTTAAGTAAAACATATATCGCAACTTTAGATGGATACAAGTTAGATTACAATAAAACCTATCGAAAAGGGAATACTTTTTCTACCAAAATAAAAACATTAGGGAAATATAAATTAGCACAAGATTCTATTCCACCTAGAATTTATAACATTAACTTTGTAGAAGGTAAAACTTTGAAAGATCAAAAAATAATTAGTGTTTCTGTTTCAGATTTGCATTCAGATATTGATACTTATAATGCTTACTTAAACGGAAAATGGATATTGATGGAGTATGATTATAAAACAAAAAAGTTAGTACACAATTTAGATGATGCAGTTTACGTTCAAGGTAGAAACGATTTAAAGATTGTAGTGACTGATAATTTGCAAAATTCAACTACCTTTGAATCTTATTTTTTTAAATAATTAAAATATATTCTTTTGAAAAATAGTATTGTATTTCTTGTTTTTAGTTTGTTTTCAGTGGTCGCATTTAGTCAAAAAGCACGTGTGAAAGGTGTCATTTTAGACGAATTTAAAAATCCTATTGAAAATGTAACTGTTAAAGCAGATGGCAAAGTTACCGTAACAAATGAAAACGGATTTTATATAATTGAAATTCCTGCCAATCAAAAAGTGGCGATAGTTTTTTCGCATCAATCGTTTAAAAATAGTACAGTTTCTGTTGAATTGAAAACCAATGAAGATTTTGAGTTAAATCCGGTGCTTAATTCAAAAATTGAACAAATGGGTGAGCTAGTCATCACTAGTAATAGTAAAAAACGTATTGATGGAGTAACCACAATTGATCCAGTAATTATTCGAATGATTCCAGGTGCTAATGCCGGAATTGAAAATATTATAAAAACACTTCCAGGGGTTTACTCAAATAACGAATTAAGTACATCCTATGCTGTTAGAGGTGGAAATTATGACGAAAATTTAGTTTATGTCAATGAAATTGAAGTTTATCGCCCTTTTTTAATTCGTTCAGGTCAACAAGAAGGTTTGAGTTTTACGAATACCGATATGGTTGAAAATGTTGATTTTTCTGCTGGTGGATTTCAGTCAAAATATGGTGATAAGTTGTCATCGGTTTTAGATATTACCTATCGCAATCCAAAACGTTTTAAAGCAGGATTAGAAGCGAGTTTATTAGGAGGAAGTTTAACAGCTGAAGGTGTTTCCAAAAATCAAAAATGGTCAAATATAACAGGTGTTCGTTATAGAGATAATAGCTTGTTAGTGAATAGTCAGGAAACAGAAACGAACTTTAAACCTACTTTTTTTGATGTACAAACTTTGTTGAATTTTAATGCTTCAACAAAATGGAATTTTAGTTTTTTGGGAAATATTTCTCAAAATAAATACAATTATCAGCCATTAAGTCGTCAAACTAATTTTGGAACAGTTAGTGAACCAATTGCACTTTTGGTTTTTTATGAAGGACAAGAAAAAGATAATTATTTAACGCTATTTGGTGCAGGGAAAGCCGTTTATCAATACAACGAAAAGAATAAATTAAAGTTCATAGCTTCTGCATATCATACACAAGAGCAAGAATATTATGATATATTAGCACAATATCGTTTGGGTGAAGTAGATGCTAATATTGGTTCTGAAACATTTGGAGATGTGGTTTACACAAGAGGAATTGGTTCTCAATTAACACATGCCCGTAATGATTTGGATGCTTTGATAGCTAATGCCGAAGTGAAAGGATTTCATGAGTTAAATCAAAAATCACAAATTGAGTGGGGTGCAAAATTTACGTTAGAAGATATAAGAGATAGAATTGTAGAATGGGAAGTTATTGATTCTGCAGGTTTTTCATTACCTAATCCCATTTTAGATTATCAAAATGACCAGCCTTATAATCCTTATGTGGGACCATTGGCTCCATATCAAGATGTAAGAGCAACAAATTATACTAGAATTAACCGTTTTTCTGGATATGTACAATGGAATTATAGAGGGAAAATAGGAACTCATAGCTATTGGTTAAACACTGGAATCCGTGGACACCAATGGCAAGTAGATGCAGATGGAAGACCAAAAGGTGATAGTCAAATGACATTTTCACCACGTGTTCAATTTGCTTTTAAACCCGATTGGGATAAAGACATGATGTTTAGATTATCAGGTGGATTGTACCATCAGCCTCCATTTTATAGAGAACTTCGTGATTATGATGGAGTTGTTCAAACCAATGTCAAAGCGCAACAATCATTTCATTTGGTATTGAGTGGCGATTATAGTTTTAAGATGTGGACTCGACCGTTTAAATTGGTTTCGGAAGCGTATTACAAAAATATAACGGACGTAAATACTTACACCATTGATAATGTAAGAATACGTTATAGAGCTAACAACGAAGCTACCGCTTATGCTTATGGTTTTGATGCGAGATTAAACGGTGAATTTGTACCCGGAACAGAATCTTGGTTCAGTTTTGGTTATATGCAAACAGAAGAAAATCAAAATAATAAAGGATTTATTGCACGTCCAACGGATCAACGATTGAAATTTGGAGTATTATTTCAAGACTATATGCCGAATATTCCTAATTTGAAATTGTATCTAAATTTGGTTTATAATACAGGATTACCAGGAGGTTCACCTTCATATGCAGATCCATATAATTATCAATTACGTTTGAATGATTATCGAAGAGCGGATGTAGGATTTTCATTTGTTTTTAAAGATGAAAAGATAAAATCTAGCAAAACATGGTTGAAACCTTTTAATGAATTTTCATTAGGATTAGAGATTTTTAATTTGTTTAATAATCAAAACGCTATTACAAACACTTGGGTTAGAGATGTGTATACTAAATCACAATATGGAATTCCAAACTATATGACCACTCGTGTTTTTAATTTAAAACTGATTGCAAGGTTATAGTAGCATTGTTTATTTTTAGTATATTTAACAATAAAAATTTAGATATGACGCGTATCATTTTATCATTAGCCTTGTTGATTTCATTAGCAAGTTGCAAAGAAGAAAAAGAAACTCCAAAAGTAATTTACGAAGATGCTAAGTCTAAGGTAGAAACTACAGCAAAAGATACTTCGGGTTTTAAAGTTGCCGATTTACCGATTTTGATGGAAGGTACAAATTATCTTATCCATCCTATTGGCGATGTACGCGTTTATGACAATGATAATAAAGTGTATGGTAGTAGTAAAACAAATCAAGTAAGTTATGCTATTTCAAATTATAATCGATTTGAAATTACAGGTTATTTTGATAATTTGAATTTCCAACACATAGATTCAACCAATGTGAAACCTTTGACAGACAAGGTAGTTCAAATTCAAACCGCTACTTTTTTAAATGCAATTGCTGCCAAAACGAAAAAGCAAATTATTGTATATACTTTGGTGGATGCTGATACTAATAAAGATGGGAAAATTAATCAAAATGATATTAAATCATTGTATTTGAGTACATCAAGTGGTGAAAAATTTACTAAACTTTCAGAAGAATTTCAAGAATTAATCGATTGGAATATCATCGAAACACAAAATCGTTTGTACTTTAGATGTATAGAAGACATCAATAAAAATGGTGCTTTTGATACAAATGATAAAGTACATTATCATTTTGTAAATCTATTAGCAAATGAATGGAAAGTGGAACTATACAAACCAATTTAATTTTTCAGTTAGCAAATTCCATAAATTAATTTTTTTTTAAATAATTTAGATCAAAATATCACTTTCTAAATCTGATTTTTCGATTTCAATTTTTAAATCTAGTTTTGAAACCAATTCAATGACTAGTTTTTTATACCAGTTTTCACTTTTAGGGTGAATATATATCTTTTCGATTAATTGGTTGAGGTCTACGTTAATTTTTAATCCATCATTTACAGGGATGTTTTGTAAACTCACATCGGAAATAATTCGCACTTCGCGTTCATATTGAAAGCTTTTTCGTTTGAATAAAAAAGGGAAAAAAGTATCATCAAATGGAATATATTCTTTCTTGTAATCTATATAATTAACATTTCCAATATATTGCTCAATTCTAGTTTCGGGTTTTAGAGCTTCTTTTAATCTTCCAATAGTGGATTGAATCGCCAAACCTTCATTGTTTTTAGTAAAAATTTGCCACATTGCAAACGATTCATATTCGTTGATGTGCCAACTACTAATCACTACTTTTTCTCTATGAGATTTGTAATAATCTAAAAATTTTGGATTATTTGCTGCAATTTTTTTGATTTCTTCAAATGTTGGTTCCGAAAATGTACCTTCATATTGATCTTCAAATTTATCAGAGCGCGACATAAACAACTGACGAGATAGTAGCATGTCTAAAAATTTAGACAAGTCCAAATATTTCCAAACAATAGTATCATTGTCATCGGGTAAGGTTATATTTGAGTTGTTGATGTACATATTTTAATTGAATTACTCAAAACTTTGCATCATCACCAACTTCGAATATGTTCCGTTTAAAGCTAACAATTCGTCATGCGTTCCTTGTTCAACGATTTCGCCTTTTTGCATTACAACAATTTTGTCTGCTTTTTGAATTGTAGATAAACGGTGTGCAATTACAATAGATGTGCGGTTTTGCATCATATTTTCTAATGCCACTTGAACAAATTTTTCACTTTCTGTATCTAAAGCAGAAGTGGCTTCATCCAAAATCATAATTGGTGGATTTTTCAAAACAGCTCTCGCAATCGATAAACGTTGTTTTTGTCCACCCGAAAGTTTTCCTCCCGCATCACCAATGTTGGTTTCAATTCCGTTGGGTAAATCTTTTACGAATTCGTATGCATTAGCTACTTTTAAAGCGGCAATGATTTCTTCATCTGTTGCGTCTTGCTTCCCTAATAGGATATTATTTTTTATCGTATCGTTAAATAAAATCGAATCCTGAGTTACCAATCCCATTAAATGACGTAACGACTCTAATGTCATGTCTTTGATGTCGATGCCATCAATTTTCACACTTCCTTCTTGTACATCATAAAAACGAGTCAATAAATTCGCAATCGTACTTTTTCCAGAACCCGATTGTCCTACTAAAGCTACTGTTTTTCCTTTTGGAACTTCTAACGAGAAGTTTTTGAGAACATTTTCTTCTTCATATTTAAAGTTGATGTTTTCAATTGTAATTGAAGAGTCAAATGAAGTTTTTACTACTGCGTTTTCTTTATCGGTAATGGTGTTTTCAACTTCTAATACATCAAAAACGCGTTCGGCAGCAGCCAATCCACTTTTTACCTGATAGGAAGCTTTAGAAATTGCTTTTGCAGGAGTTAGAATATTGTAGGCTAATCCCATGTAAGCAATAAATTTAGAACCTTCAAGTAGAGGAGAGCCATCGGCAAAAGTTTCTACTAAAACCATATTTCCTCCGTACCAAAGTAGAATCGCAATCACAACGATTCCCATGAATTCACTCATAGGTGAAGAAAGGTTATTTTTTCTCCCAATACTGTTTGTTAAGCGATATAATCTTTGAATTGAACTATTAAATTTGTTTGTAAATGAACCTTCTGCATTATAACTTTTAACTACTTTTAATCCGCCAAGGGTTTCTTCTACAACCGAAATCAAATAACCATTTTCATCTTGTGCTCTTTTAGATTTTGCCTTTAAACTTTTTCCAATTTTAGAAATGATAAAACCAGAAATAGGTATGAAAACAAATACGAATAAAGTTAATTTAAAACTTATTACAATCATGGCACCAATTGTAAATACTATTGTCATTGGCTCTTTAATGACCAATTCCAGGATATTAAAAAACGAATTTCTTACTTCATTAACGTCACCAAGCATTCTCGCCATCATATCACCTTTTCTTTTCTCTGAATAATATGAAATAGGTAAGCTGATGATTTTATCAAACATTTTGTTTCTTAGGTCTTTTAAAACACCATTTTTCAGTAACATCAAATGGTTTAGAGCTAAATAATTAAAAATGTTTTTTAATAAGAAAGTTGAAATAATAATGGAAACTACTAATAAAAGTGCATATTGTGCGCCACTTTCGTTTGTGAGTTTTGTTATGTAAAAATATAAATAATCATTTCCGTAACTTGTAATTTCCCATATAGAAGTTAGTTTTGGCTCTTCAACTATTTTTTCAGCGTCTTTGAACAAAACATCAAGCATTGGAATTAATGCAATAAAAGATAAGGTGCTAAAAAGAGCATAAAGAATATTATAAATAACATTCATTACAATATCTTTTTTGTACTTAAGTGCAAACGGAATTATTTTCTTTAAATTTTCGTCCATCTAGTTTAATTTCATTGCCGAAATAATTCCTGCAATTTTGTTGTCTAATTCTTTTTCTACAGCTTCAGCGTTTTCAATTGTATCTAAAACTCCATTTACGCTGAAATAGAATTTAATTTTTGGTTCTGTACCACTTGGTCTAGCGCAAATTTTGCTTCCGTCTTCCAAATAGTAAATTAATACGTTTGATTTTGGAACATGAATTTCAAATTCTTCATTATTCATAAAGTCTTTTCCTTTAGATGCTTGATAATCTTCGATGCAAATTACACGTTGTCCGTTGATTTCCTTCATTGGATTTTCACGTAAATTAATCATCATTTGTTTGATTTCGTTAGCACCTTCAATTCCTTTTTTGGTAATCGAAATCAAATGTTCTTTATAGAAACCAAAATCAATATATAAATTCAATAATTCTTGATATAACGAACTTCCTGAAGTTTTAGCTTGTGCTGCAATTTCACTTACTAATAAAATAGCGGCAACCGCGTCTTTATCACGAACGGCATCTCCCACCATGAAACCAAAACTTTCTTCACCACCACCAATAAATTTCTGATTTGGGAAATCTTTAATGAATTTTGCAATCCATTTGAAGCCTGTTAATCCTACTTTGCATTCTACATCATAAGCCGATGCTAATTCTAACATCATTGGCGTAGAAACGATAGTAGAACCAATGAATTCATTTCCTTGGAATTTATCAGCGCGTTTCCATTGTTCTAATAAGAAAGCCGTCATGATAACCATCGTTTGGTTTCCATTCAATAATTTGATTTTTCCATCTAAATCACGAACAGCAACGCCTAAACGGTCAGAATCTGGATCAGTTCCTACAACCATGTCAGCACCAATTTTTTCTGCCAAAGCAATTGCCATCGACAACGCTTCTGGTTCTTCTGGATTTGGAGAAACTACGGTTGGGAAATCACCATTGGGTTCTGCTTGTTCAGGAACGATGTTAACATCGGTATAACCAGCTTTTGCTAATACGTTTGGAATCGCTTTAATCGAAGTTCCGTGCAAAGAAGTATAAACGATTTTTAAATTCGCTTTAGCTTCAGTTGGCGTATTAAAACTTGCATTTTCAACGGTTGATTTTGCGAAAGCTTCATCAACTTCAGTATCGATATATTCAATTAAATCGTTGTTCGCTTCGAATTTAATATCGCTGTATTTTAAATCTTCAATTACTTTGATAATTTCAGCATCTTGAGGCGGTACTAATTGCCCACCATCTTGCCAATATACTTTGTAACCGTTGTATTCTGGCGGATTGTGAGAAGCCGTTAAAACAATTCCAGCATGGCAATTCAAATAACGAACAGCAAATGACAACTCTGGAGTTGGACGCATATCAGAAAACAAATACACTTTAATTCCATTAGCTGAAAACACATCAGCAACTACTTTAGCTAAAGTATTACTGTTATGACGACAATCGTAAGCAATCGCTACTTTTAATTGTTCGTTTGGAAACGATTTGTGTAAATAATCCGATAAACCTTGCGTGTTTTTACCTAATGTATATTTGTTGATACGATTCGTTCCAACACCCATAACGCCACGCATTCCACCAGTTCCAAACTCTAAATTTTTATAGAAACTCTCTTCTAACTCTTTTGGAGCTGAAGTCATCATTTCTTCGATAGCGTTTCGAGTTGCTTCGTCAAATGTTGGAGTTAACCATTCGTTTACTTTGTTTAAAATACTTTGTTCGATATGCATATTCTGTATGTTTTGAGAAAACTAGTGTTGTCTCATAATATTATAATACTTCTGAAATCTTATAACGTTCTTCGTTGTTTTTGGTTCTTAGGATAATTTCACCTAAAAATCCGGCTAAGAATAATTGGGTTCCAATTAACATTGCGGTTAACGATAAATAAAATTGCGGTCTTTCAGTAATTAATCTTCCTGAAGTGTTGATGAATAATTTATCGATTCCTAAGTAGAAAGCGAATAAAAATCCAATGACAAACATTATGGAACCTAATAATCCAAAAAGGTGCATCGGTCGTTTTCCGAAAGTTGAAAGAAACCAAATCGTAATTAAATCCAAGAAACCATTGATAAAACGATTCATCCCAAATTTAGAATTACCATATTTTCTAGCTTGATGAATCACTACTTTTTCACCGATTTTTCCAAATCCAGCATTCTTAGCTAAAACAGGAATATAGCGGTGCATTTCGCCTGAAACTTCAATATTTTTTATAACGATATTTTTATAGGCTTTTAATCCGCAATTAAAATCGTTCAAATGAACGCCTGATGTTTTTCGAGCTGCCCAATTGAATAATTTTGACGGAATATTTTTTGCCACAACCGAATCATAACGTTTTTTCTTCCAACCTGAAATCAAATCATAATTATCTTCTGTAATTAAACGGAATAATTCTGGAATTTCATCTGGGCTGTCTTGTAAATCGGCATCCATAGTGATAATTACATCACCTTGCGCTTTAGCAAAACCAGCATGTAATGCTTGTGATTTTCCGTAATTTCTAAGAAAACGAATTCCTTTTACATTTGGATTTTCATTAGAAAGCTTTGAAATAGTTTGCCAAGAAGCATCGGTACTGCCGTCATCAATAAAAAGGATTTCATAAGAAAAGTTATGAGTGTTCATAACTTTTACAATCCAATTGTGCAATTCAGGCAACGATTCTTGTTCGTTTAATAATGGGATAACTATGGATAAATTCATTTATTTAAAATACAGGTTTGTCTCTTTTAAAAATGGCAGCTAAAATTAATCCGAAAATTGCAGAGCCAACAATGCTCCAAATACTTCCTTTTAATTGTTCAACTGCAGAAAATTGATTATAATCTTTCATTTTTTCAACTGTTTCTTTAATTGCCGCACTAGGTGAACCAAATTTTTTCATCATTTCAACAGTTGATTCTAAAGTTAATTCTTTGAGTCTTATTGCTGCTTCAGGATCGATAACATTATATAAAAGGATATTAAATATCACAGATATTGCGATACCAATTACTGCGGAAATAAAATAGGTTGTAAAACCTTCTTTAAAACTCATATAACCGCCTAAAGCTTTTTTTGTTTTAACTAAAAGGACACAACCAATTACTATATATAATCCTAATATTGATAGCCCTAACCACCATTTAGTCATTAATTCTAAATCAATAATGTATATCGCACTTGTGATTAATACACTAATAACCCCAGTAATAATACCAAAGTTAATTCCGTTCTTTTTAATAATTTCGTTCATAGTTTGTTTTGGTTTAATTAATTTACAAATATAAGAATTCTTATCGTTACTCTATTAGGGATGAAAAATAAAAAAAAGTTACATAAACATTGGTAAATTAAAAATAAAATGTAATTTTGCACACTCAAATAAAAAGTTTATAAACCAAAAGGTTATAAAATGTTTACACCTTTATAAATATAAAGCCGCGGAACAAATTATAATCGCTTAATAAAAGATTTACAAAATGAAAAAAGGTATTCACCCAGAAAATTACAGATTAGTTGCATTTAAAGACATGTCAAATGAAGATGTTTTTATTACTAAATCTACAGTAGAAACTAAAGAAACAATTATGCACGAAGGTGTTGAATATCCAGTATTTAAAATGGAGATTTCTAGAACTTCTCACCCTTTTTACACTGGTAAATCTAAACTTATTGATACAGCAGGTCGTATTGATAAATTCAAAAACAAATACGCTAAATTCAGCAAATAATCGCTTGAATTTTCAAAATATAGAAAAGCTTCACTTTGGTGAGGCTTTTTTTATGGAATAAATTGTATTTTTGAATTTACAATTTGAAAAAACTTATCGTACAGACAAGGCATTGACTTGTCTCAACAAAATACTAAAATATGAACTATATACTTTTTGATGGAACGGTTCGCAACGCCTTACTGCCTTTTACATTTACACGACCAGTAGCAGATATTCGTGTAGGAATATTGACTATTCGTGAAAAATGGGAGAAATATCTAGGAATTACTACAACTACTTTAACCGAAGAATACCTAATGGAAAAATATCCAATGGTAGAAATGGAACAAAATATAATGATTAATGCATCATTTTTGCCAAATCCAATTTTAGTAGAAATGATTCAAAACTTGGAAACTCAACAAGCCGTTGTTTTTGGAGAAGAAATCGTCGCCTTTTATACAAATGATACACAAGATGAAGTTAATTTTGATGAATATGATTTGATAGAATATGAAGGTGATATTTTGCGAATAGAAAATACATGGGATATTTTTGCAAAAAATGATGCTGCTTTGCGAGAAGATTTTGATTTGCTTACTGAAGATAGAATTTCACAATTTATTCCTAAATCGGTTAATGTAATTGCTCCAGAAAATATTTTTATTGAGGAAGGAGCAAAATTAGAATTTGTAACTTTAAATGCTTCGACAGGGCCTATTTACATTGGAAAAAATGCTGAAATAATGGAAGGTTCAGTAATTAGAGGTCCATTTGCTTTATGTGAATCAGGAAGAGTGAAGTTGGCAACCAAAGTATATGGAGCAACAACTGTGGGGCCACATTCTGTAATTGGTGGTGAGGTAAATAATTCGGTTTTATTCGGTTATTCTAATAAAGGGCATGATGGGTTTTTAGGGAATTCTGTTTTAGGTGAATGGTGCAATATTGGAGCAGATTCTAATAATTCCAATTTGAAAAATAATTATGAAGAAGTGCGCTTATGGAGCTATGAAACCGAAGGCTTCGCAAAGACTGGATTGCAATTTTGTGGTTTAATGATGGGAGATCATAGTAAATGTGGAATCAACACAATGTTTAATACAGGAACTGTTGTTGGTGTTTCGGCAAATATTTTTGGATCTGGATTTCCAAGAAATTTTGTACCTAGTTTTTCTTGGGGAGGTGCTTCAGGATTTACAACTTATTTAACTAATAAAGCTTTTCAAACTGCTAAAATAGTTATGGCGCGTAGAAATGTAGAATTTTCTGAGCAAGATGCAAATATTTTAGAACATGTATTTGAAGAAACGAAGAAATACAGAAAGGAATAATTAAAAATATAAATTTATTAATTATGTTACACTTATTCTGTATTTCATACACTTATTAAAAAGCACTAACCCTCTAAAAAAATATTTTCTAGTTTTACACCATTAGAAAAGGATTTTTAGTTCTGTAGGGGGAATTTAAGAATTTTAAAAGGTTTGACATTTGTCAAGCCTTTTTTTATGATAATACTTGATTGTTAAAAATGAATAAATAATTGCTTATTCTTAATTTTAATACACTTATTCCAAAAATCAATACACTTATTAAAAAGCACTAACTCTCTAAAAACATTTTTTCTAGTTTTACACCATTAGAAAAGGATTTTTAGTTCTGTAGGGGGAATTTAAGAATTTTGAAAGGCTTGACAAACGTCAAGCCTTTTGTTTTTTATATACTTAATTAAAAAAAAGAAATTTTTAAACTATAGTTATTCTAATATTTAAACACTTATTCCTTTAAAAGCCATAGTTATTAAAAAGCATTACTTATATAAAATTACTTTATATACTTTTACATCATCAGAAAAGGATTTTTAGTCCTGTAGGGGGGATTTAAAATTTTAAAAGGCTTAGATTATCTAAGCCTTTTCTTTTTTATAATATTCTTGATAAAAAAGATGACTATTCTAAAATAAAATACACTTATTCCAAAAATCAATACACTTATTAAAAAGCACTAACCTTCTAAAAGCATTTTTTCTACTTTTACACCATTAGAAAAGGATTTTTAGTTCTGTAGGGGGAATTTAAGAATTTTTGAAAGGCTCGACATTTGTCGAGCCTTTCTTTTTTACATAGTTCTAGTTTTATTTGTAAAATTTTGTCTGTAAATTTGCAACCTCAATTTTTTGACAACGATTTCATTAATTGAGTTTTATTTATGGAAAACAAGAAAAAAGTCGCATTCTATACTTTAGGATGCAAATTGAACTTCTCGGAAACGTCTACAATTGCACGTGATTTTCAAAATGAAGGTTTTGAACGTGTTGATTTCGAAGAAATTGCAGATATCTATGTAATTAATACCTGTTCGGTTACTGATAATGCAGATAAACAATTCAAGCAGATTGTTAAAAAAGCAATGAAGCTGAATGATAAAGCCTTTGTTGCCGCAGTTGGTTGTTATGCTCAATTAAAACCAGAAGAATTAGCAGCAGTTGATGGCGTGGATTTAGTTTTAGGCGCCACAGAAAAATTCAAAATCACAGATTATATTAACGATTTGTCGAAAAACGATATGGGTGAAGTGCATTCATGCGAAATTGAAGAGGCAGATTTTTATGTAGGAAGTTATTCAATTGGAGATAGAACGCGTGCGTTTTTAAAAGTACAAGACGGTTGCGATTATAAATGTACGTATTGTACCATTCCATTAGCAAGAGGAATTTCTAGAAGTGATGCATTGGAAAATGTATTGAAAAATGCTAAAGAAATTTCGGAGCAAGGTATTAAAGAAATTGTTCTTACCGGTGTAAACATTGGTGATTATGGAAAAGGAGAATTCGGAAATAAAAAACACGAACACACTTTTTTAGATTTAGTAAAAGCATTAGATGAAGTAGAAGGTATCGAGCGTTTACGAATTTCTTCCATCGAACCTAATTTGTTGAAAAACGAAACAATTGAATTTGTATCACAAAGCCGAACATTCGTGCCACATTTTCATATTCCTTTACAATCGGGTTCAAATGAGATTTTAAAAAAAATGAAACGGCGCTATTTACGTGAAGTTTATACTGATAGAGTAACTAAAATTCGTGAAGTAATGCCACATGCTTGTATTGGAGTTGATGTAATTGTTGGTTTTCCTGGTGAAACAGATGAGCATTTCTTAGAAACCTATCATTTCTTAAATGATTTAGATATTTCTTACTTGCATGTTTTTACCTATTCAGAAAGAGATAATACTGAAGCGGTTGAAATGGATGGAGTAGTTCCAGCAAATATTCGTTCAAAAAGGAGCAAAATGTTGCGCGGACTTTCGGTTAAGAAAAGAAGAGCATTTTACGAAAGTCAAATCGGAACCAATAGAACGGTTTTATTTGAAAGCGAAAACAAAGAAGGCTACATTCATGGATTTACAGAAAATTACGTAAAAGTAAAAACGCCTTGGAATCCAGAATTAGTCAATACATTGCACGAAATTAATCTAACCAAGATTGACGAAGACGGAAGTGTAAGGATGGAATTCCTAAACGTTGAAGCATAAAAAAAATCCCAAGTCTAGAATTAAACTTGGGATTTTTCTTTTTTCTGGAAAGGATTAAATCATAATTCCAGGTGGTAAAAGTTCTCTGTATTTTCTGTTTTTTCTAAAGAAACTTATAAATTTTGCATGCGTAGGCACCACTTTTAATTTTCGTTCTTCAGCAATTACTAAAACATTTTTAATAAACTCATTTTGTAACTCTTCGTCCTCATTGTTGTTAGTACAAAACTTGGTTAAAAATAACTTGCGTTCTTGAATAGAATATTCAATAGCAATCAAACCAGTTTCTGTAATAATTTCAAATTGTCTTAAAAGTTCATTATCTTTGATTTCCATGATAACTTCAATTATAGTGCAAATTTACAAAACTTTTTTAACATTGTGGTAATGAACAGAATTCCAATTTATTTTATGCCTGGTTTAGCAGCAAGCCCATCTATTTTTGAAAATATAAAATTGCCTGAAGATGAATTTGAAATGTTTTTTTTGGAATGGTTTTTGCCTAATGAAAAAGAAAGTATCGAGAGTTATGCACTTCGAATGACCGAAAAAATAACACATGAAAATCCGGTTTTAGTGGGCGTTTCTTTTGGAGGTGTTTTAGTACAAGAAATTGCAAAAATCATAAAAACGGACAAAGTAATTATTATTTCAAGCGTAAAGTCTAATACAGAATTTCCACCAAGGTTTAAGGTTGCAAGAGCTACAAAAGCATATAAGTTAATTCCAACTCAACTTTTGGCAGATATAGAAAAATTGGTTAAATATGCTTTTGGAGATAATATTGTAGCAAAACGATTGAAGTTGTACGAAAAATATTTATCTGTTCGTGATAAAAAATATTTGGATTGGGCTATTGAAACTATATTATGCTGGAATCAAAAAGAAATCAATGAATCGGTAATTCATATTCATGGTGATGCAGATGAGGTTTTTCCAATAAAACATATTCAAAATTGTATTGTGGTTAAAGGAGGAACTCATATTATGATAATCAATAAATTCAAATGGTTAAATGAAAATTTACCTAAAATAATACTAAAGTAAAAATGAAAAAGTATATGAAGAAGAAAATAATAGTAATGGGATTGGCTGCTGTTTTAGCAAGTTTCTTGATTTATGGAGTGCTTTCAAATAATTCAAAATTTTCCCCAGTAGGATATAATTTGAGTATGGATTTTGCTGGAGAAGAAGTTCCTACTTTTATGGCTGATGTGCAAGAGCGCTTAGACAAAGAAATGATTACCAATATGAATTATCATACGAATACCACTTTGGTAATTAAACGTGCGAATAAAGTATTCCCAATTATTGAACCTATTTTAGCAAAATATGGAGTACCTGATGATTTTAAATATTTGGCAGTAATTGAAAGTAGTTTAGTAAATGCAGTTTCTCCAGCTGGAGCAAGAGGTGTTTGGCAATTTATGCCTTCAACTGCTAAAGAAAAAGGAATGGAAGTAAGCGAACAAGTTGATGAGCGATATCATTTAGAGAAATCAACCGAAGCGGCTTGTAAATATTTAGTAGCTGCAAAAGAAAAATTTGGTTCATGGACACTTGCTGCAGCTTCATATAACGGAGGAATTGCCGGTATAAAAAGCAAAATGGAAGAACAACAAGTTGATAATTACTATGATTTGTTATTGACAGAAGAAACGTCTCGTTATGTGTTTAGAATTTTAGCTTTAAAGGAAATAATGAAAAATTCTGAAAAATATGGTTTTTCAATTCCTAAAGAAGCGTTGTATTATAATATTCCAACAAAAAAAGTAGTTGTAGATTCTACAATCACAGATTTGGCTAGCTTTGCTAAAACGCAAGGTGTAAATTATAAAATTTTAAAAATTCATAATCCTTGGTTGCGAGATAAGAAATTAACGGTTGCATCTGGAAAACAATATGAAATCGAAATTCCGACAGAAGGATATTCAAAATAAATGAAAACAATGACCTTACATACTATTTTGTCACTTGTCATAATTGGAATTATGGCAGGAATTTTAAGTGGATTGGTTGGAGTAGGAGGTGGCGTTGTTATGGTGCCAATGCTGGTTTTGTTTTTGGGTTTTTCTCAACATCAAGCACAAGGAACAAGCTTAGCTGTTTTGGTAGTTCCAGTAACAGCAATTGCTGTTTACAACTATTATAAAGAAGGATATATAGATTGGCGTTATGCTGCTATAATTGCAGTTTTTTTTGTAATTGGGGGTTATTTTGGAAGTAAGTTAGCCATCAATATTGATCAAAAAATGCTAAAGAAAATATTCGGCGTTGTTCTTTTAGTAATAGCGGGAAAAATGCTTTTGGAAAAATAAAAATCCACATAGAAGTGCAGTCGAATTGTAATTAAAAAAAAGTTGAGACGATGAAAACATAATAAAATAAGTCTCAATTATAGACTGTTTTTCTATGTGGACAAATATTAATGGGTTGCAAGTCTTGATTCATTAAAACTGTTTGAAACAAGCAATGTATTAATGTCTTCGTTCAAAACGGTTAAGCAATTTTCATAAGAAACATTAAAAGTTGTTTTATAGTCTGGCTTTACAATTCTTTTTTTAATATCAACTACAGTTCTGTTGGCATCTATGTAATAAGAAGTAGGAAAGCCAAACGTTTTCTTTAATAATTTAATGGTTATACAATCGTTGGCGTAACTTTCGTGAGCATAGCAAACATCAATTTGTGAATTGAACTTGCGAGCAATCTTTTTCATGTCTTTTTTCTTGTTCCAAAAAAGAACAATTATTTTTATCTTTCCCTTATAATCTAATGCCATTTTGTTTAACGCTGGAATTTCTCCTTTTTCCATAACACACCACGAAGCATAAGTAAAAATAAGTGTTGGAATTTTAATTGTACTTAATTGTAGTTTCTTTTTTCCAATTCTTTTAAAAGTAAAATCGTCAAACTGAGTTCCAATTAATGTATGATTTACTAATGAATCATATAAATAAGTTGCTTTTTCGTAGTCTTTTTTATTGTATGCTTTGTTGCTGTAACTAATAAAGTTTTTAATGTTCTTTTTAACAGCAGATGAAAAAGGAACAATAGTATCTTTAGTAGCGAAACTAGTAAGCGAATAAAATATAAATAGCGGAAGTAAGTATAGTTTTTTCATAGCCTTTCTTTTTCTTCTATATAAAGCTATGAAAACTAATTAGTTAACAATTGAAAACTCGTTAAAAACAACAAAAAAGTCGTTGATTAACAAAAAAAGCACCCAAATAGAGTGCTTTTTTTGTTGAAAATGAATCAGTTACATTTTTTTCATTTGATCTTTCATCATTTTTATTTGATCTTTAAGCATGTTTTGCTTGTCTAATTTTTTAGCTTCGTTTAATAAATTTGTTGCTTCTAATTTTCTTCTACGAGTCATAGCGATACCAGCTAATTGTAATTTTGCAAGCGCTAAATCTTGATCCATCGACAAACCTAAAGCGATTGCTTTTTTGAAATAGCGTTCAGCTTCGTTTAAATTAGTTTGAGAAACCATTAAACCATGTAAATAGTTAAAATAACCTTGTTGTTTTTTTACTAAAGCAGCTTCTGGATTTTTAATGTGTGCTAACCATTTTTGAGCTCCAGGAAAATCCTGTTTTCTTAATTTTAAAAAAGCTAATAAAATAAATTCGTTTTTAAAGTATAAGAAAATAAATATCGTTGAGAATAATAATAAGAAGATACCATTTCCAATATTATTTTCTGTGAACTGATAAATTCCGAAAGCTATAATTAAAGCAGCTAAAACTAATTTGATATTTTTGTGAAACATTATAGTGTATATTTGTTGTGTGCAAAGATAATAAAATCAATTAAAAATATTTTTAAAAAAGTACTTGCGAATGAAAAAAGTCTTTGTATATTTGCACTCGGTTTTCAGGAGATGAAAAACCTTAGAGTTTTAAAAAGATTTTTATTATAGATTTTAAAAGATACTAGCAATGAGTAAGAGAACGTTTCAACCATCAAAAAGAAAAAGAAGAAATAAGCACGGTTTCATGGATAGAATGGCTTCTGCTAATGGAAGAAAAGTGCTTGCTCGTAGAAGAGCTAAAGGAAGACATAAATTAACTGTTTCTTGCGAACCAAGACACAAAAAATAATGTTTTAGCTTAAAACAATATATCAGCCGTTACTTTTATTAGTAGCGGCTTTTTTTTAAACTGTTTATAAAATTTGAATAAGTTTTAAAGCTTGTTTCGATACAACTCTTTGAAAATTAGTAATTTTATAATCACAATATAACTACAACCCACAACAACAAAACAACATACAATGCCTAAAGACACAACAATCAAATCGGTATTAATTATTGGATCTGGACCTATCGTTATTGGTCAAGCTTGCGAATTTGACTACGCAGGTTCTCAATCAGCTCGTTCACTTCGTGAGGAAGGAATTGAAGTTATCTTAATTAACTCAAATCCGGCAACCATTATGACCGACCCAACAATGGCGGATCACGTTTACTTAAAACCGCTTACTACAAAATCTATTATTGAAATCTTAAAAGCGCATCCTCAAATTGATGCAGTTTTGCCAACTATGGGAGGACAAACAGCTTTGAATCTATGTATAGAAGCTGATGAAAAAGGGATTTGGAAAGATTTTGGTGTAAAATTGATTGGAGTAGATATTAATGCGATCAATATTACTGAAGATAGGGAACAATTCAAAAATTTATTGAATAAAATAGGAGTTCCTCAAGCACCAGCTAAAACAGCTAATTCTTTCTTAAAAGGGAAAGAAATAGAACAAGAATTTGGTTTTCCTTTAGTAATTCGTCCTTCGTTTACTTTAGGGGGAACAGGTGCGGCAATTATTTATAAAAAAGAAGATTTTGATGCAGCGTTAACCTATGGTTTAGAAGCATCACCAATTCATGAAGTATTGATTGATAAAGCTTTAATGGGTTGGAAAGAATATGAATTAGAATTATTACGTGATAGTAACGACAACGTAGTTATCATCTGTACTATCGAAAATATGGATCCAATGGGAATTCATACTGGAGATTCGATTACAGTAGCGCCAGCAATGACGTTGTCAGATACAACTTTCCAAAAAATGCGTGATATGGCTATTTTAATGATGCGCTCTATCGGAAATTTTGCAGGTGGTTGTAATGTGCAATTTGCAGTTTCGCCAGATAATAAAGAAGATATTGTGGCGATTGAGATTAATCCCCGTGTTTCGCGTTCTTCGGCATTAGCTTCAAAAGCTACGGGTTACCCAATTGCAAAAATCGCAACAAAATTAGCTTTAGGATATAATTTAGATGAATTACAAAATCAAATTACAAAATCAACATCCGCTTTATTTGAGCCAACGTTGGATTATGTAATCGTAAAAATACCAAGATGGAATTTCGATAAATTTGAAGGTTCTGATAGAACTTTAGGTTTACAAATGAAATCGGTTGGAGAAGTAATGGGAATTGGACGTTCGTTCCAAGAAGCACTTCACAAAGCTACGCAGTCGTTAGAAATTAAACGCAATGGGTTAGGAGCAGACGGAAAAGGCTATAAAAACTACGAACAAATCATTGAGAAATTAACTTTCGCAAGTTGGGACAGAGTTTTCGTAATCTATGATGCTATTGCAATGGGAATTCCATTGAGTAGAATTCATGAGATTACTAAAATCGACATGTGGTTCTTGAAACAATATGAAGAATTATTCCATTTAGAAAGAGAAATTTCGAATTATAAAGTAGATACATTACCAAGAGAATTGCTTTTAGAAGCAAAACAAAAAGGATACGGAGACCGTCAAATTGCCCACATGATGGGTTGTTTGGAAAGTCAAGTACACAAATTGCGTGAAGAGCAAAATATCAGACGTGTTTACAAATTAGTAGATACTTGTGCGGCAGAATTTAAAGCGGTAACGCCTTATTTCTACTCGACTTTTGAAGCTGAAATTGAAAAAGCAGACGGAACCAAATACGTTCACAACGAAAGTATTGTTACCGATAAGAAAAAAGTAGTGGTTTTAGGTTCGGGACCAAATAGAATTGGACAAGGAATTGAGTTCGATTATTCTTGCGTTCACGGGGTTTTAGCTGCAAAAGAGTGTGGTTATGAAACTATTATGATTAACTGTAATCCAGAAACGGTTTCTACCGATTTTGATACGGCAGATAAATTATATTTTGAACCTGTTTTTTGGGAACATATTTACGATATCATCCAACACGAAAAACCTGAAGGTGTAATCGTCCAGTTAGGTGGACAGACAGCTTTGAAATTAGCTGAAAAATTAGCAAAATACGGAATCAAAATTTTAGGAACTTCATTTGATGCTTTGGATTTAGCAGAAGATAGAGGACGTTTTTCGGATTTATTAACCGAATTAAACATTCCATTTCCTAAGTTTGGAATTGCTGAAAGCGCTGAAGAAGCTACAAAATTAGCAGATACGTTAGATTTTCCATTACTAGTTCGTCCTTCGTATGTGTTGGGTGGACAAGGAATGAAAATCGTCATCAACAAACAAGAATTAGAAGAACACGTAATTGATTTATTAAAATCGATTCCTGGAAATAAATTATTGTTAGACCATTATTTAGATGGCGCTATTGAAGCAGAAGCTGATGCGATTTGCGATGCTGATGGAAATGTGTATATCATAGGAATTATGGAGCATATCGAACCTTGTGGAGTACACTCGGGAGATAGTAATGCGACTTTGCCTCCGTTTAACTTGGGTGAATTTGTAATGCAACAAATCAAAGATCATACTAAAAAAATTGCAATAGCTTTAAAAACAGTTGGGTTAATCAACATTCAATTTGCGATTAAAGATGATACGGTTTACATTATCGAAGCCAATCCAAGAGCTTCTCGTACTGTTCCATTTATTGCAAAAGCGTATGGCGAACCGTATGTAAATTACGCAACAAAAGTAATGTTGGGGCACAATAAAGTAACTGATTTTGATTTCAATCCGAAACTTAATGGTTATGCGATTAAGCAGCCAGTATTCTCTTTTAGTAAGTTTCCAAATGTAAATAAAGCATTAGGACCAGAGATGAAATCAACAGGAGAAAGCATACTATTCATAGATGATTTAAAAGATGATCAATTCTACGATTTGTATTCAAGAAGAAAAATGTATTTGACAAAATAAAAATAAAAGAAAATCCCAATCGAAAGATTGGGATTTTTATTTGTAAACCAAGCCCCCATAGTTTACAAAACGAAATTTAATTGTATTGAATTTAGTAGTTGTTTAAATTTTATTTAGTAGCTATCTATTATCAAAAAAAGTTTATTATTATTATTTATTGCTGACAGACATATTTTAAGCACTTCTTCATATTCTGAAAGTAATAAATCAAAATCTATATTATCTTTAATGCTTATTAATTGTTGGTATAATTCTTCGATTCTTTCGCATTCTTCTTCTTTGTTTTCTGCCCAGCAATTTTCATCTTTATCTCTTGTCGTGCAATATTTATATACAACACTATTTTTGTCCAAATTTCTAAAATTATAGTTTGACATCATTATGTTGTCAAATATAGTTGAAGACAGAAGTAATTCAGTTACTAATTCTCCTTTATTATTTCGTTCTCTTAAAAAAGCTTTACCTAAAATTAGTGTAAAGTGTTTTTGCCAATTGCTCAATAAATCAATTCTTCTTACATCCAGCTCCATAGAGTTTTTATTTGCAACGTTTCATGTGATTGTTGTTATTAAAAAAGTAACAATCAAAATTTGGGATATTTATTTTGTGCTTTATTTTAGTCAAATGTAGGAAAAGATGCATTATGCGCATTACAGATTTTCTGTACATTTTGTTAAAGTTTTAGTGTTTTTGGGGTATGAATTATTGTTTAATTGTGGTGAAGCAATGAAAAAAATTGAATACTTGAAATTTTGTCTTTTATAAGCATAAAAAAAGCACTGAGATTTCTCAGTGCTTTTTTTATGCTTATAAACAATCGGTATTACATACCGCCCATTTGTTTTTGAAACTCTTCCATAGTTACTTTTGTATATCCTTCACCTATAGTAAAGCAATCTTTTGGTAATTCTTTTGAGAAAGAAGTTGCAGTCATTGTCATATCTCCTTGTTCCGTTGCTACTTTTATTTCTAACGGATATCCAGCTAGTTTTACTTTAGTTTCTTTTACAGATTGTTGAGGAGCAATTGCATCTGTAATGTAGAAAACACTTGAAGTTCCATCATTCATTTTTACAGTTGCTTTGTAACACTTAAAACCTGCAATTTCTTTAGTATCTTTTTTGTCATAAGCTACTTCAATAGCATTTTCAAGATCTCCTAAACCTTTGTTAGCTTTTAAAGCTTCTTCACCAACTTCAATAATTTCATATTTCATTCCCATTACTTCAATCGTCATTTTAGCGTCTTTAAGATTGCCAATCGGAGTAATAGTTTTCATAAGCATCATGCCGCTCATCATATTCATATCTGTAGCTTGATTTTTTTCGTCAAAATGAATTGATATTGTGCTTTCTCCCATCATGGCAGCAGCTTCGTCATTTCCTGACATGCTCATTTTGTAAGTTACAGAACCTTTTTTTAATGCTGTTTGAGCATTCATGGTAACACCCGCAAGCAATAAGAAAGCGAATGCGATTTTTGTTATTTTTTTCATTTAAATGGATTTTTGTTTCGTAAATGTAATAAAATATTTTACTTCAGTAAAAATTCTAAAGAAACATTTACCTTTTTAGAAACTTTTTTGCTTACAACACTAGGAATTTCAATTCCAAAATCATCACTATTCACCGAAAAATTAGAAATTATTTCTAAGCCTTCACTCGTTTTTTTGATCTTAGCAATGACAGCTATGTCTTTTGATTTTCCATGGAGTTCTAGCTTGCCTTTTAAAGTATAATTTTGGGAGGAAGTTGTAACTTTTGAATAATCAAAGTTTTCAATTTTACCTTTAAATGTTGCTTTTGGGTATTTTGCACTTTCAACATAATTTTCGTTGAAATGTTCCTCCATTAGAGCTACTTTAAATTTGAATCCTTTCATTAGAGCTAATGAAGCAATTTCTCCTGTTTTGGTATTTAAAACACACGATGCCCCAGTATTTTTTGCTTTTACTTCTTCAAAAGCAGGAACTGATGCCTCAAAAGTAATTGTGCCGCTTTTGGTAAGTATTTTTTCTTGAGCTATTATTGAACAACCCCAAAAAAATATTAAAATAAATAGTCTAATTCTCATAGTTAAAATTTTTATTGTGGGAAATTAGTATCAATCCATTCAGATACTGCATTGATGTCATTTTGAGGTAATCTTGGTCCACCGAGTGGCATGGCCCCGGAAGAGCCTTCAGTTCTGGAAATTCTATCTAATAGGTTACGAGTTAAAACTGCATCTTTGACATTTTCGTATGTGGTTAATGACATTGGAGCTCCATTTGTTGGTGTGCTTCCGTGACAAGAAATGCAATTGTTGTCAATAATTGATTTTATCGTTGTAGTGTAAGTGATTTCGTTTAGGTCATTTGGTTCTCCTAAATCGGAAACACTATCTGATGTACAGCTGCTGAAAGCTATAAATCCAGATAAAATGAATAGATTAATTTTGTTTTTCATAGTGTTTTTTTATTAAACAAAAATAACGAATTCACTTGTATGTACAAATAAAATCATTAATTTTGTTATGTTAAAATAAAGAAAATGAAAAAAAAATTGTTAATTTTTGTTGTTTTTGTAATTTTTGGAGGTTTTTTATTGTATAACTATATTTATAAGGAGCATCGAAATATTGCAAATGAAACGGAGTCATTTGTTGTAACGGTTGTAGATTTAAAAGAAGATTTTTCAAAAAATGATAGTCTTGCCAATGCTAAATATTTGGATAAAACTATAGTAATATATGGGAAAATAACCAGTATGGATTTATCGAATAAGATGTTAATGATAGATACATCATTAGCAGCAGTTATAAAAGATAATAATGTAGAATTGAAACAGAATGATTCTATAAAGTTGAAAGGTAGATTTATAGGATATGATGATTTGTTAGAAGAATTTAAAATGGATGAATGTTCTATAATTGAGTAATAATGAAGTACTTTTTATTGATTTTATTTTTTACTGCTTTCGAATGTTTTTCACAAGAAAACAAGATTTTTACTATTGCTCGAAAAGGAACTGTTGAAGAAGCTCAGAAGTGTTTAACAGAGCAGCCAAATAGTGTAAATGAAACTAATTTGCATGGATTTTCACCTCTAATAATTGCTTGTTATGGTGGAAATTTAGATGTTGTTAGTTTTCTTATTGAGGCTAATGCTAATATTAATTATGTTTCGCCAGAAGGTACTGCTTTAATGGCTGCAACAGTGAAAGGAAATGTGGCTATGGTTCAATTATTATTAAAAAAAGGAGCAAATACAGATTTGACTAATGAATTAGGAATTTCGGCTTTAATGTATGCGGTTCAATTTAAAAACGTATCCATCATAAAATTGTTATTAGAATATAATGCTAATAAATTATTGTTGGATAAAGAGGGTAAATCAGCTTTTGAATATGCTGTTTATACTAAAAATGATGAAATTATTAATCTATTAAAATAATTAGCTATGAAAAACAAAATTACTTTATTATTAGTACTGATTGCTGCATTTGCAAATGCTCAGCAAAAATCCACCGGACTTGTTACTTTGTCAACAAACATGTCTGCAACTCTATTACTTGATAGTGGGACATAACTTGCAACACTTACATTAACTGGGCCAAACGATCGATGGTTTGCATTACAGTTTGGCTCTTTCGCTGGAGGTATGGAATCAGGAGCGGATTTAGTATATTGGAATAATGTCACATTGGTTGATGCACGACATAATGGAGTTGGTGTTACTCCTACAAATGATGCCACAAATAATTGGACGGTAACATCAAACTTGAATAATACACCTAGTGCAGGATTACGAACCATTGTAGCCACTAGAGCATTTAATACAGGAGATGTAAATGATTTTACATTTGTTTTTGCTAATACTAGTATTGATTTAGCTTGGGCAAGAAGTGGTTCAGCGTCATATAGTTTGGCAAATCATGGAGGCACAAATAGAGGTGTTTTATTAGATAGAACATTTACTTTAGGAACTGAAAGTTTTTCTTTAAAAGATTCACAATTGTATCCAAATCCAAATGATGGAGATTTTACAATTACAACTAAAACCTTTTTGACCAAAGTTAATGTATATACAATTACAGGAGCTTTTGTAAAAACAATCGAAGTTGAAGAAAATTCTGAGAATGTTGAAGTCAATATTTCTGGCTTGGAATCTGGGGTATATCTATTAGAGCTTCAGAATGACATAGAAAAATTTTGGAAAAAAGTAATTGTAAATTAAATCTAATATATGTTAAATATTAAAGAAAACATGTGGAAAGTATTGATGTTATTAACATTTCCACTAACTATCTATGCACAAGATGATTTATTAAACGAAATTGATACAACTGCTACAGATGTAACTGTTGAGTCGGCTTTTAAGTCATTGAAAATTATAAATTTAGAATCTACTAAATTAGCAGCTAAAGGCGATTTATATTTTGTTGTAGCGCATAGGTTTGGATTTGTAGATAAAGGGTTTGATGATTTTTTTGGATTGGATAATGCAAATACACAAATTAAATTTTTATATGGTGTAAATGATTGGTTAACAGTTCATGCGGCAAGAAGTGGGTTTCAAGAAACATATGATTTAGGTGTAAAATATAGATTGTATTCTCAAAAAGAAAATGGATTTCCGGTAACAATTGTTGGATACAATAGCTTAGCAATTAATTCAGAAATGAAAGAGGAAGATTATCCAAAATTGAAATTTAATAACCGATTAAGCTATGTTACACAAATATTAATTTCTAGAAAATTTTCTGATAAATTTTCTTTTGAAATTGCTCCTAGTGTATTTCATGAAAATACTTTACGAGATATTTTAGATGAAAATAATGTTGTGATTTCTCCAAACCCTCAGGATAATACGCAATTTGCTGTTGGATTAGGTGGAAGATATAAGTTAACAAATCGTTGGTCTGTAAATGTAGATTATGCGGCACATTTGAATAGAGCAAGTGAATCGATCTATAAAAATCCATTATCGATTGGGTTTGATTTAGAAACCGGAGGACATGTTTTTCAAATGCACTTTACAAACGCAAACGCTATGCATGAAACAGGTTATCTCGGACAAACTGTTGGTGATTGGGGAAAAGGAGAATTTGCCTTTGGATTTAATTTGATAAGAGTGTTTTAATAAAAAAAACCGAGCTAAGCTCGGTTTTTTTATGTTTTTAATTTTTCTTAAGTAACACTTTCTCTTGAGAAAATTGATATGCAGCATCTAAAAAGGCAATCATTTTTTTCCAATTCTTACTTGGTTCATAGGAATTAATATAATTCTTGGAAGAAGTAATGATTAGTTTGCTATCTTTTATTTCTGCTTTACTGATAAAACTTCCAGTTTCATTTTCAATTTTTATATTTAGTTTTTCTACGCCGCTGATTGAATATCCTGTAGGAATGTCTAATATTATGCTATATTCAAATGAACGCGGAAACTGTGTGTAAATATTATTAGTTCTTTCATACTCTTTTTCTTCAATATCAACTTGTGAACTTATAAATTTACCGATATCCAATATGTAATTATTCCCCGCTTTTTTAATAAAATTTGATGTGATTGAGAAATTTTCTGTTATTACTAATGGATCGTCAATGCCAAATCTTCCAGTTTTAGAAACTTTTAAGTTGTGTTTATCAACTTTAATGTCATATTCATCTTCTATCTCTTTCTTGAATTTATCTACTTGATTTTGTTTGTATTTTTCAATTAAAGCAGCATATTCTTTTTTATATTTTTCTTTATCTTTTTTATTTTTCACTAACTCTAAAACTGGACTAGTACCGTATTTTTCGTAATCTTCAGTCACATAATCATAAAAGAAAATTTTGCTATTATGCTCATATTCTTTATTATGACCATAAAGTGAAGATGTTTTTGTTGCATTTGCAGTTAAAAAATCTGAAGCTAAAGAAATAGTTGTTATTACTTTACTAACATTATCTTTGTATGAAAGACTTGGAAGTTTTATTTCTTCAATATCACTAACCTTTTTACTCTTAGAAACTTTTAAAGCATAGGCTTGAGTGTTTTCTAAAGAACTATCAAATTGATTTGGAATTGCAAATGGATCAAAAATTCCGAAATAGATAGGATTTTCTGTATTTACTTTTAATAATATTCTAATATTTTGTTGAATTAAAACATCACTTATAGGTCCATTTTCTCTTCCTGTTGCTACAATGATGTCAAATTCAATATTTTGTTTTTTTAGAAATTGCATGAAATAATTAATGAATTGTTCTTCCTTATTAAAAAATGTTGGATAATTACCATATAAGTAAAAAGGATTCATTATTTGAGCCTCGTTTATTACAAAAGCTTCTATATACCTTGTGTAAAACTGATGTCTCATGAAGTAATATACTTCTTTTACTTTTTCTTCTTTTGAGTTGAAATTTTTTCCTTCAAGAAAATCATTTACATCTCTTAAATCAGCAGAAGGGAAAAATTTAGAATCATAGTAATTAAAAATATCTTCTTTAGTAACAGTTTTTTTTATAATGCTTTCTTTTTCAGGTAAAAAAGCTTCTGCTCTTTGTTCAAACTTACCTGATCGAGCAAAGAAAACTTGAAACTTATAACAAGGAAGTTCTACTAAAGGTAAAAACCATCTAGGGAAATCGTTTTTTGGAATATCGCTAGCTATAATCTCATATTTACGTTCGCCACTTTTTTCTAATGGGATTTGTTTTAATTCAGGACCATTGTTGTATGTATTGAAGTTTACAAAGAAATCATTCTCTGTTTGAAAAGTTAATTTGTAATTTAGTATAGGATAATTTTCTCCCAATGTTCTTTCAACTGGGTCAAATCCAAATTCAAACGTGGAACTAAAAGTTTCAGTACTATAATTATAAAAATCAATAATATCACCAATTTCTAAATTAGGCACAGCTATTTTTTTTTCTTTATCTAATGTAACTGCTTCTTTTTCAGTGTTTATTATGATTTCATTCCCATTTGGTTTGATGATTTTTATTCCAATAACAGTTTTGATTACTGCTCCATATCTAGGATTTGTTTTTTCAGAATAATTAAATTCAGAAAAGTTTGTTACTGCAGCTTGGTCATTTAGTTTTACTTTTTTTCTGTAAGCAGATCTAAATGTAACATTTTTGCCAAATTTATGAAAATCATAATCTTCATATTTATAAATTACTACTGCAGATTCGTTTTTATATTTTTCTGGAATTTCATTTATAATTTTATAATTGTCATTTTTACCCCAAAAGAAATCTTTTATTTCATCTTTTGTTTGTGCTTGAGAAATACTAATCATTATAAAAGTTAGTAAAAATAGTTTAAATTTCATTTTTAGAATTTTATTTGGTTAAAACAACTTGTTCAAAATAATTTTTTTGAATGGCTTCATAATGGTTTTTCCAGTCATTAAATTTTGATGATTTGATGATTCCATTTTTAAATAGGAACTGTTTGGTATATATTAAAGTATTGTCTTTAATTTCATATTTCATAGTAATTGTGTAATCGTCAGTTTCAATTGAAATATTTTCAGGCACTTTAGTTACTTTATACCCTTCAGGAATTTGCAAATTAATTGTAATGTCATCAAAAGATTTATAATCTAAAACGAAATCAGTTTTACGTTCTTTAAAATCAAAAGAGTTATATTCTTTGTCATAATTCAAATCAATATAAATTTCATTATCGAATGAAGAAATATGGTTAGCGATTGATACGTCATATTCCAATGTGAGTTTCTGATCTCTATTTAATAAATCGGATGTTTTAATATTGCTAACTGAACAGTTTTTATCTTTTGAATTTAAATACCATCTTAAAGCATCTTCTTTTTTATCGTTTTTAATGGTGTTATAACTGTATAAAAATGAAGCTTTACTTTCGCCTAAAAATTCTTTTTTTATTTTTCCTTTTAATGTTACATTTTCAATAGTATAATTTAAGATACTTTTTTCTGTATTAGAAATTGCATTTTGTATAGGTATCTTGTCTAAAATAAATTTATCCCCATCTTCAATCATTACTTCTTTGCCTTGAATTCTTTGGGCATATTCACCTAAGGAATTGTATTTTTCAGTTCCATCCAAGAAATATCTTTTACCATTCTTAAAGATAGCGCAAATCATATGATTATCGACAGAAAGTGATGGAGTACTGTAGTCATAAACAATATGGTTGGTTCCAATCCAACATAATCTTGCGTCAAAACCAGCTTCTTTGAGCATTTGTTTTGTTAAGTTAGCCATTCCTTTACAATCACCATATCTTTTTTGAAAAACGTTTTGAGAATCATCGGGTTTAAATCCAGCAATTCCATCTTCAAAAGCTATGTATCTAATATTATCTTGAACCCAATAATAGATATTTTTTATTTTTTCATCTTCAGTTTTCGCATTTGCAATTAATTCTTTCACTTTAGCTGCAAATACGTTTTTATCATCTTTCATAGAGTCAATTAATGACTTGTACCATTTGTATAAGTCTGCTGGTGAACTAAATAATGATTTTTTCTCATTTTTTATGCTAAATGATTTAGCTATAAATAATATATGTGGATATAAAAAACTTGGACCTGGACTGTATTTTTCTTTAGGATTTCCATTTACATTTTCTATTGTATAGGTATATATAGTGTTTTCTGTGTTTTTTGTAACTACTTTTTTGATTGAAAATCCTTCAAAATTAAATTCTTTAATTTCAATATCTAACCATTTCGGAATTTCAATAATGACTTTTTTTTCAATAATTGGATATTCGTCACTAAAATATACGCTTGTAAAATATTTACTATCTTTAATTTTCTTTTCCATTTGGTAACTGTAAGTATAACCTTGAACAGGAAAATCAACTTGCATAAATTTTACCCTCGCATCATTATAAAACAAATCATTGCTTTTGTAAAATTCATCAGCAACATAAAAATTTGCCTGTTTGTTACTTTTATATTTTAAAGAAAAATTTTCTATAACAGATTGACTATCATAAAATTCATATTTTTGAATATCAGCCCGATGATTAATATTCATTAAGTGTTCTTTTACATCATAATTAACTTCAACGAGATCGTTAGTTTTATTAATGTTAAAAGTTACCTTTTCTGTACTACTAAGAATTGCAATATCAAATTTGTCATACTTTTCTCGTATTGATTTTGCTGTTTTGATTTCTTCAGGCGATGGGTCTGCATTTTTTTGAGCGAATGATGAGATGCAAAAAAACAATGAGAATAAAAAGGGAAAAATTTTCATGTTAAAATAATTTGCAATAATATAAAAAAATAGTTTACATATTAAAATAAAAAAACCATCTTTTCATAAAAGATGGTTTTTTTATTGGAGCAATTAAAACTTAATTTTTCTTTATAAAACTCTCTGAATATTTTTTACCATCTTCTGTCTCTATTGTTAAGATATATAATCCTTCAGCTAAGTCAGCGATACTAAAACTATTGTTATTTAGAGAAACAGTTTTAATTACTTTTCCTAAAGTTGAAATAATGCTTACTTTTTTAACCATTAAACTTTCGATGTTAGAAATAGATAACATATCAGCTGCTGGATTTGGATATAAAATGATAGATGCATCACCGTTGTCTACTAGACTCAATGGACTAGAACCTTCAATAACTGTTAATGATTGATTTGCGCTAGGATTATTGATTACATCCACAGTTCCAGATGGCCAAATAATAACTACTTGTGTTATGCTTGTTGCTGTTCCAATTCCAAAATGTGCATTAAGAGAACTCATATACTTGAATCCTTCACCACTTCTGATATCTCTAATTTGTTTTCCCCAAGGACCATAAATTTCTACTCTAGCTCCAATTCCGTTGCTATTGCTTTGAATCCCTTTTAATAAAACTTTAATCCAATTGTTTGCATTTGGAATAGCGTAACGAATTGTGCTACCATTTAGGATATCTAAGAAACCATCATTGTTTAAATCTCCAATTGCCCCTACACTAATTCCGCTATAGCTAACAGGTAAAAATGTGCTATTTCCTTGGTTAAACATAATTTTGTTTCCACCTGCTAGTACATCTACATAACCATCGTTGTCAAAATCATAAGCTACATTATCAATATTAGTTGATGTGTTTGTATCCCAACCTGAACCTGCAGTAATGTTTGTAAATGCTTCTTCTGTGCTATTTGTGGTATCTAGATTGTTTCTAAAATATTTGTGTAAGCCAGCACTAGCTGTAATAATAATATCCATATCACCATCATTGTCAAAATCTGCAATTGCTGAAGACCAAGTTTGAATAGGAGTTACATTAATTTGCGCTATAGCTGAGATATCTGTGTAAACGCCAGCCCCATCATTTCTGTGAAGTTCGCAAGGAGGTCCAGAACATTTTGAAACAAAAACATCAGAATCACCATCATTGTCAAAATCTGTGAATAAAGTTGCATAATTACCACCAATTGTACCAAAGGTCATAGCGCCTGGAGTTACAGTCGATTGGTAAAAAGTTAAATTATTCGCACCATCATTTAAGTAATAACAATTTGGAGCAATATCATGACATGAAAAAACGTCTAGATTTCCATCATTATTAAGATCTGCAAAATTAGTTCTTTGGCAGAAAATATATTGTCCAGGTGTAAAATTTGAATAAGCAGTTCCAGTACTATTTGATCTCCAAACCGAAAGACCGCTTCCATTTCCTAAAACTAAATCATTAAAACCATCTTTATTAGTATCGCCTGCAGCCATACTCCAAGTAGGCATCATACTTGTACCAGTAATTGGAAAATCTGAAACAGAAAATGTTCCTGGTGTTGTTCCTTGATAATGAATTCTTAAATTGTTTGCACTAACTCCAGCAATATCATCTTTACCATCACCGTTCATGTCTGCCACACAAATATTATATGTACTATTAACAGTACTAACTGTTTGTGTAGTATAAGTAATAGGAGTAGGTGGTGGAATAACAATAGGTGCTTCAATTAACTGAAAAGTAAATCCACTAGATGTCCATTTATTATCCCAAGCAATGATATAAGTTGTATTTGCAGTAACATTAAAGGTTGCAACAGATGAATAGTTTGCTCCCGTGTCGTCGTCACCTGAATAACAAGTTAAACTAGCACATGTTCCAGTATATACGTGAAAACGAGTGTCAACTTTTGGGGTGTTCTGAACAATGTCTGTAGTTATAGTAACTGTGTAATTGCTTGATGGGGTATAAGCATACCATTCTCCTGCTGGAGTGCCATTTGTAATAGCTCCATTATCAGCACATATTGGTGATGGAACTTGTGTTCCATTTACTGCAGATACGATATATAGTCCAGCAGTCGTTATTGGTGATGCAGAAGCACAAGTGTCTTGAGCTTTTGCAAAATGCCCTATCAATGAGAGGGCAATAATTAATGTAATTTTTTTCATGGGTTAGTTTATTTAGTAGTTAGTTTTTTACTGGCAAGGTTGAAGTGAATTTATCCATTGTTCAATTAAAGCCACACCTTCGGTATGAATTACGGTTCTACCATGTAATGGCATACGATAATTTTCATTTGTTGTGTTTAGTCTATAATATAACATTGAACGATTAATATTTCCAGGAGATACAATTTTGCTCAAGGCAGGAGGAAAATCTTGCATATCTTGTGTGTTTACACAAACACCCATGTTTGCTAAACCATTTACTAAATCACCAGTTTCAGCAAACGCAAATCGCATTGGTCTATAGTCGCAATGTCTGTTATCTTGATGACAATGAGCACAATTGATGTCTAAATAAGATCTAACTCTGCTTTCTAGAGGTTTTGAGGTGTCTGTATAATCGATTGTGGTATTATTAGCAGAAGGTAAACTGAAATTATTTTGTAGATAACCAACTTCAATCCATTTTGTCAATTGGTTTTTAGTTTCAGTACCATAATTATAATCAAAATTTATATTTTGTGGTTTTATTCCGATTGGAATATTAACATCAACAGCTACACTGTTTATTGTTTGTCTTGCTTTATGGCATGTAATACATTGTACTTCGTTTGGGATTCTATAATTTGGAACGCTATGTAAAACATCATTTTCGTCTTTGTAATCAATACTAACATTACTTCCGTCCATATCTAGATAGGCTTCTGTTTGTTCAGTATTCCAAACATAATCGGCAAATATCCAACCGCTAGATTTTCTAATCATTATTCTAGTTTCAATTATTTTGGTTGTATTTGACGGTTGAACTTTATCGTAATAAAAAGTTTTTATTATCGCAGCGCCTACAGGAAGTTCTAAAATTTGTCCATCTCCATTGTATGTTGCTTTTACTCCTTTTGGCATCCAAACAAATCGTTTTTTGTGTGCATAATCAGTAAATAATGGAGATGCTGGTTCGTATGGTAATACGTCCAATGATGGGATTTGATTTTTCATTTCTCCATCAAAAAAATGATAATCAGAAAGTTTTTCGTACGGAACAGAGGTTAAGTCAACTACTACTGGAGATACAGGTGTATATTCATCATCATTGTCATTTGTACAGGCAACAATAATTAAAAGAAAAATACCAATAATTGAAAATAAAGTGTATTTTTTTGTCATATAGTTAGAGATTTGTTGTTTTTGTTCTAACAAATATAACTTTTTTTTTAAAATAGCAATATTTTTTCGAAGTTTACTTATTCATTTTTGAAGTTTTCTGAAATTTCGATGTTGAAATTTTCTAAATTTTTCAATGCTTCATCAGATTTATAATCAAAAGTCATTTCCAATTCTTTGTGCTTCTTTTTGTTTTCGATACGATTAATACTATCATAAAAACGACGAACTTCTTCCATATTGGATAAAATTAATTTAGGGACTTTTACATTGTTACCCAGTTCGTCTTTGGCAACCATTGTAAAATAACTCGAATTACAATGTTTTTTGACACCTGTCTGAATGTGTTCTGAAATTACTCGAATTCCAACAACCATTGAAGTTCTTCCAACATAATTTACTGAGGCTTTCAAAGTTACTAATTCGCCAATTTCCACTGGATTTAAGAAATCAACCGTGTCAACAGAAGCTGTTACGCAATAGCAACCTGAATATTTTGATGCACAGGCAAAAGCTATTTGATCCATTAATTTAAGTAAATAACCACCATGAATTTTCCCGCTAAAATTTGAGTGAGAAGGCAACATAAGTTCTGAAAGAGTTATTTTTGAAGCAGCTACAGTGTTTGCAGTATTCATTTATTTATTATTAAAGTATGGTGATTGTTCTGGCGTTACTTTTACTATAAAATAATGTGTGTCACCCCACCAAGGTAGTGTTTTGATACGTTCTTTGTATTCTAATTTTACATATTGACCTTGGTATTTTTTTAAATCTTCAATGACTTTTTCTTCATTATCTTGAACAGAAAATGGAAAAAATCGTGTAGCGCCAAAACCTTCATTTAGTTCGCCTTCCCATGTTTTGAAGATAATTCCTTTGTTGCTGAATTTAGACAAAACTCCGCTTCTAACGCCGTCACTTATAGTGAAATTGTAAATAAATAGCGTATAACTCACTAAACCAATAGTAATTGCTAATAAAAAATAAATTAAAATTTTTCTTGCTGTGTTCATCTGTTAATTTTTTTCTTCTGTTAGTATATTTTCTTCGTTTTCAGCTCTTTTTAAAACCGATTCAGGTAATGCTTTTTTAGCTTTGGCTCCCATTTTCTTTAATTTTTCAACGCTAGTAATTAAGTTTCCTTTTCCGTCGACTAATTTGTTCATTGCGTTACCATATTCAATTTTGGCTTCGTCCATTTTTTTTCCAATTTTAATCAAATCACCCACAAATCCTTCAAATTTATCATACAAAGCACCTGCTTGACGCGCAATCTCAATCGCATTTTCTTGTTGTTTTTGATTTGTCCACATGCTGTCAATCGTGCGTAAAGTAGCCAAAAGAGTAGAAGGTGTTACAATCACAATGTTTCTTTCAAAAGCTTTGTTGTACAAAGTTGTATCTTCATTTAAAGCCACCGCAAAAGCCGATTCGATTGGAATAAACAACAAGACAAAATCGGGACTTTCCATGTGGTATAAATCCTGATAATTTTTGTTACCCAATTGTTCAACATGACGATTTATCGAAACTACGTGTTCTTTTAAATGCTGATTTTTCTGATTGTCATCTTCTTCATTTATGTAGCGTTCATAAGCGGTTAATGTTACTTTCGAATCGATAATCATTTTTTTGCCATCTGGAAGATTGATGATAACATCTGGAAACACACGATTGCCGTCTTCCGTAACGTGACTTTGTTGTACAAAATATTCTCTGTCTTTTTCTAAGCCTGATTTTTCTAACACGCGTTCTAAAACCAATTCGCCCCAATTTCCTTGCATTTTGCTGTCGCCTTTTAAGGCTTTGGTTAAATTGATGGTTTCCTTGCTCATTTGTTCGTTCATTTCGCGAAGCCCCAATATTTGTTGGCGTAACGCGGCATGATAATCGATACTTTCTTTATGCGTGTCTTCGACTTTCTTTTCAAAAAGTTGGATTTTGTCTTGTAAAGGCGACAAAATATTTTTCAAATTTTCCTTGTTTTGCTCGGTGAATTTAACCGTTTTTTCTTCCAGAATTTTATTAGCTAAATTTTCAAATTCTTTGGTGAATTTTTCCTGAAGTTGTTCTACTTCTTGCTTTTGTTCTTTGTTACGCTCTAATAAATTATCAAAATCATTTTCTTTTTTAGCCAAATGAATAGCTAAAGATTCCTTTTCTTTTTGAAGATTTTCTTTTTCAGAGGAAAGTTGGGCAAACGATTTTTCAAACTGATTGCGTTCCGTTTGAAATTGCACTTTCAATTGTTCTATTTGACCTAAAAGCCCGTTAATTCGTTCTTCTAAACCCGATTTTTCAGATTGTGATTCGGCACTAAAAATTAACTTACCGATAAAAATTCCAACGGCAAGTGCTACAATAAAAGTAATTAAAATAAGCATGGATTCTGGCATAAAATGAATTGTAAAATGTAAAAATACGGAATATATTGAAACCCCAAATTTTAAAAATGTATTTTTGTTTCAAATTTTTATAGATGCATCATCACTTTCTTATTCACAAGCCTTACGGTTATTTATCGCAGTTTATTTACCAATTAAAACGCAAGAAAAAGTTGTTGGGCGAATTATACGATTTTCCCGAAAACACCATGGCAATTGGTCGTTTAGACGAAGATTCAGAAGGGTTACTTTTATTAACGACAGACGGCATGATGAGCGAGATTGTCCGAAGCAAAAAAGTAGAAAAAGAATATTATGCTCAAGTTGATGGAATTATTACTGAAGAAGCCGTTGAACAATTAAGAAACGGAGTCGAAATCGGCTTGCACGGTAAAAAATACAAAACCAAAAAGTGTAAAGCTTTTAAACTAGAATCTGAACCAAATTTAGGCGAACGCGGAAAAAAGATTCGAGATGAGCGTCATGGTCCAACATCATGGGTTTCTATAACTTTAACGGAAGGAAAATTTCGTCAAGTACGCAAAATGACATCAGCAGTTGGTTTTCCTACGTTGCGATTGGTTCGTGTGCGTGTAGGAAATATTCATTTGAATGATTTAAAAGCAGGTGAAGTTTTAGAAGTCGGTGGTTTTGATGTGTAATTTACCTAATTTTAAATTTCCCAATCGAGGCATCAAATGTCAAATGTTCGGTATCAAACAACGTATTAAAAATCCCAGTTTGAATTAAATTACAAGGTTGGTCTTGTACAATTTGAGTTGGTGTAAACACAATCATTTCATCAGTCATTTGAATTGCCAAATCGATGTCATGTGTTGAATAAAGTATGGTTTTTCCAGTTTCATGCGTAAGTTTTTGTAACAATTTCAAAAGAGTTGCTTTGTGAACTAAATCTAAATGCGTCGTAGGTTCATCTAAAATGATAATCGAAGTATCTTGCGCCAAAGCTCTAGCAATTAAAGCAATTTGCAATTGGCCATCACTAATTTCGTCATGTTTTTTATGAACTAAATGTTGGATTTCTGTAAGTGAAATAGCTTCTTCAATTTTCGTTTTGTCTTCTTCTGATAAAGTGCCTAGCCAATTGGTATAAGGTTGTCTTCCTAAAGCAATGATTTCGTAAACGGTTAAATTGCTTGGTGGTAATTTTTCAGTTAAAACGATGCTTAATTCTTGAGCTAAATCAAGTGGTTTGTAGCTTTGAAGCGATTTGTTTAGTAAGGTTATTTCACCCGATAAAGGAGGAATGAGACCTGTTATTGCTTTTAATAAAGTAGACTTTCCAATTCCGTTTTCACCAATTAAAGCGATTAATTTGCCTTTTTCTAAACTAAGATTGATGTTTTGAGCAATAGTAATCGTTTCCGATTTTGACTTGTAGCC
>ERZ1034363.93-NODE-93-length-61709-cov-10.407791_pt1 | contig 61709 bp, 60 predicted proteins | sample MGYA00520616_ERZ1034363 | MGnify/ENA primary metagenome ERZ1034363 (study PRJEB33736, sample SAMEA104284506) | Azolla filiculoides | biome: Urban; feature: Water surface; material: Ditch water | place: Netherlands | collected 2015-10-28 | depth 0-0.1 m ...
ACGGCCCAGGCCACGGTGGTTTCGGCCGTGTCAGCCGGACGCCACACGTCCAGGCCAGGGATCAGGCGCAGGCTGGCCGCGTGCTCGATGGACTGGTGGGTCGGGCCGTCTTCGCCCAGACCGATGGAGTCGTGGGTGAAGACGTGGATCACGCGTTGCTTCATGAGCGCGGCCATGCGGATGGCGTTGCGCGAGTAATCGCTGAAGGTCAGGAAGGTACCGCCGTAGGGGATGTAGCCACCGTGCAGGGCCACGCCGTTCATGATGGCGGCCATGCCGAATTCGCGCACGCCGTAGTTGATGTGGCGGCCGATTTTGCCGTCTTCGGTCTTCACCACGTCACCGGCCAAGTCCACGCGGAAAGCGGGGGTGCTCTTGGTGTTGGTGAGGTTAGAGCCCGTGAGGTCGGCCGAGCCGCCCAGCATTTCGGGCAGCGCGGCGGTGAAGGCTTCGAGCGCCAGCTGGCTGGCCTTGCGGCTGGCCACGGTCTCGCCCTTGGTGTGGGTGGCGACCACGGCGTCAAACGCCACTTGGTTGAAGTTCTTGGGCAAGTCGCCCTTCATGCGGCGCACAAACTCTTTGGCTTGTGCGGGGAAGGCGGCTTTGTAAGCGGCAAATGCGGTGTTCCAGGCGGCTTCGCGGGCTTTGCCGGCAACTTTCGCATCCCAGTCGGCATAGACCTCTTTGGGGATCTTGAAGGGCTCGGCCGTCCAGCCCAGGGCTTCGCGGGTGAGTTTGATTTCTTCAGCGCCCAGAGGTTCGCCGTGGGCTTTGGAGGTGCCTGCACGGTTGGGCGAGCCCTTGCCGATGGCGGTTTTGCAGACGATCAAAGTAGGCTTGTCGGCGCTGTGTTTGGCGGCAGCGATGGCTTTGGACACGGCCGCAGCGTCGTGGCCGTCCACAGCGTCGATCACGTTCCAGCCGCAGGCGGCAAAGCGCTGGGGCGTGTTGTCGATGAACCAAGGGGCGACTTTGCCGTCGATCGAGATGCCGTTGTCGTCGTACAGGGCGATCAGTTTGTTCAGCTTCCAGGCGCCAGCCAGGGCCACGGCTTCGTGGCTGATGCCTTCCATCAGGCAACCGTCACCCAGGAACACATAAGTGTGGTGGTTGACGATGGCGTGGCCTTCTTGGTTGAACTCGGCAGCCAGCATTTTTTCGGCCAGCGCCATGCCCACGGCGTTGGTGATGCCCTGACCCAGTGGGCCGGTGGTGGTTTCCACGCCGGGGGTCACGCCTACTTCGGGGTGGCCTGCGGTTTTGCTGTGCAGCGTGCGGAAGTTTTTCAGGTCATCGACCGACAGCTTGTAACCCGTCAGGTGCAACACCGAATAGATCAGCATCGAGGCATGACCGTTGGACAGCACAAAGCGGTCGCGGTTGGCCCAGTGCGGGTTGCTGGGGTTGTGTTGCAGGTGATCGCCCCACAGCGCCACGGCCATGTCGGCCATGCCCATGGGCGCACCGGGGTGACCGGAGTTGGCTTGTTGAACGGCGTCCATTGCGAGGGCGCGGATGGCGTTCGCCATGTTGTGTGTATTGGCCATGTAGGGCAACTCCGGTGATGAGGTCGGGAAAACCCGTGATTTTAGCGGTTGTCCGCTGGGGCCCAAGGCGCAGGGATGGCGAAGAACAAAGCCAGCTTCAGTCCGGTGCCTCCTGGCGCTGCCGAGCCAGCACATAACGGCGCATGGCCACGGCCGGGGCATCGGCTGCCACTGAAAACTCGTACAAATCTTCGGGTGGGGTGCTGGCCAAGGCCTGCTCTTGCAGGGCCAGACCGTCCACATCTTCTTGAAAAGCCACAAACAACTGATCGTGCATGAAGCGTGTGGTCTCGGGGTTGCCCAAAGCAAAATCGCGTCCGTGCACGATGAAGTAATGGGTGCTGGTGGCGGTTTCGGGCGTGGGCATGTGCGCAGTGCGGATGCGAAACTGGGGGCGCTCGTTTTCGGGCAAATTGCAATCGTAGAAAGTCACCGACACCTCGTGCAGCCCCAGACTGCGAAATTCGGAACGCACGATGCGGGCAGCCTGGCCCTGTCCGGTCAAGCCTGTGGGAATGGCCCACACCGGGGGCAAGGTGGTGGGCACGACGTTTCGCAGCAAGGCAAATTGGCCATCGCCGATGACGCTTTCAAAGGCCGCTTTGGCGTAATCGGGCGTCCCAAAACTTTTGGCGTGCAAAAAACTCAAATGCGTCAGGTCCAGCAGGTTTTCGTGCAGGCGCACATAACTGCCTTGAAGGCTCAAATAGCCTTGTGAGCGCTCCCACTCGCCGCTTTCCATCCAGTCTTGTGGCGGCAGTTTGGACAGGTCGGCAAGCTCTGCCTCGCCCATCCAAATCCAGACCACGGCACCGCGTTCGTGGGTGCGGTAGGACCGGATGCCCACGTTTTTGGGGCAGTTGGCTTGTGAGGGGACTTCGATGCAGTCGCCTTCTGCGTTGAAGCGCAGGCCGTGGTAACCGCACACGATGGTGTCTTGGGTCAATGTGCCTGCCGACAGTGGCATAGAGCGGTGCGGGCAGCGGTCTTCGAGTGCCACCACCTGCCCCGTGCTGGTTCTGTAAAAAACCAATTGGCGTCCCAGCAGGGTGCGGCCCAGCAGTTCTTCCTTAATTTCCTCGGCAAAGGCGGCCACGTACCAGTCGTTCATGACAAAAGGTGTGTGCCGGTCGGCCATGCGATCGGAGGCGTTTTGTGCGGCGGCAATGACGGCGGGCAGGGGGCGTGTCATAGGAGTTTGAGGGTTGAATGTCCGGGAAACAGTGTAGGTCTCCCAGGTCGGCTCGTCCTGTCCCGAGAGCGCCTCAAAGCATGGCAATATCCCACCATGTCGATTTCAAACGCTCCGATCCCGTCTACGCTCGGTACGGCTCCGGCCCAAGCCATGGTCCTCGCCGCAGGACGCGGCGAGCGCATGCGCCCCCTCACCGACACCACCCCCAAACCCATGCTGACCGTGCGCGGCCAGCCACTCATGCAGTGGCCCATGCAGGCCTTGGCACGGGGCGGTTTTCTCCACCAACTGGTCAATACCGCCTGGTTGGGTGAGCAGATTCCGGCGCATTTTGGCGACCGCACCACTTGGCCCGGCTTGCCCGAGGTGCAGATCAGTTACTCCCACGAAGGCCAGGACTTTGGCCAGGCGCTGGAAACCGCTGGCGGCATTGTTCGCGCCCTGCCCCGCTTGGCTGAGGTGTTTTGGGTGGTGGCCGGCGATGTGTTTGCGCCCGATTTCGTGTTCACGACTCAGGCCTTTCAACGTTTTGTCGCCAGCCCTGCATTGGCCCACCTGTGGTTGGTGCCCAACCCGGCGCACAACCTGGGCGGCGACTTTGGCTTGTCGGCCGAAGGCCTGGTGCTGAATCTGCCCAAAGGGGCGGCAGGCCGCGACCACACCTTCAGCACCATCGCGCTGTACAAAAAAGCCTTTTTTGTCGATTGCGGTGTGCCTGCGGGCAACCCCCAGGGCACCGCGCTGGCGCTGGCTCCCTTGTTGCGCGCGGCGATGGACCGTGGGCAGGTGACAGGCGAGGTGTATGCGGGCAACTGGACCGATGTGGGCACGCCCGAGCGGCTGGCGCAGCTCAATCAGAGCTAGGTGACCCCGAGGTTTTGTTGCCCGTGCAAGCGAGCCCCTGCTCACCAATGGGTCTAGTGCCCTGAACGCACTCGAACCCAGGGGCGGCCTCCTACAATGTTCAGATGACTTCTAACGCCCTCTACGCCCAACGCCGTGCCCGCCTCGCTGCCCAACTGGGCGCAGGCGGTATCGCCATCATCCCCACCGCGCCCGAGCGCCAGCGCAACCGCGACAGCGACTACCTGTACCGGCATGACAGCTACTTTTATTACCTGACCGGGTTCGCCGAGCCGCACGCCAGCTTGGTGATCACAGCCGAGGGCGAGTGCACGCTGTTTTGCCAAGCCAAAGACCTCGAGCGCGAAATTTGGGATGGCATCCGCCTGGGGCCAGACGCGGCACCCGCTGCTTTGGGCGTGAGCCGGGCCTTACCCATTGGCGAGATGGCCGCTCAGATGCCCAAGTTGCTGGAAAACCGCAGCACCGTTTGGTACCCCTTTGCCATCCACACTGGGCTGGAGAGTTTGGTGAACGGCTGGCTGCAGTCGGTGCGGGCCCGTGTGCGTTACGGCGCTTTGTGCCCCGAGCAGCAGCGCGATCTGTGCAGCCTGCTCGATGAGATGCGGCTGGTGAAAGACGCGCACGAACAAGACATCATGCGCCGCGCCAGCGCCATCAGCGCTCGCGCCCACATCCGCGCCATGCAGCGCAGCGCGGCCATGCTGCGTGCGGGGCAAGAGGTGCGTGAATACCACCTGGACGCTGAGTTGCTGCACGAGTTCCGCCAAAGCGGCTCGCAGTACCCGGCCTACGGCTCTATCGTGGCGGGCGGGGCCAATGCCTGCGTGTTGCATTACCGCGCCGACACCGCTTTGATCCAAAACGGTGATCTGGTGTTGATCGATGCCGGTTGCGAGCTGGACGGTTACGCCAGCGACATCACCCGCACCTTCCCGGCCAACGGCACATTCACCGGGCCACAACGCGCTTTGTACGACCTGGTGCTGGCTTCGCAAGACGCGGCCGTGGCAGCCACCAAAGCGGGCGCCCGTTTTGTCGATCCGCACGAAGCCACGGTGGCCGTACTGGCTCAGGGCCTGCTCGATGTCGGCCTGCTCGACAAGAACAAGGTCGGCAACGCGCAAGACGTGATCGCCAACCGCAGCTACTTCCAGTTTTACATGCACCGCACTGGCCACTGGCTGGGCATGGACGTGCACGACTGCGGCAGCTATGTCGAGCCCTCGCAGGTGGGCCAGATCAGCGAACGCCAAGACCCGCTGAGCGGCGAGTTGATCAAAGACCGACCGAGCCGCATCCTGCAGCCGGGCATGGTGCTGACCATCGAACCAGGCTTGTATGTACGCCCAGCTCCTGGCGTGCCCGAAAAATTCCACAACATCGGCATCCGCATCGAAGACGACGCCATCGTCACAGTCACCGGGTGTGAGTTGATCACCCGTGGTGTGCCTGTCAAGGCAGAGGAGATTGAAGCCTTGATGAAAGCCTGAGTCACATGACGGGACTTCAAGGCACCTGTGTGCGGTCGATCCAAGTCGGCCAGGTTCAGCCGCTCATGGTGGGTGGGCGCAAGCTCATGTCGGCCATTGGCAAGACCCCCGTGCAAGGCCCTGTGTCCGTGGGGCCGCTGGGTTTGGCCGGCGACGAACAGGCCGATCTGAGTGTGCACGGCGGCCTGAGCAAGGCGGTGTATGCCTTGCCTTCAGAGCACCTGACTTGGTGGCAAGCCCAGCGCCAGACGCAGGGCGCAACGATGTTCGTGGAAGAGCTGGCCCCCGGTTATCTGGGTGAAAACCTCAGTCTGCAAGGCCTGCTGGAAGAACATATTTTCATCGGCGACAGCTTGGACTTTGGTGATGTGGTTTTGCGTGTGACGCAGCCGCGTGAGCCCTGCGGCAAATTCAACGCGGTCATGGGTTACACCCATGCGGCCAAAGACATGGTGCAAAGCGGGCGTTGCGGGTTTTATCTCGCGGTGGACCGGCCGGGTCGCTTGCAAGCGGGTGCCCGTTTCGAAGTCATTTCGGGTCCGCAATCCATCAGTGTGGCGCAAGCCCTGAAGCACAAAGCGTGGAAGCATTTGCGTTGAATGCCGCCATTTGTGCGCAAAAGTCAAAAGCCAACTCACTTGCGAGGGGCATTACCCAGGCCTGATCCCTCGAATCAGGGGTCTACAATGAAAATACTGTCTGACTGTCGCCCTGGATGTTGACAAATCATTTGTCATCCAGATTGGCTGCTGAACCCTGGCACGCCTGACAGCACATCCCTACAACGGAGCAAAAAATGACCAACAAGGTCCAAGCCGAAGAAAAACGCGCCCAGTTGCGCAAAGCCGCTCTCGAATACCACGAGTTCCCCACCCCCGGCAAAGTGGCCATTGCTGCCACCAAACAGCTGGTCAACCAGCACGACTTGGCCTTGGCTTATTCCCCTGGCGTGGCTGCGCCTTGCGAAGAAATCGTCAAAGACCCGGCCAATGCGTTCAAGTACACCAGCCGGGGCAACCTGGTGGGCGTGGTGACCAACGGCACTGCCGTGCTGGGTTTGGGCGACATCGGCCCACTGGCCAGCAAGCCGGTCATGGAAGGCAAGGGCGTGCTGTTCAAGAAGTTCTCGGGCATCGACGTGTTCGACATCGAGATCAACGAAAAAGACCCCGACAAGTTGGTCGAGATCATCGCTTCGTTGGAGCCGACGTTTGGCGGCATCAACCTTGAAGACATCAAGGCACCGGACTGCTTCTACATTGAGCGCAAGCTGCGCGAGCGCATGAAGATTCCAGTCTTTCACGATGACCAGCACGGCACGGCCATTGTGGTGGGCGCGGCGATCCTCAACGGTTTGAAGATCGTGGGCAAAGACCCCAAAAAGATCAAGCTGGTCACCTCTGGCGCAGGCGCTGCTGCCTTGGCTTGCTTGGGGCTGCTGGTCAAGCTGGGCATCCCGCGCGAAAACATCTGGGTGACCGATTTGGCGGGTGTGGTCTACGAAGGTCGTACCGAGTTGATGGACGAAGACAAGATCCAGTTCGTGCAAAAAACCGAGCACCGCACGCTGCGCGAAGTGATTGCTGGTGCCGATGTGTTCTTGGGCTTGTCTGCGGGGGGCGTGCTCAAGCAGGACATGGTCAAGTCCATGGCGGCCAAGCCCTTGATTTTTGCGTTGGCCAATCCCAACCCTGAAATCAATCCCGAAGACGTCAAGGCCGTGCGCGACGACGCCATCATGGCCACAGGCCGCACCGACTACCCCAACCAGGTCAACAACGTCCTGTGCTTCCCCTACATCTTCCGGGGTGCGCTGGACTGCGGTGCGACCACCATCACGCTGGAGATGGAAATTGCGGCTGTGCATGCCATTTCAGAGTTGGCGCAAGCCGAACAAAGTGAAGTGGTTGCAGCGGCCTATGTGGGTGAGCCTCTGGCTTTTGGCCCGGAGTATTTGATTCCCAAGCCGTTTGATCCGCGCTTGATGATGAAGATCGCACCTGCGGTCGCGCAAGCGGCCGCCGACAGTGGTGTGGCTTCTCGCCCCATCAAAGACCTGGACGCTTACCGCGAAAAATTGCAAGGCTTTGTCTACGCCTCGGGCACCATGATGAAGCCCATCTTCACGGCTGCCAAGCGCGCCCTGAAAAAACGCATTGCCTACAGCGAAGGCGAAGAAGAGCGCGTGCTGCGCGCCGCCCAGATCGTGGTCGATGAAGGCATTGCCCGTCCCACCTTGATCGGTCGTCCTGCCGTGATCGCCGAGCGCATCGAAAAATTCGGCCTGCGTCTGAAAGAAGAGCTGGACTACGATGTGGTCAACGTCGAGCTGGACCACCGCTACCGCGATTTCTGGCAGACCTACCACCGCCTGACCGAGCGCAAGGGCATCACGCAGCAGATCGCCAAAATCGAAATGCGTCGCCGTTTGTCGCTGATTGGCGCCATGTTGCTGCACAAAGGCGACGTGGACGGCATGATCTGTGGCACCTGGGGCACCAACCCCATGCACCTGAATTACATCGACCAGGTCATCGGCAAGCGCGCAGGCGTCAACACCTACGCGTGCATGAACGGTTTGATGCTGCCGGGCCGCCAGGTGTTCATGGTGGACACCCACGTGAATTACGACCCGACAGCCGAGCAATTGGCCGAGTTCACCATCATGGCAGCCGAAGAAATGCGCCGTTTCGGCATCCAGCCCAAGGCGGCGTTGTTGTCACACTCGAACTTCGGCTCGTCCAACCAACCCAGCGCCGTCAAGATGCGCGACGTGTTGGAGTTGTTGCGTAAAAATGCGCCTTGGCTCGAAGTGGATGGCGAAATGCACGGTGACGTTGCATTGGACGCGGCAGCACGACAGGCCATCATGCCCAACAGCAGTTTGATCGGTGATGCGAATTTGTTGGTTTTGCCAAACATTGATGCCGCCAACATTGCCTACAACCTGCTCAAGACCGCAGCGGGCGGCAACATTGCCGTTGGCCCCGTTCTGTTGGGTGCTGCCAAGCCAGTTCACATCCTGACATCCAGCACCACCGTGCGCCGGATTGTGAACATGACAGCCCTGACTGTGGCCGATGCCAACGCCGCGCGTTAAGCCATAAAACGACAGCAAGCGCTAACTTGATGTTGGAATGCCCAGACGGGCTTTGCCTGTTTATTGGGCAATCGCTTGCTTTTTTATGGCGTTTGCCTCACACTAGCGCCTTCGAGTGTTCGGGTTAACCCGGGGACTTCTGAAAGGTGTTTTCATGAAAGTGGCGCGACAAATCGCCGCCCCGCAGCGCTGGATGCCGGTGCTTTTGGGGTTGGTGTTATCAATTTGCACTTTTTTGGTGCAGGCCCGTCCAGCCACCGAAGCTCAAACTTCATCGACCATGTCGGTGACAGATTTGCCGCGAGAAGGCCAAGAAACGTACCAACTTATCCGCAAGGGGGGGCCTTTTCCGCATGAAAAGGACGGGACGGTTTTTGGCAACCGCGAGCGGATTCTGCCGCGCGAAGTGCGGGGGTTTTACCGTGAATACACCGTCAGAACACCCGGGGTGAAGCATCGCGGAGCGCGGCGCATCGTTTGCGGTGGCCAGGTTCCCCGAAATCCACAGACCTGCTACTACACACAGGACCATTACGCGAGTTTTCGCGTGATCGTCGACAAGCCTTGATTTTTTGACTTTAGAGAAAGACCACGGAGATGGACACGCCGATTCGTCACGACCAAGAGGCGCCCCTGAAGGGCGTGCGGTCCAACATCGTGCAGTCGATTCGCGCTTACCGCGTGAGCGACTTGCAAGAGGCCGCCCAAGGGTTGGGTCACCACTTTTTGTACGCCAACCTGGCCGAAGCCCAGAGCAAACAAGACGTGCTGGACCTGATTGGTGCGCAATTCACGCTGCCTTCGCACTTCGGCAAGAACTTTGATGCCCTGTACGACTGCATGACCGACCCATTGCACAAGTCGGGCCCGCAGCCTGGCTTCATCGTGGTGCTCGAGCAGATTCCCGCACATGTCAAGTTCGACAAGGAAGCCCGCGAGCAATTGCTGGACATCTTCCGTGACACCGCCGATTACTGGGGAGACAGGAAGATACCCTTCCGATGCTTCTATTCTTTTCTGTAGCCCGTTCTGCGCAAAACAGCCAAGCAGGACGGGCGATTGAGGCACAAGCCGAGGACGCCGTGATGGCCGAATCGATCGAAGAAGGCGAAAAAATGCCCACCGACAAATTGGTGGACGTGTCGCCGTTGGCGCTGCGCATGAGCAGCCCATTCAACGCAGGTTACTGGCTCGCAGCAGCCTGATCACGCGTTGAGTCGCTGTTTGCGGCACATGAAAAAGCCCGTCCATGACGGGCTTTTTCGTTGGCGCTGACCTTGACCTAGGCTGTGCCGATGCCGATTAAACGGCCTGGGCCAAAGCCACAAACTCGGCCACGGGCACTTCTTCCGCGCGCCGTTGCAGGTCAAAGTTGCCCGCAAAGCCTTTTTCTTCAAGCCATTTGCCCAAGGTGTTGCGCAAAATTTTGCGGCGCTGGCTGAAGGCGACTTGCACCAGCGTTTCCAGCGTTTTGACGTTCACCTCGGGTGGCTGTGCCAAAGGCACCATGCGCACCACGGCGCTGTCCACGCGGGGGGGCGGGTCAAAGCTCTCGGGGGGCACAAACAGCACGTTGGCCATGTCGTAACGCCATTGCAGCATGACCGACAAGCGGCTGTAGTCCGAGGTGGCGGGCTTGGCCACCATGCGGTCGATCACTTCTTTTTGCAGCATGAAGTGCTGGTCTTCGATCACGTCCACTTGCGCCAGCAAATGGAAGAGGATGGGCGTCGAGATGTTGTAGGGCAGATTACCGACCACGCGGATTTTGGAAGCACCTGTGGTGCTGCCTGTCAGCATCTGCGTGGCCAGCGCCCTGAAGTCGACTTTCAAGACATCCGACTCCACCACCGACAGGTGCGGGTGCTCACGCAAACGCACCGCCAGATCACGGTCCAGCTCGATCACCGTCAAATGCCCCAAGCGCTCGACCAGCGGCTGCGTCAACGCGGCCAGGCCTGGCCCGATTTCGACCATGGGCTGGCCTGCCTCGGGGTTGATGGCGTCCACGATGGCATCGATGATGCCGCCGTCGGTCAAAAAGTGCTGACCAAACCGTTTGCGTGCAATGTGTTTCATTGGGGTGGCTCGCGCATCTCGACATAAGCCCGGCCGCGAATGTCTTGGACCCAGGTGGCATAAGCTTCGTCGAGTTTCTTTTCACGCAGGGCGCTGCGGGCCATGGTGCGTTGTTCTTGATCGCTCATGGGCGCGTTGCGGCGGTCGGTGACTTCGATCAGGTGCACACCAAAGCGCGACACCAGCGGTTCCGCCACCTGGCCTGGGCGCAGGCGGTTCATGACTTGTTCGAATTCGGGCACAAACATGCCCGGGTTGGCCCAGCCCAGGTCGCCGCCTTGCTGTGCGCTGCCGTCTTGTGACATCTGGCGCGCCACGGCTGCGAAGTCAGCTTTGCCAGAAACCACGGCTTGGCGCACTTCTGTGAGCTTGGCCACGGCCTGGGCTTGTGACATTTGCGCAGAAGGACGCAGCAAGATGTGACGGGCCCGCGTTTGCGTGACCAGCAAGGTGTTGGCCTGGCGACGCTCAATGACTTTGAGCACGTGAAAGCCTGCGGCAGATCGCACCGGGGCAGAGACGTCACCCACATTCAAGCTGCGTGTGGCGTTGACAAACAAATCGGGGTAGCGGTCCATGGGGCGCAGGCCCATGTCGCCGCCATTGGCACCCCGGTCAGTGGCTTGCGAAAAGGATTTGGCCAAATCGGAGAAGCTTTCACCGCCACGCGCACGGCGTGCGATGTCTGCGGCGCGCTCGCTCAGGGCCTTGGTTTCCGATTCGCTGCTGTTTTCCGGCACGGCAATCAGGATCATGCCCAGATTCAGCTCAGCAGGCAGTTGCGCCGCTTGGGCCTTCAGCTGCTCGCGCAGGAATTGCTCGACTTCCATATCCGTGACACGGACGCGGCCTTCAATCTCGCGCTCACGCAAACGGCTGAGCGTCAGCTGTGTCCGCAACTGCTCGCGAAACGTGCTCAGCGCAATGCCGTCTTGTGCCAGACGCTTGTGCATTTCATCACGCGTCAACTGGTTGCTGGCCGCCACATTGACTTCAGCTTGGTCGATTGCCTCATCTTCGATTTTGATGCCTGCATCGCGTGCCTGCTGCAACTGCGCTTTTTCATTGATCAGTTGTTCTACGGCCAGCCGTGTGAGTTCGTTGGTATCGGGCTTGCTGCCGCCGCGTGCTGTGGTTTCGTTGGCCAAGCGCTGACGCAGCACCTGAACGTCGCGGTTGGTGATGGGCTCGGAGTTGACCACCGCCACAATGAAATCCGCCTGACGGATGGCGACGGTGGAGGCTTTGACCGGTGCCACATTGGGGGTTTGTGCCCAAACACCGGGCGTGCCGAGCAGGCTGACCGCACCCAGGATGGAGGCCAGCCAAGCTGAACGAGCGGGAGAGAACAGTTTATTCATAGTGCTGGAACCGACTGGGTTGGACCGCGCTGTCGCGCAGGTATTGGTAGCGGGGAATGTTGTCACTGAGGCTCTTCAATGGGCTGACGCCCACGCGTGCAAAACCAACGAATTCAAGTTGAAACAGGATGCGGCTGGTGGCGCTGCTGGCGCTGACACTGGAGACGTTGGTCTGCAGCCGCTGAAAGGCGACCCTGCCCAGCCAGCAGCCCGCATCGTATTCGAGGCCAACCAAGGTGTCCACCAGACTGCGTTCCTTCAGGCTGTAATTCAGGCGGCCCACCGTGTACCAGCGGTCGGGCCCCAGACCTTGGCCGGAGGTCCGCGTCCATGCCGTTTCTGCTTGCCGGTCGGTCCTGCCGAGCAGATCGCTCACAGGCCATTGCCAGCCGATGTCCACAAATTCGGTTTTGGGCGTGACTTGGTTGTTGGCCCGGTAAGCCATGTTGATGACGCGGTAAGGGCTGTGACTGTAACGCCCTTGCAGGGTGGTTCTGCTGATCTCGTGTGTCTGGTTCTTGGCCTGGATGGTGCCGTCGAATGACCACCGATCATCCCAGCGGATGCCCGCGCCAAACAAAATATCGCTCAGTCCAGCGGCTCTGTCGGCCTGATTGGATGACAAGTTGACCTGTTGATCGGAAAACCGGATGCGTTGTGCCACACCCACCCGAAGCATTTCAGCGCCCGTGCCTGCATCAAAAAACCGGCTGTTCAGGCCCAGAGTCAGCGCATCGTTGTCCACCAGACGGTCCTGTCCCACATAGGCGTTTTCACTGAAGATGGTGGACAGGTTGAAGTCGGTGGCTCCGCTGTCATAAACCGGCAGCATGTCCTGGTTTTTGTAGGGCGTTCGGGCGTAAAAAGCGCGGGGCTCCAGGGTCTGCAAAACATCGCGGCCAAACCAGCGGGTTTCGCGTTCAAACACCAGGCCAGAGTCGACACTGAAAGTGGGCAAGACCCGGTTCACGGCCGTGGCACCGTTGTCGAGGGCGCGGTCCATCTGGTAGCGCGTGGCGTGCAGCTGTACCTTGGGTGTGACGAATCCCCAAGGGCGAATCCATGGGCGGCTCACCTGCGCTTGTATGAAGCTGCGCTCACCGTTGCGCGGCAAGATCCCGGCACTGACCAAACTGGCCACGCGTGAATAGTCGGCCTCAAAGCGTGTGGTGTCACCCACCACCGACCAATCGAGGCCTTCGGCATTCCATTGGCCATAGCGCATGGTGATTTGTGGTGCCCGGTCGTAGGGTGGGGCTGCTTCTTGCAGGTTTTGCCAGCGCTGCACTTGGGCGGTCATGCTGAAGTCGCCACGCCCCCAGGACAAGACCCCTGTTGAGGGCAGAACACGTTGGGTCAGTACCAGGCCTGAGCGAGGGAAGTCGCGCCAGTAGTTGTTGTCGCTGACCCGGTTCAAGGTCAAGCCCAGTCCAATGCGACCCACACTGTCCAAGCCGGTTTCAATGCCGCCATTGTGTTGGCTTGAAAGACCCCAGCGATTCGAGTCCCGCAATTTGTCGGCCGGCATCAGGTTCAGACGCACTTGACCGCTGTAGTCCCGTTCCAGATAACGAAACTCGGTGTCTGCAGCGATGCCGCGTTGGCTCATCACATGGGTGGTGACTGTGGCATCGCGGTTGGGGGCAATGTCAAAGTAATAGGGCAGTGCCACCTCAACGCCATTGACCGTGTCGACGCTGAGCAAAGGGGGCAGCAGGCCTGATTTGCGTTCGTTGGACAAAGGCAGGCTGACGGAGGGGGCTGCAAAAATGGGCACATCCTGAAAGCGGAACTGCACGCCTTTCGCGTCGATGGTGGATTCTTCTTCGTCGATCGTCAGTTGGGTGGCTTTCAGCAGCCATTCAGGCAGCCACTCCGGACCGGGTGTGCGTCGGCATGTGGTGTAGTTGGCTTGGCGAAGGATGGTGCGCTTGTTGTCCACAAACTCCACCACCGCCGCTTGGCCGTAGCCGCCGCTGCTGTACAGCTCAAAATCCGGTTTGTCAAAAGTGCCCTGAAAGCTGTCGACTTTCAGATTCAGGTGTGGCCCCACGAACACACTGGTTTCACGGCTGACACGCACTTTGCCTGAGGCGTCCACCACATCCTGGGTCTGGTCGTAGTCCACCCGGTCTGCGCTCACCGCCAACCCGGGCCGCCGAATGCTGGCCTGGCCTTGCACCACCAAGTCCATGTCGGGGCGCGCCGTGATTTGTGCGCCTTTTACAAAGACCGCACCTTCGGACTGCTGACGCTCGGAGACTTTTTCTTCGAGCAAAGGGCTGCTGCGCAAGGGCAAGCTTGCGGGTTGGGCTTGGGCCCAGCTGGCACCCAGCGTCAACAAGGCTGCAGCAACGGCCACAGCGCGTGGGGCAGAGATGGCGGCGGCGGTCAACAGCAGAGAGGGTGAAGCGGAATGGATGGCCACAAATTGGGAAAATAATAAAAGAAGCAGCCTGTCCTTGCCCTGAAAGGGTGCCAGCAGGCTTTGTAGAATGCGATTATCCATGAGCCACCCCTCTTTATCCCCAATCCCCTCGCTTGCACCTGTTTCAGAAGTCAGCTGGGCAGACCCTGTACGGCAGGGTTTGTTCAACGACTGGATCGCGGGCATCGCTGCAACGCAGGGACTCTTGCCCGAGACCTTGCGCATCGCATCGGCCGACGCCAGCTTTCGCCGCTATTTGCGGGTGGACACTGTGCAAGGCGACAGCCGCATCGTCATGGATGCCCCGCCCGACAAAGAAAATTCGGAGCCCTTTGTCCGCATTGCCGCCTTGATGAAAGACGCGGGCCTGAACGCCCCCGTGGTGCTGGACTGGCACGAAGCCCATGGCTTCATGTTGCTCAGCGACTTGGGCGATGCCACCATGATGTCGGCCATCGACGCTGAGCGCCCGCAGGCCAACCATGGGTTGTACATTCAGGCGGTCGACACGCTGGTGCAATGGCAACTGGCCTCACGCCCTGGCGTGTTGCCACCCTACGATGCGGCTTTGCTGAACCGCGAGCTGAGCCTGTTCCCTGATTGGTACTTGGGCCAGCACAAAAAAGTGCAGCTTGCAAGCAAAGACCAAGAGACCGTGGACAAGGCTTCCGCCTTGATCGTGCAGCGCAACCTGGCCGCACCCAGCGTGTATGTGCACCGCGATTTCATGCCGCGCAACCTGATGATGCCCCATGGAACAGGTCCGCTGAGCCAGCAACTCGGCGTGCTGGATTTCCAGGATGCGGTTTACGGCCCCGTCACTTACGACGTGGCCAGCCTGATGCGCGATGCCTTCTTGACCTGGGACGAAGACTTTGTGCTCGACATCACCATCCGCTATTGGGAAAAAGCCCGCAAAGCCGGGTTGATGGACTTTGAAGACTGGCACAGCGACTTTGGCGCGTTCTACCGCGCCGTGGAGTGGATGGGCCTGCAGCGCCACCTCAAGGTGGCTGGTATTTTTGCCCGCCTGACCTTGCGCGACGGCAAGCCCAAATACCTGGCCGATGCGCCGCGCTTCATCCACTACATCCGCAAGGCCTGCGACCGCTACCGTGAACTCGGCCCGCTGCTCAAGGTGATCGACGAGATCGAAGGCACGACCCCCCAGGTCGGTTTTGCCTACGGACGGATGTAAATCTTTCATGCCCCGTTTTTACTGCCCTGCCCCCCTGCAAACCGGCCTGACGCTCAGCCTGCCCGCTGGCGCTGCGCGCCATGTGCAGGTGCTGCGCCTGCAGCCGGGCGATGTCATCACCCTCTTCAACGGCGAAGGCGGCGAATTTGACGCCACCGTCACCCGCATGGGCCGCAGCGATGTGGATGTCGAGGTCGGCGCGCACCGCCCGCTGGAGCGTGAAGCGGCGCGTGTCGTTCACTTGCTGGCGGGCATCACCGCCAACGACCGCATGGATTGGCTGGTCGAAAAAGCCACCGAGCTGGGCGTGGCCAGCATCACACCCTTGGTGGCCGAGCGCAGCGTGCTCAAGCTCAAGGGCGAGCGGGCCGAGAAGAAACTGGCGCACTGGCAAGGTGTGGCCGTGGCGGCTGCCGAGCAATGCGGGCGCAACCGCGTGCCCATGGTTCACCCTGCTGTGACGCTGAACGAGTGGCTCAAACAAGCCGCAGCGGGCGAGCGCTGGGTGTTGTCTCTGTCAGAAGGTACGCGACCCTTGGCACAAATGACAGGCTCCGCAGCTGTGACCGTGCTCAGCGGCCCCGAAGGCGGCTTGAGTCCTTCGGAAGAGGCGACCGCGCTGTCTGCGGGTTTTGCGCCAATCACCTTGGGGCCGCGCGTGCTGCGCGCCGAGACGGCGCCCTTGGCCGTGTTGGCTGTTTGCGCTTGACCCGCCCAACATTCTTTGCGTTGTCGGCGCTTGATGGGCCAAGGCGACCCGCTTCATAAGCGACAAGCGATACACTGACCGCATGAACGCCAACCTGATTCTCCTCACCCTCTGCCAGGGCCTGTTCCTGACCAACAACGTCACCTTCATTGCCATCAACGGTTTGGTAGGCCTGAGCATTGCGCCGCTGGGCTGGATGGCGACTTTGCCTGTCATGGGGTACGTGGTAGGCGGTGCCGTGTCAACCGGCCTGGTGGCCAAGAGCCAGTCACGCTGGGGGCGCAAGGTGTCTTTTCAGTTGGGCCTGGGTGTGGCTTTGTTTTCGGCCTTGTTGGCCGCTTATTCCGCATGGAGCCACAACTTCTGGTTGCTGGTGGCGGCCACGGTGATCGCGGGTTACTACAGCGCCAACGGGCAGCTCTACCGTTTTGCCGCAGCCGAACTGGCCGCAGACAGTTTCCGCGAAAAAGCCGTGTCTTTGGTGCTGGCCGGTGGCTTGATCGGCGCCATCGTCGGCCCCAATCTGGCTTCGCGCACCCGCACCCTGCATGAAACGCCGTTTCTTGGGGCTTACATGGCCCTGGGTGTTGTGGCGGTGCTGGCCATGGTGTGCATGAGCTTCATTCGATTTCCGGTCATGCCTGCCAAAAAGCCCGGTGACAGCACGGGCCGCCCTTTGGGCGAGATCATGCGTCAGCCGGTTTTCATCGTGTCAGCAGCTGCTGCAGCCCTGAGTTATGGCGTGATGAACCTGCTCATGGCCGCCACACCGCTCGCCATGCAGGTGTGCGGTTTCAGTTTTGACGATGCGGCACTGGTGCTGGAGTGGCATGTGATCGGCATGTTCGCGCCCGGCTTCTTCACGGGCCACCTGATCAAGAAATTTGGCACCTTGCAGATCATGGCCGTGGGTGTGGTGATCAACTTCGCCTGCATCGCCATCGCCCTCACCGGGGTCGAACTGCACCAGTTCCTGATCGCTCTGTTCTTGTTGGGCTTAGGCTGGAACTTCTTGTTCACGGGCAGCACCACCCTGGCCATGAAAGCCTGGACCCCCGCCGAAAAAGACCGGGGTCAGGCCGCCATCAACTTCTTTGTGTTTGCCACCATGGCCGTCACCTCGTTTGCCTCGGGTGCCTTGGTCACCACGCAGGGCTGGACCTGGCTGAACATCGGCTCATTGCTGCCCGTGGCGCTGACCGGTGTGGCCTTGGTGTGGATGGCGCTCAAGCAGAAAAGCGTGCAAGCAACCAGCGTTTGAGCGCGTTGAACACCTGGGCGCGATACAGGTCGTTGAAGATCTCGTGGTACATGCCCTCAAAGCACTGGGCCTGCACCACGGTCTGCGGCGCTGCGTAGGCAAAGTCAGCGCTTGCCTGCGCATTGACCAGTTTGTCTTGCCCTGCATACAGCAGCAAAGTCGGTACTTCCCACTTCGCCGCAGCATGAAGGGTTTTCTCGCTGTTTTCCAAAATCCATGCGGCCAGGCCCGCTGAGATGCGCCGGTGTACCAGGGCATCGGCCTTGTAGGCCTTCACCACGTCCGGGTCTCGCGACACGAACTCGGCTTTCAGGCCGTTGTCCACACGCAGGTGCGGCACCACGCGGGGCAAGGTGGCCAGCAGCATTTTCTGCAACAGATTGGGAAACGCCCCCAGCGCCGGCGACGACAACACTGCGGCATCCACCGGCCGCAGTTGTTCGGCCAGTGTGCGTGCCACCACCAGCCCACCCATGCTGTGGCCCAGCAAGATGAGCGGGGCACTGGCCAAAGCCGGGCGCTGCCGCGTGTCGTCGATCACTCGGCACAAATCGGCCTGCAAACTGCCCGGCCGCAGCAGGTCACCGCGAGCGCCTTCTGACTGGCCGTGGCCCTGCTGGTCGTAAGCCCGCACCGCAAAACCCCACTGGTGCAAATGCGCCGCCACCTCGCCATAGCGTCCGGCGTGCTCGCCCAATCCATGCACCAACAGCACGGTGCCCAAGGGCTTGTCCGCAGGCATGGTCCAGTCATAAACCGCCAGCTGGCCTGCTTCGCCTGGCAGTGCCGAAAGACTGGGGCGTGAAATGGAGAGGCGCGTGATGCTGGTCATCAAGGCATCCGCGCCATGACTTCGGCCACCGCTGCCGTGAGCTTTTTGGCGTAAGGCACATGCAAAAACTCGTTCGGGCCGTGGGCGTTGCTCTTGGGGCCGAGCACGCCGCAGACCATCATCTGCGCCTTGGGGAAGCCCGCGCTCAGCATGTTCATGAGCGGGATGGTGCCGCCCTGGCCGATGTAGCCCACGCCCGCACCAAAGTGCGCTTGGCTGGAGCTGTTCAGCGCCTGTTCAAACCAAGGCAAGGTGTCGGGTGCGTTCCAGCCTGTGGCACCGCCGCCGCTTTCAAAGGTGACTTTGGCCTGGTAAGGCGCGTTGTCTTCGAGCAGTGCTTTCATTTCGGCCACGGCCTGCGCTGCGTCGATCAGCGGCGGCAGGCGCAGGCTCAGCTTGAAGGCGGTGTAGGGCCGCAGCACATTGCCCGCGTCCTTGAGCGCTGGAAAGCCTTCCGCCCCGGTCACGCTGAGTGTGGGTGTCCAGGTGCGGTTGAGCAGGGCTTGCGTTGGGTCGGTGGTGGTGGGCAGCGCAAAGCTGGTCGAGCCGCCGCAGTCGTAATGGGCCCAAGGGAAGCGTTTGTACACCTCGTCGCCGAGAATGGCCGCTGTGGCCTGCGCTTGCGCCAGCCGTTCGGCGGGCACTTCGCAGTGAAAGCTCGCGGGCAGCAGGCGGCCTGTGGCGCTGTCTTCGAGGCGGTCGAGCACTTGGCGCATGATGCGAAAGCTCGACGGCACCAGCCCCGACGCATCGCCCGAGTGGATGCCTTCGGTGAGGATCTGCACCTTGAGCGTGCCGCTGGCCATGCCGCGCAAACTGGTGGTGAGCCACAGCTGGTCGTAATTGCCTGCACCGCTGTCCAGGCAAATCACCAGACCCACATCGCCCAGGCGGGTGCGCAGCGCGTCCACATAAGGCAGCAGGTCGTAAGAGCCCGATTCTTCGCAGGTCTCGATCAGGCCGACGATGCGCGGGTGCGGTGTCTTTTGGCTTTTGAGCGCCTGCACCGCCGCGATGCTGGCGTAGACCGCATAACCATCATCGGCCCCGCCGCGGCCATACAGCTTGCCGTCTTCGTAAACAGGGGTCCAGGGGCCGAGGTCGTTGCGCCAGCCATTGAACTCGGGCTGCTTGTCCAGGTGGCCATACATCAGCACGGTCTGGCCCGAGCCTTCGCCCGCGCTGCGGGTGGCCGCCACTTCAAAAAACATGACCGGCGTGCGCCCGGGCAAGCGAATGATTTCGAGCGTCAGGCCCTCGACCTTTTGCGCTTCCACCCATTGCGCGGCGTTGCGCAACACGGTCTCGATGTGACCGTGCGCAGCCCAGTCGGCATCAAACGAGGGCGACTTGGCCGGGATTTCGATGTATTTTTTCAGCTCGGGCAGGATGCTGCTGTCCCAGGCTTGGGTGACGTCGTTCAGGGCGCGGGCGCTGTCGAGCGTGCCTTCGGGCATTTCGCGGTGCAGGGGGGCGTTCATGGTGGGGGCTCCTCGGGTCGGCACAAAAGAAAAACACTGTAGCGCTTTTGGACAAGGCTGGTCACGGTGGGTATGCGCTGAGGTGACGCGAACGCGGCAGCATGGTCCGGGACCCGGCACAATGGCCGGTCCGCAACTGATCCAGAGTGCTCCATTGAACGTGACACCGCTTGTACAGCCCACATCGGGGCCAGAACCGCAGATTGGCGGCCTGGTGCTGGCCGCTGGTGCGGGCAGCCGCATGGGCCATCGGCCCAAATGCTTGCTGCAGCAAGGCGGCATGAGCTTGCTGGAGCGGCAATTGCAGGCTTTGTCATTGGCGGGTGTGGCACCCATTCGGGTGGTGCTGGGGCACCACGCCGAACGTATCCTGCAAGAGGGGGCATTGGCCCGCTGGTCAGCACAGCCGGTGCTCAATCCGCAACCCGATGATGGCCACGTCAGCTCACTGCGTGCCGGTTTGCGGGCCTTGCCATCCGGGCTCGATGCGGTGGTGGTGGCCTTGGCCGACCAGCCCTTGATCGATGTGCGGGCAGTGCAAGCGTTGCTGCAAGCTTTTGCGCAACGCCCGCTCGGCACGCAGCTGCTGCAACCGAGCGTGCAAGGCCTGCCGGGCAACCCGGTCGTCTTTACCCGCATGGTCATGGCGCAAATTTTGGCGGGTGATGTGGACATGGGCGCACGCCAATGGCAGCAGGCGTACCCCGAAGCCGTGTACCGCTGGGAAACACCCGATGGCCATTACCGCTTGGACGTGGACAATGAAGAAGACCGCCTGGCCGTAGAACAGTTGACGGGGCAAAGCCTGCGCTGGCCGCACGATTTGGACCTCTAAAAACAGACACACATGAACAGCATCGACATCGACGTGATCCGCACCGCCCTCGACTGGCAAAGCCGGGGCCACCGCGTGGTCATGGGCACGGTGGTGCGCACCTGGGGTTCGGCTCCGCGCCCACCGGGCTCGCTCATGGTCATCCGGGGTGATGGCCAGGTGGCCGGCTCGGTATCGGGCGGCTGCATCGAAGACGATCTGATCCGCCGCGTGGCCGCTGGCGAGCTGGCGCTGCGCATGCCCGAGGCCACCACCTACGGGCAGACCGCCGAAGAAGCGCACCGCTTTGGCCTGCCTTGCGGCGGCTCGGTGCAGGTGGTGCTCGAGCCTTTGTCGCCCCAATCGCAACTGCGCGAGCTGCTGGTGCTGATCGCGCAGCACCAGCGCGTGGAGCGCCGTTTGGACATGGCCACCGGCATGGTGCGCATGGTGGTGGCGACCGAAGGCGACAAGCTGCAATTTGATGGCCAGAGCCTGACCACGGTGCACGGCCCGCGTTTGCGCTTGCTCATCGTCGGTGGCGGGCAACTTTCGCGTTATCTGGCTGCCATGGCCGTGACGCTGGACTACCAGGTCACCGTGTGCGAGCCGCGCACCGAATACCACGAAGGCTGGGACACCATGGCCGACGTGACCCTGTCGACCCAGATGCCCGACGACCTGGTGCTGGCCATGCGCCTGGACTACAACAGCGCTGTGGTCGCGGTGACGCACGACCCCAAGCTCGATGACTTGGCCCTGATGGAGGCCCTGCGTACCCCTGCGTTTTATGTGGGCGCATTGGGCTCGCTGCACAACAACGCGCAGCGCCGCAAACGCTTGCTCGACTTTGACGTGAGCGAAGCCGAGGTGCGCCAGTTGCACGGTCCGGTGGGGCTCAACATTGGTGCTTTGACCCCGCCCGAAATCGCGCTGAGCATCGTGGCCGAAATGACCGCCATGCGCCGTGGAGTGGACCTCGGTCAGGCACTCAGCAACTGGGAAGGTTCGCAGACGGTGTGCAGGTCGGGTTGAAGGGGTTCAAGCCCGGACAACGTCCAGGATCAACTTCAGTGATACCAACAGCAAGCCCACCTGCACCCATTTAAAGAACCAGTCGTCGGCGATTTTGCGTGTCAGATAAGCGCCCACCACGGTGCCCACCAAGGCAAACGGGATCAGCACCAGTGCGCCCGTCAGATCATTGGGGCCATAGGGCTGCAGCTGGTGGTAAGGCCCTAGTTTGGCCAGGTTGATGACAGCAAAAAACAAGGTTGAGGTGCCGGCAAACACCAGCTTGGGCAGTTGTTGGGGCAGCAGGTAAACCTGAAACGGTGGGCCACCCGCATGTGAGATGAAGCTGGTAAAACCGGACAAGCCGCCCCACAGCAGTCCCTTGATCCGGCTGGCCGGGCGCGGCGTTTGCGCGGTATTGCGCTTGCGCCAGGCGTTGAGCACAAAGCCCACCCCCATGAGACCGATCATCATTTTCACGGCCGTGTCGGACACCAGCGAGGCGGTGAGCCAGCCCATCAACACACCGCCCAGGCCAGCCGGAACGAGGATTTTCAGATTGATGGCGCTGAAATTTTTGCGGTACAACCACAACCCGACCATGTCAGAGATGATGTAGATGGGCAGCAGCATCACGACTGCTTTGAGCGGGGACATGAACAGCGAAAGAATGGGCACGGACAGCATGCCCACCGTGGGCAAGCCCCCTTTGGACAGACCCACCATGGCTGCAGCCAGGCCCGCCCAAATCAGGTAATGAGGATCATCCATCACAGCTCAGGTCACAACGCCCTTGATTCACAGATAAGGACGCACCCACTCCAAGCCCCGCGAAGTGCCCCCCGCCGAAGCGTCGGCCGGGTTGTACTCGCAGCCGATCCAGCCATCCCAGCCGCATTCGGCCGACACCTTGTCGATGGTCTGGAAGATGTGCGTCCAGTTCACCTCGCCCGTGCCCGGCTCGTGGCGGTTGGGCACCTCGGCAATCTGAAAATGCCCCACCCGGCCCGTGGGCAGGTACTGGGCGATCTTGGTGCTCAGGTCGCCCTCCACGATCTGGCAGTGGAACAGGTCCATTTGCACCTTCACATTGGCCGCACCCACCGCTTGCACGATGCGGTGCGCGTGGTCCTGGCGGTTGAGGTGAAAGCCCGGCACGCTGCGCGTGTTGATGGGCTCGACCAGTACATCGCGCCCGACCTTGGCTGCTTCGGCCGCGGCCCATTGCACGTTGCTGATGAGTGTGGCGTCAGCCGCTTCAGGGCTGGCCCCCTCGGCCCGCAGGCCCACCATGGCGTGTATGCGTGGGCAGTTCAGCGCCTCGGCATAAACCAGTGCTTGTGCAAAACCGGTGCGAAACTCGGCTTCGCGTCCGGGCACACTGGCCGTGCCCCGTTGGCCCGTATCCCAAGCCTTGCCAAAGCTGTCGGTGTCGGTGCCGCCCGGTGGGGCATTGAAGAGCACTTGCTGCAAGCCGTTGACCTTCAGGCGGGCGGCCAGCTCTTGGGCTGGGAAGGCATAAGGAAACAAATATTCCACCGCCTTGAAACCGTCTTTGGCCGCGGCTTCAAAGCGGTCCAGAAACGGCAGGTCGGGGTACATCATCGACAGGTTGGCGGCAAAGCGGGGCATGGGGTCTTTCAGGTTTTACCAGCGGGCACCAAAGGTCTGGCGCAGTTCGTCCAGCTCGGTGGCGTGCAGTGATGGGGTGTGGGGTTGCAGCAGCATCAGCCGTGCGGTTTCTTCGAGTTCTTCGAGCGTGGCCATGGCCGCTGCAGGCGTGTCGTGCCACACATTGGGCCCCAGGCGCGGCAGCATCACGGCCCGGACGGGTATGCCTTGCGCTGCATGGCTGCGGATCAATGCAGCCACTTCTTTGGCAGCATCGGGGCTGCCTGGGCGGTGGTAACGCACCAGCGGCACGTGGCCGACTTTCATCACAAAGTAGGGCGTGATAGGCGGCAGCAACTCAGGCCCGTGGAGGTTCAGGCTCAGCGCCACGCAGTGCGTGCTGTGGGTGTGGATCACGCAGCGCGTGTCGGCATCGTGCTCACAAGCTGCGGCGTAAATCTGCCGGTGCAGGGCGATGGTCTTGCTGCCCTTGTCGCCACTGACTTGCTGGCCTTGCAGGTCCAGCTTGGCCAGACGTGCCGGGTCCAGAAAGCCCAGACACGCGTCGGTAGGTGTGATGAGAAAACCATCGTCCAGTCGCACACTGATGTTGCCCGCCGTGGCGTGCACGTAGCCGCGCTCGAACAGGCTGCGGCCCACGCGGCAGATTTCTTCGCGGGCTTGGGATTCGGTGAAGTTCATGCCAGCACTGTAAAGGCTTTGCTGAAAAAATCTTCAGTGCCGAAGTTGCCCGACTTGAGCGTGATGTGCACCCCTCCCTTGCTGGAAGGTGCATGGCACCAAGGCACGCCCGGGTCGATCTGCGGGCCGATCTGCAGCTGCGCAATGTCCAGTGCCTGCACGCAGGCACCCGAGGTTTCACCACCCGCCACCACCAACTGCTGCACACCCAAATCGACCAGGCCACGGGCCACGGTGGCCAGCGCGTGCTCGACCAAAGCGCCTGCTTCGGCCACACCCAGCTGCGCCTGCACGGCTTTGACGGCCGCGGGCTCGGCGGTGGAGTACACCAGCACCGGGCCGTCTTTGAGCAGCGGCGCGGCCCAGGCCAGCACCTGCTGCACGACAGCTTCGCTTTGGCCATGCATCAAGCTGGCCGGGGCGATGGCCAGCGCGGGCCGCCCCGTGGTTTTGAAGTGCGCCACTTGTGCGTTGGTGGCCACCGAGCAGCTGCCCGACAGCACCGCCTGCAAGCCACGGACTGCTGGCAACTGGCTCGCTTGCAATGAAGGCTTCAAGCCAAAGTTGGCGGGCAAACCGATGGCTACCCCCGAACCGGCCGTCACCAGTGGCATGCCCTTCAAGGCAGGCCCGAGCAGGTGCAGGTCGTCGTTGCTGGTGGCGTCCACCACGGCCACGCCCACGCCTTCGGCGCGCAGTGCGGCGATGCGTTCGCGGATCGCGCCTTCGCCCTGTGCCACGGTTTTGTAGTCGATCAAGCCCACCTGGCGTTTCGTTTGCGCCTGCATCACGCGCACCAAGTTCGCATCGGTCATGGGCGTGAGCGGGTGGTTTTGCATGCCCGACTCGTTGAGCAACACATTGCCCGCAAACAGGTAACCCTTGAACACGGTGCGCCCGTTGTCCGGGAAGGCCGGGGTGGCGATGGTGAAGTCGGTCTGCAGCGCGTCCATCAGTGCCTCGGTCACCGGGCCGATGTTGCCCTCGGGCGTGCTGTCAAACGTGGAGCAGTATTTGAAATAAATCTGCTCTGCGCCTTGCGCCTGCAACCACTTCAAGGCGTCGAGCGACTGGGCAATGGCTTCGGCGGCAGGTATGGTGCGCGACTTGAGCGCCACCACCACGGCATGAACATCAGCGGCCAGCGGGGATGTGGGCACACCAATCGTCTGCACCACCCGCATACCCGAACGCACCAAGTTGTTGGCCAGGTCCGTGGCGCCGGTGAAGTCGTCGGCAATGCAACCGAGTTTGATCTTCATGCCTTGCCTTTCGGCAACTCAATGCCCGGAAAAATCTTGATCACCGCGCTGTCGTCTTCCTTGGCAAAGCCGGCTGTGCTGGCCTGCATGAACATCTGGTGCGCGGTGCTGGACAGCGGCAGTGGGAACTTGCTGGAGCGGGCCATGTCGAGCACGATGCCCAGATCCTTCACAAAAATGTCGACGGCCGACAGCGGCGTGTAGTCTGCCGCCAGCACATGGGCCATGCGGTTTTCAAACATCCAGCTGTTGCCTGCGCTGTTCGTGATGACTTCGTAGAGTGCCGCTGCGTCCACACCTTCGCGCAGGCCCAGCGCCATGGCCTCGGCTGCGGCGGCGATGTGCACGCCCGCCAGCAGCTGGTTGATGATCTTGACCTTGCTGCCCGCGCCTGCGCTCTCGCCCAGCTTGTAGACCTTGGCGGCCATGGCGTTCAAAAACGGCTCGGCCAGGGCATAGGCCTCAGGCTTGCCCGCCGTCATCATGGTCATCTGGCCCGAGGCCGCCTTGGCTGCACCGCCCGAGATGGGCGCATCCACATAGCGCAGGCCCATGGCCTCCAGCCGTGCTTCCAGCGCCACCGACCAGTTCGGGTCGACGGTGGAGCACATCACGAACACGCTGCCGGGCTTCATGCTGGCCGCGCAACCGGGGGTGGTGCCATCGCCAAAGAGCACGCTCTCGGTTTGCGCAGCATTGACCACCACCGACACGATCACATCGCACGCGGCGCCCAGCGAGGCCAGCGTGTCGTGCGCCGTGCCCCCTGCGTTTGTGAAAGCCTCGGCCACTTCACGGCGCACATCAAACACGTGCACACTGTGGCCGGCGCGGCGCAGAGAAGCCGCCATGCCCGAGCCCATGGCCCCCAAACCGATCAATCCAACTGTTGTCATGTGGGTGTCCTCAATCCAGTGAAATTTTGGCGAATGCCGCCACTTTTTTCCATTGCGCCATGTCAGCCTGCATGAAGCTGGCCAAACCTTGCGCGTTGGCCCAGGCAGGCTCTGCACCCGCTTTGAGCATGGCCGTTTTGACCTCGGGTTGGCTGGCCACGCGCTCCAATGCCTGTTCCAGCTTTTGCTGCACCGGGGCAGGCAAGCCAGCAGGGGCTGCCACGCCAAACCATGCAAACACCTGATACCCCTTCATCCCGGCTTCTTCCATGGTGGGCACGTTCGGCAAGGCGCTGCTGCGTTGGGGGGTGGTCACGGCCAAGGCTTTGAGCTTGCCACTTTGGATCAAGCCCAGTGCCGAAGGCAGGTTGTCGAACATCATGTTCACCTCACCCGCCATCAAACCGGTGAGGCCCGCCGCTGCGCCCCGGTAAGGGATGTGCGTGACGAACGCGCCCGATTGGCTTTTGTACAACTCGGCACTCAAGTGCAGAGACGTGCCCTGCCCGTTGGATGCGTAATTGAGCTGCCCGGGCTTGGATTTGGCCAAAGCCGTCAATTCGGCCAGGGTGTTGATGCCTGAAGCCGGGTTGACCATCAGCACATTGGGCACGCGGCCAAGCAAGGCGATGGGGGCGATTTGCTCCGGTTTGTACGGCAGCTTGCTGTACAACGCCGGGCTGATCGTCAGCGGCGGCGAGGCCATGAGCAAGGTGTAGCCATCGGCCGCAGCGCGTGCCGCCTCGGCCGCACCCAAGTTGCCGCCCGCACCGGGCTTGTTGTCGATCACGACGGGCTGACCCAACTCTTGTGCCAGCCTGGGTGCTACCAAACGGGCCATGTTGTCGATCAGGCCTCCGGGTGGAAACGGCACCACCAGCTTGATGGGGCGTGCGGGCCAGGCTTGCGCCAAAGCGGATGAGGCCAGAAAAGGTGTGGCCATGGACAAGGCGGCGGCAGCCACGATCCAGTTTCTGCGTTGCATGGAGTGTCTCCTGATGGGAAATTGATCAGGTCATCATACAAATTTTTGTGTGGGTGTGTATCGGGATTTGTCCTGTGTTGACCTAGGGAAGAGTCCCCGTCATCCAGTCCGCCCTGCGGTAGCATGTCTTGTCGATGAACAAAATGGAGAAAAAGCATGCGCGCTATTGGTAATTTCTTGTGGTTCATCCTGGGCGGTGTGTTCATGGGCCTGCTGTGGTGGCTGGTAGGCTTGATCGCTTTTGTCTCGATCGTGGGCATTCCATGGGGGCGGGCCTGCATGGTGATTGGCAACTTCACATTTTTCCCGTTTGGTCGTGAAGCCATCAACCGCAAGGAACTGACCCAAGAGGATGATTTGGGCACCGGCACTTTGGGTTTGCTGGGCAACATCGTCTGGTTTTTGTTGGCCGGTGTCTGGCTGGCGCTGGGCCATGTGGTGTCGGCAGTGGCCTGCTTTTTCACCATCATTGGCATCCCTTTCGGGATTCAGCACCTCAAGCTGGCGGGCATTGCGCTGGCACCCGTGGGCAAAACCATTGTGAGCAAAGAGGTGGCGGCTGCTGCGCGCGAGCACAATGCGCGGGCCGAGGTGGCCCGTCTTCGCCGGAGTTGAGCAGCCCAGTCCTGTCGCTTCAGGGCTGCGGGCCCCAAGGTGCAGACAGCATGAGCTTGTTGTTTTGCTCACGCATCAGGGGGCGGATCTTGGCGGCAAAGGCCAAAAAATCTGGGTCTGAAAACACCCCGGCCCAGAAGGCGCGGCGGTCGGCGTCATCGTCAAACTTCCAGACATGGATCAGCTCATTCAGCGCGCCCACATCGCCGGTGAAATAGCCCACCAGTTTTTTCGGGTGCTTGGCCAGCGCAGGCCAGCCCTCGTTTTGGTAGTGCGAGATGACTTCGGGCATTTTCCCGACGATCACGGAATAGGTGCGCAGCTCGTAAATGGCCATGAAAACTCCAAAATAAAATGGGTCACTCTAAAACGGCGTACTGGCTACCGTTGTCGGCAAGGTGACGTTCGTGGCAAACCATGGGGCTCGGACAGAGCCAGGCACCGTTTGGTGCAGCACCTTTTGAGGCCGTCACGGCCAAATCAATCAATATAGAATTAATTTTCATTTCATCAAAATCAACATGAAACAATTTATCAAATGGACCGCATTTTTGGTCTTGCCCATCTTTCTGGTCGCTTGTATCGATTTGGATCAAAAAATCACCTTGATCAAAGACCAGCTGAATTACCGGGCTGAATTGAGGGTGGACGCCAAAGTGGCCGCCTTTGCAGACAAAAAGCAAGGTGGTTTTTGTGGGGATTTCGGCTCGCAGCAAAAAGAAGGCGTGGTGGTCGATGTTCAGGAATCCGCTTCTGGCGGGAACATCATTTGTGTGATCACGGCCCAAGGCCCTATCGACAAGTTCAAAAACTTTTCAACGGGCGAGAAAAACAAATCCGAGATGGTTCGCATCACCGAACTGGATGGCGGCCGGTACAGAATCGACAGCGTGATTGACTTTCAGGGCAACAGCAAGGAGACCATGGGCATGGATGGCATGCTGGACGCCATGTTGGCGGGTCGCAACATCTCTTGGTCTGTTGCCGCCCCCAAGGTGTTGGAGTCGAACGGCAAAATGGCAGACGATGGCAAGAGCGTGACATGGACTGTGCCCATGTCTGTTGCCTTCAAAAATCCGCAAAAGTTTTATGCGGTCATTCAAAAAGACGTGTCATGGGTGGACAGCGTCATTGGATTTTTCAAAAAAATCATGGATGCCATTTGGGGGCTGTTTAAAAAAGACGCGGTCTCTGCTGCATCCACGCCTGCAGCCCCGGCCGCTACCCCGGCTGAACCGCGCAGCGTCCCAGCAAAGGCCGATGCCCCCTCCACCCCAGCCCCAGTCGTGGCGGACAACAACCCATTTGCCCCCAGTTTTGATTGCACCAAGGCCAGCACGGGTCAAGAGCGCTTGATTTGCAGTGACCGCGAGCTGTCCAAGTTGGATGTCGACATGGCCAGTGCTTACGCCGGTGCGCGGCAAAAGGCAGCAGACGTGAACGCACTCAAGGCCGAGCAAAGACTGTGGCTTCGAAACAGCCAAAAAACCTGCTCGGACAAAGATTGCCTGGTCGCTGCCTACCAATCCAGAATTGCCGAGCTCAACAATTAATCGCTCACATGGTTCGTCAGAGGGTGGCGTGTCACTCTGGGGTCAGGGGGACTGACATTTGTGCGGATACGCTGACACCTTGGTTTTTTGACACGGAATTCCGCATGAACGCCCCACTTTCTCAAGCCGCCCTGGCGAATGCGCAGGCCGCTGACTTGGCCGCTTTGCCCCTGATCGAAAAATGGATCGCCTTTGCCACCGTCTCGCGCGACAGCAACCTGGCTTTGCTCGATTGGACCGAGGCTTACCTGAACGATTTGGGCATCACGTGCAGCCGCACCTACGACGACAGCGGCCAAAAGGCCAACCTGTGGGCCACGCTGCCCGCGCACGATGGCGAGACCAAAGTGGGTGGCTTGGTGCTGTCGGGCCACACCGACGTGGTGCCGGTCGACGGCCAACCCTGGGACACCGACCCGTTCAAGGTCACCGTGGTCGGCGACAAGATGTACGGCCGCGGCGTGACCGACATGAAGAGTTTTGGTGCCACCTGTTTGATGATGGTGCCCGAGTTGCTGAAAAGAAAACTCAAGCGCCCGATCCACCTGGCTTTCAGTTACGACGAAGAGGTGGGCTGCATCGGCGTGCGCCGCATGATTGCCGACATGCAGGCCCAGGGCTTCAAGCCCGCAGGCTGCATCGTGGGCGAGCCCACCGGCATGCAGGTGGTCATTGCACACAAAGGCAAGCACGCCTACAAAACCACCGTGCACGGTTTTGAGGCGCATTCTTCGCTCACGCCGCTGGGTGTGAACGCCGTCGAGATCGCTTGCGAGTTTGTCGCCAACCTGAAAAGCATGCACCGCGAACTGGTGCAAAACGGTCCGTTTGACCCGATTTACGACGTGCCCCACACCACGGTGCACACGGGCGTCATCGCAGGTGGCACCGCGCTCAACATCATCCCGCGCCAATGCGAGGTGACTTGGGAAATCCGCCACCACCACATGAATACCCCCGAAGACCTGTTTGCCCGGGCCAAAGCCTTTGGCGAGAGCCTGGTGCCCGCCATGCAGGCGGTGGCCGCAGGCACCGGCATCACGCACGAACTCAAATCGGTGCTGCCCGGTTTTGCCACGGCGGCCGACAGCGAGATCGCGCAGCTCTGTTTTGACTGCGCCGAGGTTGATCCGGCCAGCGGCGCGGGCAAGGTGTCGTTTGGCACGGAAGCGGCTCTGTTCCACCAGGCGGGTGTGCCCACCATCGTGTGTGGCCCCGGCCACATCGCGCAGGCACACCAGCCCAACGAATGGGTCACGTTGGAGCAACTGGCCTGGTGCGAGCGCTTCATGCGCCGCTTGGCCGACCGGGTGTGCTTGGCCTGATCGTGGCTTGATTTTTTAACGGTTTGAAACCTTCACAAGGAAACTCTCATGATGCAACGGCGTGAAATTTTGACGGCCACTTTGGGCACAGCTTTGCTGTCGGCTATGGGTTTGGCCCAGGCCCAATCCACCAAAACGGTGCGCATCGTCGTGCCTTTTGCATCCGGTGGGGTGCAAGACACTTTGGCACGCGCCTTGTCGCAAGAAATGGGCATGGCCTTGGGGCAGACCGTGATCGTGGAAAACCGTGCGGGTGCAGGTGGCACCGTGGGCACCGGTTATGTGGCCCGTGCTGAGGCCGATGGTTCTGTCATGGTGGCTGCAGCTGCAAGCCACAACATTGCCGGATCGCTGTACACCAAGCTCGCTTACGACCCACAAAAGGATTTCACACCTCTGGCGCACATTGGCAGCGCGAGCTATGTGCTCATGGTGCACCCCGATGTACCCGCCAAGACCACAGCCGAATTCATCCGATACGCCAAGGCCAACCCGGGCAAGATGAACTATGCGACAGCCGGTGTGGGCAGCGCTACGCACTTGGCCATGGCTTACTTCACGGGGCTGGCGGGTATTGATGTGGTGCACATTCCACTCAAGGCCACCGGAGAGGCGATCAATGAAGTCTTGTCAGGTCGGGCGCAAGCCGTGATCGCAGCCAGCATTGGTGCGCTGGCCTTTGCCAAAGACAGCCGTGTGCGTCTGCTGGGTGTGACTTCGCCCAAGCGCAGCAAATACCTGCCCGACTTGCCCACGATTGCCGAAAGCGGTTTGCCCGGTTACCAGTTTGATTCGTGGTTCGGTTTTCTCGGCCCGGCAGGCGTGCCCGCTGAGCAGGCCAACCGCATTCACGCGGCAGTGAGCAAGTTGCTCAAAGACCCGGTCATCCTGGAGCGCTTGGACAAGCAAGGCATTGAGCCTCGCGACTTGAGCAATGCCGACTTTGGCAAGCTGCTGGCCGCCGACTATGTGCGCATGGCGCAAGTGGTCAAGGCTTCGGGTGCCAAGCTCGATTGAGCGGCAGTCTTCCAGCGGTGTTTCACACTGGGCTGGCGCAAGCAGCCCGGTGACTTGGAGCTTTCAGTCAAATCCCCGGACCATCAGCACCGGCACGGGTGACATGCGCATCACCTGCTCGGCACCGCTGCCCAGCAAGACGCGGCCAATGCCACGGCGGCCGTGTGTGCCGAGCACGATCAGGTCAGCACCCCAATCGCCCGCTGCATCGGCCACCGACTCTCCTAAGCGTTGCCCGATTCGGTCAACCAAACGCGTGTCGGCTTTGACCTTGGCCGCACTGGCCAGCGCCATGCCGCCTTGCAAAATCGTGTGGCCGTTTTCACGGGCCAGCTGAACCATCTCGCCGGAATATTCGTGGCTGCTGAGCAATGACAACTCGTCAATGCAATAGATGAGGCGCACTTCGGCGTTGTCGGCCTGCGCCAACTTGAGGGCATAGTCCAGCGCCTTGTTGGACGTGTTGCTGCCATCAATGGGCACCAGAATTTTTTTGAACAAGGACATCGTGGTCTCCAGTAGATGTTGTGAGGCCAGCAGCATCCGGGTGTAAACCTCTGGTCGCATGGGCTGACTCCGTGGTGTCAATCAGTGTCTGATGCTAGAGACAAGTGCGCCGCGCCAATAGCCATCTTTCGATCAGTTTGCTTATGCCTGAAGTCGTATACCCCGCGCCAACTGAAGTCTCGCAGGTCGGTGGCTTTAGCCCCGACATTGGAAATTTGGCACGGCTTCATGTCGGGGCTAAAGCCGCCGACCTACAGAACCATACGGTGACGCGGGCGAAAAAAAACCGCCCTGGTCACCCCGGGCGGTTGCTGCGGCTGGCGCTGAAAACGTGGCTTAGGGGGCCATGGCTTCGATGGCGATGTCGATGCGCACGTCGTCGCCCACGTAAGGCGCGTATTTGCCAGCGTTGAACTCGGTGCGCTTGATGGTGGTGAAGGCATTGGCGCCCAGGGCTGGCTTTTTCATCATGGGATGGGGCATGGCCTGGAAGCCAGTCACGGTCAGGGTCACGGGCTTGGTCACGCCTTTGATGGTCAGGTTGCCTTCGATGGCTTTGGGCTTGTCGCCTTCAAACACCACTTTGGTGGACTTGAAAGTGGCGGTCGGGAACTTGGCAGTGTCCAGGAAGTCTTCTCCCTGGATGTGGCTGTTGAAGTCGGCAAAGCCGGTGTTGACCGATTTCATGTCGATGGTGATGTCCACCGCGCCGGTTTTGGCTTCGGCGTCAAACACCACTTTGCCGGTGGTGTTGCTGAAGCTGCTCAGCTGGTTGGAGTAACCAAAGTGCGAGTACGAAAAACGCGGGAAGGTGTGCGAGCCGTCCACGTTGTAGGTCACAGGTGCGGCCAGGGCCGAGCCTGCGGCCACCGATGCGAAAGCCAAAGCGGCAGCGAGTTTTTTGAAAGATGTCATGGGAAAGCTCCTAGTGATGAAGAAAGGTTGAGGTTGAAGAAATGGGGTCAGGTGGCATGGATACCCGCCTTCGCGGGTACGACATACAAGAGGGCATGGATACCCGCGTGCGCGGGTATGACATGGGGTGGCGGGTATGACATGGGGTGGCGGGTATGGCCATTTCTTGTCACCCTCGAATTGATCGGTGTGCAGCCATCTGTCCCCCCCGACTTGATCGGGGGGCCATGGTTTGCTCAGGTTCATTTGCCGGGCGTTGTCGTCAGGGAAAAGTTGACCTGGATGTCGTTGGCCACCACATCGAACTTGGCCCACATGCCTTCGCCGATGCTGTAGTCGGCGCGTTTCATCGTGAAGCTGCCGGTGAGCAAGCCGTCTTTGCCTTGCGCGGTGTGCTTCATGGGGAACTTCACGTCGCGGGTCAGGCCCTTGATGCTGAGCGTGCCTTGCACTTCGTATTGGTTGGGTGCGGTTTGTTTGATTTGTTTGGCGACAAAGCTGGCTTTGGGGAAGGCCGTGGCATTGAACCAGGATTTGGTCACAACCTCGTCATCGGCCTCGCTCGAACCCGCATCCACGCTGGCCAGATCGACTTCAAAACTGGCTTTGGCTTGCTCGGCTTTGGTCGGGTCAAAGTTCACTTGTGCGGAAAATTTCTTGAAGCGACCGTCCATGGCCACGCCCATTTGCTTGTAGCTGAAGGTCACGCTGCTTTTGGCGGGCACGATGGCCTGGTAAGGCGCGGCATGGGCTTGCAGCGCCAGTGCGCTCACAGACAAAGCCAGCAAGGTTTTCAAAACGGTGTTCATGGGTTCCTCATTGGTCAGAAGTGCGACGACCGGGCAGCATGCGGCGCAGCATGTCGTCTTTGTGAAAAAAGTGGTGGAAAAACGCAGCCGCAGCATGGCCTGCGATCAGCAGCAGCAAGCCGATGCTCAGGGCTTCGTGCAGCTCGGCCAGGCTCTTGCCCAGTTCCTTGTCTTTGGCCAGCAGGTCAGGAATCGGCAGCACGCCAAACCAGACGGTTTGCACGCCCTTGGCCGAACTCATGAGCCAGCCGCTCAGAGGGATGGCGATCATCAGCCCATACAGCAGGGCGTGACCTGCGTGGGCGGCCCATTGCATGGGGGCGGGCATGTGGTCCGGCATGGCGGGCGGGCGGTGTGTGGCGCGCCACAGCAGGCGCAGCCAGACCAGCATGAACACGCTCACCCCGGTCCATTTGTGCCACGAGTAGTACTGCAATTTCTCGGGCGACAGCGGCAGGTCGCTCATGTAAAAGCCCAGCGCCAGCAGGCCAAAAATCATCAGGGCCATGAGCCAGTGCAGGCTTTTGGCGGTGCGGGTGTAGTGCGCAGTGGTGGGGGTGCTCATGGGGTTTTCTTTCAATGCGGGTTCAGTGGAATGTGTAGCCATCCATGGCGATGACGTGGTCACTGATACCCCGGAAAAACGCCTCGGGTTGCGCGTCAGCGCCCGCAGCGCCTAAAGCGGTGAACAGGGGCAGCAGGTGTTCGTCGGTGGGGTGGGCGCGCTGCCCCGTGACTTGTTGGCGATACGCCAGCAGGCCAGGCACATCGCGCTCCACCATGTGGGTGTGAATCCAGTCGGCAAAGGCCTGCACATACGCCGGTGTGGCGCCGCCTTGCATGCTGACCATCATGAAGTCGCGCAGGTTGTGGGTGATGTTGCCGGAGGCAATGACGAGGATGTTGTGTGCTGCCAGAGACGCCAGCGCCTGGCCCACGCGGTAAGCGTGCTCAGGGCCCAGGCGGCTTTGCATCGACAGCGGCACCACCGGGATGTCGGCATCTGGGAACATCTGGCGCAGCGGAATCCAGGCACCGTGGTCCAGGCCGCGCTGGGCGTCTTGCGCCACGGGCAAACCGGCGTTTTGCAAAGCCGTGACCACTTGCGCGGCCACTTCGGGGCAGCCGGTGGCGGGGTATTGCATCTCGTACAGCCGGGGGTCAAAGCCGCCAAAGTCGTGGATGGTTTCGGGTCGGGTGGCAAAACCCACGGTGGGCACGGCGGTTTCCCAATGCGGGCTGACGACGACGATGGCGCGGGGGGTGCTTAAGCGTGTGGCGAGCTGGCTCATGGCCGCGCCTGCCGCACCGGGGTGCAGGGCAAACATGGGGGAGCCGTGGGGCACAAACAGGACAGAGCGTGGGGCGGTCATGGTGGTGGGCAGTGAAAAGTTCGGTACAAGTCCGGGTTAAAGGGGTGACTCCAAAACAGGCGTGTGTGCCACCGATGGATCGAACTTTAGGTGCTTCAATCGATTAGAAAAAGTAGCAAATTTACAAATACTTGTTGCATTAATTGCAACAATAGGGCAATCCTATGCGGGCAAGCTGGCGCTGGCCCCGTTTGGCCCCGTTGGCTTGCTGTCATTCAAGGGGGGGACTAGCCGACGCCCGGGCGTCAAAGCCCGGCCTGGCGGTACAGATCGCTGGCCCGGGTGAGGTGATCGGTCATGGCCTGGGCCGCTTCTTCGGCGTTGCCTTGGGCAATGGCATCGATGATGCGCTGGTGCTCGGCCAGCGTGAGCGACTCGGCACCGGGTGCACGGACGATGGTGTGGTAATACTCACTGGCCCAGCCAAACAGGGCTTCAACGATCGCTGGAAATATTGGATTGCCGCTGATGCGGGCGATCTCCCGGTGAAACTCCATGTCGCGCTTGAGGAACTGGTCGAGCGTGCTCAGCGATGCCTGGTGTGCCGACAGCCGTTCCCGCAAGTGTTGCACGTCATCTGGTGTCGCTTTTTCGGCCGCCTGCCGCACCATGCCGACTTCCAAAAATAGCCGCGCATCCTTGAGATGTGCCAGGGTCTCGGGTTGCATGCGCAGCAGATGGCGGGCACCTTCGGCGATCTGCTCAATCAACAAATGGGCGGTCGGCACCATCACCCGGGCACGCTCGCCGTGCGAAATTTCGACAATGCCCGAGCGAGCCAGCTCCTGCAAGGCTTCGCGAACGGCCACACGGCCCACGCCGTAGAACTCCATGAGTTCGCGTTCCGAAGGGAATTGATCACCTGGCGCGATTTCGCCGGAGGTGATCCTTGCCATCAGGCGATCGAGCACCTCCTGATAGAGCTTGCGCCGCTGTATCTGCTCTGCCACTTCATGATTCCTTAACCGACACGTCCCGCACGCACATCACCGTAAAAAGAAGGGGCACCGAGTTGCCCACCCTTGAGTGCCATTTCCAGACCGTCGCGGTGTGGATTATCCGACCAAACCCGGCACAGAGGCACGCCAGGGGCCATGCCGGCGCATACCGTCAAAGCCTGAACACCCAGGTGACTGGCCACAGCACCGGAGCTGTCGCCTCCAGCCACCACGATGCGGCGCAGCGCTGTGCGGTCCAGGAGGCGACGCATGACTTCGGCCAGCGCCATGCCAATGCGCTCGCTCGCCTGGGTTTTGTCGCAAGCGGCACGCCGGACCCACGCGTCAAAACCTTGGACTGCCGGGTCGTCCGGGCCTCGCGCCGAGTAAATCAGGGGCGATACATCACGTGCAACAGCATCGGTGGCCAGCGTCACCAGACGCACGATCTCTTCCTCCATCTGCACCGGGTCGAGGCATTTCGCTACATCGAGTCGCTCGGTCAGAAAACCGTGCTTTTCAGCCCAATCAATTTGGGCTGCGCTCATGGGCGAGCAACTGCCACTGACCACCGCGATACAAGTTTGCGCTTGCGCTTGGGGCAAGGAGGGCTGTGCCGTCAGCCAGCCGCAGCTGCGCCAGTATTCGGTCAAGGCGTATTGCAGGCCGGAAGACGAGGCACTGAACACCCCTTGTCCGCGCTGCTGCCAGACCAGCCGCCCGGCCTCGCGTTGGGACAGCGTATCGGCCACATCGAGCATGACCACCGGTTGGTCCGGGCCTTGCAAGCCTTGCCGGATGTCGTCGGCTTGGCCTTGGGTCATTTGCGCCAGATTGACCAGTCCGATGCGGCGTGGCGTTTGCTGCGCCAGGTGCACGCGCAGATCGCTCTCGTGCATGGGCGTGACCGGGTGCCGCGACATGGTCGGGTGGCGGTCAATGCGCCAGACCTCACCTTGGGCTGCGGCAAACAAATGCCCGAAAACCTGGTAACGCTGCAGGCGTGGAGCCCCCACCACCATGGGTGACCAGTGGGCATGGGTGTGCTGCACCCCCAAGTCAATGGCCTGACCGATGGAGCCCACTTCGGGGGATGAATCAAAGGTCGAGCACACCTTGTATTGCACGATGGGTGCGCCCAAGGCCGACAGGCGCTCAAACACTTCGGGCAGGGCTGCGCGCATCCAGGCTGGGCTTTTGCCGCGCGACTGACCGGCCACGCCGACGCAGCGCACATCGGGAAAGCGCGCCAAATCTTGCGGGCGTGGTGGCTGCAGAAAGAGCACCGTGGGCACGCCCGCCGCTGTGAAGGCCTCCAGCACGTCGGTAGAGCCCGTGAAATCGTCGCCGTAATAGGCGAGCCAAAGCCCTTCATCGGGCAAGTGGTCTGGCGCGGGATGGGTCATGGCGCTCACCAAAAACCGAGCGCGCTTTGCAGCGCTGGCCGCGTGGCGGCATAGGTGCGCAAGTCAATCCCGGCCTGCGCTGCGTCCCAGGCTTCGCGCAGCGCTGTGACCCCCGCCGATACCCCCTGCGGGTGGCCGAAGATGCCGCCACCGGCGGTGCAAATCAGGTCGGCATTGCCCAGTGCCTTGAAGGTGTCATGCGCTTGCAAACCGGTCTGGGCCGAGCTGAACACCGGTACGGCCGCCATGGCCTGGTCCTTGAAGAGCGGCCGGATCACCGAACGCGCCGCAGCGATCACCGTCTCGTCGCTGTCGCTGAACTTGTTGCGCAAGCCATTGACGTGCAGGTGGTCCACCCCGGCCAAGCGCCAAAAGGGCTGCCAGGCCGCAAAGTCCCAGCCCAGCGCCGGGCTGCGGCTCAAGAAGCCCCAGCCCGCACGGTGTGCGTGGATGGGCAAGGCGCTGTGGCGGCGCAATGCGCTCATGCCCACCAAGCCCACCGAATTCAGGCAGGCCATCACGCAGGTGCCGCCATGGCGCAAGACCCAATCGTGGCGGTGCTTCATCTGGTCCAGCTCGCCCGTGATGTTGAAGGCCACCATGGTCTTGCGGCCGCTGCGTTGTTCGGCGTCGTTGACCACCCGCATGACCGCCGTCACGCGTTCTTCAAAAGAGCAGTGTGGGCCATTGGCTTGCAGCTCATCGTCCTTGATGAAATCGATGCCGCCATCGACCAGCATTTTCACCTGCTCTGCGGTTTCCTGTGGGTTCAGGCCTACGCTGGGTTTGATGATGGTGCCGATCAGCGGCCCCTGCTGCACACCGCTCAGGCGCCGTGTGCCTGCCATGCCAAAAGCTGGCCCCGGATAGGCCTGGGCAAAAGCCTCGGGCAGCTGCAATTCCAAAAGTCGCAAGCCCGAAACCTGCCGCAGCTCAAACAGATTGCCCGCCACGGTGGCCATCAAGGTGGGCAGACACGGCCCCAGGTTCTCCAGTGGCCAGGACAGCGTGAGCAGACAGCGTGTGTACCGCTTGGACGCCATGCCGCCGGGCAGACTGGGGGCATCAACAACGTCCAGAATGTCCAGCGCTTCCACCCGTGCGCCTGAGCGTTCCTTGAGCTCCGGGGTTTCGGCCGCCAGCTTCAGGAAAGTGCCACTGGACTGTTCACCCGCAATGGTTTCTGCCGCCCGCATCGGGTCGTCGCCAGTCTCCATCCAATACTTGGCCACAATTCTTTGCGTCATCATCGGTTCCTTATTTGAAGCCCATCGCATGCGGCAGCCAATTCGACAGCGCAGGCACAAACGTCAGCAGCACCAGCACCACGCCGTGTGCCCACAAAAACGGCTTAAGCTCGCGTGTCAGTTCCGTCAGAGGTACCTTGGAGACGTTCGAGGTCACAAACAGCAAGCCCCCCACCGGCGGTGTGATCATGCCCAGCGTCAGGTTGTAAATCACCACCATTGCAAAGTGGATCGGGTCAATGCCCAGTTTGGCCGCCACGGGTGCCAGGATCGGCACCAGCACCATCACGCCCGGTAGCGGCTCGATGAAGATGCCAAAGATCAGCAAAAACACGTTGATGACGATCAGGAAAGTCCAGGCATTCAGATTCATGCTCGATAGCCAAGTGGCCACCGTTTGCGGCATGCCTTCGATGGTCAAGATCCAGGCAAACGAGGCAGACGTGCCAATGATCAGCAGCACCGAGGCGGTGAGCAGGGCTGAGCGTGAGAGGATGTCCGGCACGGCTTTCCACTCCAGCGTGCGGTAGATAAATTTGCCACAAATGAGCGCATAGAACACCGCCACAACCGAGGCCTCGGTGGGGGTGAACCAGCCCGCTCGCATGCCGCCCAGGATCAGCACGGGCAACAAGATGGCGGGCAGAGCCTTCCATGTGGTGGCCAGAATCTCCGCACCCGTGGGCATCTGGCCGTCGCCCTTGTAGTTGCGCTGCTTGGAGATGTAGTAGTTGACCAGGCACATGGCTGCGGCAATCAGCACCCCCGGCACCAGCCCCGCGATGAACAACGCCCCCACCGAGACGTTGTCGTCGGCCAGTGCGTAGATGATCATGATGATCGAAGGCGGGATGATGGGCCCCACGATGGCGGTGGAGGCTGTGAGTGCTGCGGCATAGGGGCGACCGTAGCCGGCCTTGTCCATCATGCGGATCAGCATGGAGCCGGGACCCGCGGCGTCGGCCAGCGCAGAGCCTGAGATACCAGAGAAGAAGGTGAGCGACACCACGTTGGTGTAGCCCAGGCCTCCGCGTTTGTGGCCCACAAACTGGCCCGCAAACTTGAGCAGTACCTCGGTCAGAGAGCCTCCGCTCATCAGCTCGGCCGCCAGAATGAAAAAGGGCACGGCCATCAGCGGAAAGCTGTCCACGCCGGTGAAAGTCTCTTTCAGCAAGGCCAGCATGGGATAGGCATCCGAGATGACCAGCGCGGTGACGGTGGACAGGCCCAAGGCAAAGGCCACCGGCACGCCGATGGCCAGGTAGATGCAGGCGGAAATCAGGAGGATCAGGCTGGCGCTCATAGGGATGCACTCGCGGTGGCGTCAAAGTGGGCATCGCTGGCAAACTCGCGGCGTGCGATGTAGCTGCGAACGATCAACAACCAGTGGATGAGGGTCATGGCCATACCCAGCGGCAGGGCCATGTAGATCCAGGCAAAAGAAATTTGCGTGGCCGGGGTGCTTTGGTATTGGGTGCGGTCCATGTACTGCATGCCAAACCAGATGGAAAAGAGGCAAAAGCCGGTGATCAGCAAGGCGATCAGCAGGCGCAAGAGCTGGGCGCCGCGGGTGTGCAGGCTGTCTTGCAGGTTGTCGATGGCGATGTGCCCGCCGTAACGCAGCACGGGGCCACAGCCAATGAAGGTCAGCCAGATCATCAGGTGGCGGGCGACTTCTTCGGCCCATTCTATGGACTGGCTTGTGGTGTAACGCAGCACCACGTTGGTGAAGATGATCACCGACATGGCGGCGAGGATCAGGATCAACGCCCAGCGGTTGAAGGCGAGGAAATAGTCTTCGAATTTTTTCATGGCGCATCCTGGATTTTTTGCAACAACGGCCTGTGCAGAAGCTTCCGCACAGGCCGCTGCCGAAAGGGTCGGAAATTACTTGAAGTCCTGGATCTTGCGGATGTTGTCAGCGCCGAATTCCTTGGTGTAGGACGCCATGGCCGGGGCCAGTGCCGAGCGGAAAGCTGCGCCATCGACCTTGCGCACCACGTTCATGCCTTCTTTTTCGAGCTGGGCAATGCCGTTGTCTTCGTCCTCATTGACTTTCTTGCGCTGGGCCGCTGTGGCTTTTTTGGCGGCTTCATAAAAGACTTTTTTATCGGCTTCGCTGAGCTTGTTCATCAGGCGCGGCGATGTCAGGTAGAGCGCGGGCGAGTACACATGGCCTGTGAGCGACAGGTGCTTTTGCACCTGCGAGAACTTGGAAGCCAGGATCACGGGGATGGGGTTTTCTTGACCGTCTACGGCACCTTGCTGCAATGCGCCAAACACTTCAGGGAAAGCCATAGGAGTGGGCTGGATGCCGAAGGCTTTGTAGCCTTCCATGTGCACTTTGTTTTCCATGGTGCGCATCTTCAGGCCGGCCGCGTCAGCGGGTTTGACGATGGCGCGTTTGCTGTTGGTCATGTGGCGGAAACCGTTCTCGGTCCATGCCAAAGCCACCAAACCTTTGGAGGGGAATTTGGTCAGCAAATCCTGTCCGGCTGCGCTGTCCAGGTATCGGCGAGCGTGGTCGTAGTCGCGGAACAGGAAGGGAATGTCCACGATCTTGACTTCGGGTACGAAGTTGCCGACTGGGCCGGTGGAGGTGTTGACGATGTCGAGTGTGCCCAGTTGTACGGCTTCGATCATTTCGCGCTCGCCGCCCAGGGAACCTGCCGGGAATTGCTGGCACTTGTAGCGACCCTGTGTGCCTTTTTCGATCTCGTCACACAGCACCGTGGAGCCCACGCCGTAATGCGAGGTGGCCGCGGGTGTGTAGCCAATTTTGAGGGTTGTTTGCGCTTGTGCGCCCAGGCCCATGGCCGCACAAATTGCGGTCGCTGCTAATCGCCATGTTTTCATTGATGTCTCCTGTAAGTTGTGGTGAGAAGGGTTGGCGGGATGAAGGTCTCAGGTGATGCGCTGGATGCTGTCGGCGATTTCCTGGCGGTCGAAGATTTTTTTCCAGTCGTCGCGCATCAGACGTGGCTTGCCAAAGGTGATGGCCTTGTTGCAAGCGTCCGAAAATTGGCCCGGGATCTGCTTGAAAATGACGGCCGACAGAATGGTCATGTGACCCAGTAGAAAATCGCGCGCGGCATCGGCGGGTACGCCGCGGGCCACCACCTCGTCCATGGCTTCGCGCATGACGTCCAGCAAAGTCGCACAGACGGTCTCCGACAAGCCGGGTTCGAGCAGCGCCATTTGCTCTACCGTGACGCGGTAAGAGCGTTCGATGGGTTGGTAAATCAGTTTGGCAATCGATTCACCCAGGGCATAGGCTTCTTCAGGGCCTTGCATGAGCGCGTTGACGATCGATTGCGGCGCACGCAGACCGCCAAAATAATCAGGCGAGCCTTCCACATGCACTTGGGGGTTAAAGATGTTGGGATGACAAGGGTGGGTGACGAAGTAGACCAGGTCGTTTCGCTGGGGCAGATGGCCCGCGAAAGGGGCTGCAGCGTCAAGCGTGATGACCATGGTGCCTGAGGCCAATTTGGGCGAAATGTCGGCGGCGATGCGCCCGATCAGCGTGTCGGGCACGGCCAGGATCACAGCGTCCACACCTTGGAGCGCGTCGTCGATGCTGCAGCAGCGGATGCCCAATTCGTCTTGCAGGCGCTTTTGGCCTGCTTCGCTGACTTCAACGTGGCGCACCTCGAACGGCGAGCCTTGTAGGTTTTTGGCGAGGCGGGCGCCCATCTTGCCGCCGGCACCCAACAATGCGATGGAGCTCATGTGTTTTTCCTGAAAGTTGATGGGGTCGGCCTGAACCGACTTGGACAATGGGTTAATGGTCTGATGGTATGACGAGTTGACCAGGCAAGAAAATAGAGACTTACCCGAACCCTGCTGATGCAGAGGCCGGGCAGTCCCCGTGTTCAGCGCCTGTCAGCGCAACTGGTGCAAAACCGCCTGGGTGAATTCAGAGCAGCGGGCCTTGCCCCCTTGATCGGCAGGCACCACAAGGCCTTGCGCCAGCACTTCTTCCACGGCGGTTTCGATGCGCTTGGCATCGCCGAGCAAAGCGGCGTCCGCATGGCGCTCGCCCAGCCAGCGCAGCATGAGCGCCGCCGACAGCATGGTGGCCACCGGGCTGGCCGCGTCTTGCCCTGCGATGTCGGGGGCCGACCCGTGCGCGCCCTGAAACAGGCCGTGGTGTTCACCCAGCTCGGCCGACGACGCCACACCCAGGCCACCCACAGTGCCTGCGCCCAAGTCAGAGATGATGTCGCCGAACATGTTTTCAGCCACGATCACGTCATAAAAATCGGGCTTCTTGATCATGTGCACCGTGATGGCATCGGCGTAGGCGTAGTCGATGGCCACATCGGCATAGGTCTGGGCGACTTCGGTGCAAACGGCGCGGAAGAAGGCGTAGCTGTTGAGGATGTTGGCCTTGTCGCACACCGTCACGCGGCGCTGCCCATCGCGGGGCGCGCCCTGGCGCTGGCGCGACAGGTTGAAGGCAAAACGCGCCACACGCTCGACCCCCTTGCGGGTCACGACCAGGGTGTCGGTGGCCAGTTCATCGCGCAAACGCACACCGCCGCCCCGGCTGGCGTAGAGGCCCTCGGTGTTTTCGCGCACGATCACGTAATCGATCTGGCCAGGCTGCCAGTCTTTCAAAGGACACTGCACACCGCGCAGCAAACGAATGGGACGCACATTGGCAAACAAGTCGAGCTTGAAGCGCAGGCGCAAATGCAGGTCGTTGCCCACCTCGGTGCCGTCGGGGTAGGTCACGCCCGGCAGGCCTGCCGCACCGTGAAGCATGGCGTGTGCGCTGCGGCAAGCCGCCAGCGTGTCGTCGGGCAGCACCTGCCCACTGCGCTGGTAATGCAGCGCACCGCCCTCGCAAGCGATGAAGTTCAGCCGATCGCTGCCGCAGGCTTCACGCAACACAGCGATCGAGGCCTGGCAGACCTCGGGGCCAATGCCATCGCCGTCGATGGTGACGATGTCGTAGCTCATGCTTTGGCCTTCAAGGCACCTTGAGCCAACTGGCCCACCAACTCGGGCAGCAAGGTCTGCGGGTCGACCACTTGGCAAGCGGCAGCCAGTGTGGCCTGCATGGCTTGGGCTGCGGCGTCGTGCGAGCCAGTTTCGCGCGCCATGTCGGCGTAGTAGCCCAGGTCCTTGAGGGCGTTGCCCATCGAAAAACGCAGGCCCGAGGTTTCGCCGCGCAGCAGGTAGGGCTTGAGGCGCTCGAGCGCCGCGCCCCAGCCACCGCCTTTTTCCAGCACCTCGACAAACACCGCGTCGTCGATGCCCGAGCGGCGCGCGCAGGCGGCCGCCTCAGCCAGCAGTGTGACCGAGCCGAGTGAGACGAAGTTGTGCAGCAGTTTCATGCTGTGGCCGGCGCTCACGCCCCCGGCATGCACGATGTTTTCGGCAAAGGTGGACAGCAAGGGGCGCACTTCTTCCAGCAGCGCCGCGTCACCACCGATCAGCAGGTTTAGGCGGCCCTGCATGGCCTCGTTGGGGGTGCGGGTCATGGCCGCGTCCATGAAGCGCACGCCCTGCTTGGCCAGCGTGGCCGCCACCTGTTGGGTGGACGCGGGGATGCTGGTCGAGCAGTCGATCACCGTCATGCCTGCGCGTAAGCCCGCCAGCAAGCCGGTGTCGCCCGCCAGGATGGCCTCGACCTGGACCGAGCCGTTGACGCAGAGGATGACGATGTCGCTGGCTTGCGCCACCGCCTGTGCGGTGGGTGCGGTGGTGGCACCTGCGGCGATCAGCTCAGCCAGTGGCTGGTTGCCCGGGTGCGCCATGGCCGTGAGGGTGAAGCCTTTTTTGACGATGTTGGTGGCGATGCCCAGGCCCATCAGGCCCAGGCCGATCATGCCGATGCGGGTGTTGTTCATTGGAAACTCCTGTGTGGCGTTCAGCCGTGTTTGATGGTGACGGTCTTGAGCGTGGTGAAGCTGTAGAGCGCTTCAAAGCCTTTTTCGCGGCCGTGGCCGCTGGCCTTGACGCCGCCAAAAGGCAGCTCGATGCCGCCGCCCGCGCCGTAGTTGTTGACGAACACTTGCCCGCTTTGCAGGCGACGCGCCATGCGCAACTGGCGCCCGCCGTCCTGCGTCCACAGCGCTGCCGCCAGGCCGTATTCGGTGCCGTTGGCCAGTTCGACGGCGTGGTCTTCGTCGTCAAAGGGCGTGATGGCCAGCACCGGGCCGAAGATTTCTTCTTGGGCGATGCGGTGTTCGATCGGCACATCGCGGATCAGCGTGGGCACTTGGTAAAAACCGCCTTGGGGCGCTTCGGGCACCAGCTGGCCTTGTGCGGCAATCGGCAGGCCGTCGCTCTTGGCCAGTTCCACAAAACTGCGCACGCGCTGCATCTGCGACTCGCGGATCAAGGGGCCGCAGTTCAGGTCCATGCTGGCGGGGCCGGTGCGGGTGGCGGCAAAGGACTTGGCCAGGCGCTCGACCACCGCCTCGTACACCGGGCGGTGCACCAAGGCGCGGCTGCCGGCCGAGCAGGTTTGCCCGGCGTTTTGCACGATGGCATTGGTCACCACCGTGGTCATGGCGTCCATGTCGGCGTCGCCAAAAATGATCTGCGGCGACTTGCCACCCAGCTCCAGCGTCACGGGCGCATGGTGCCCGGCCGCAGCCTGCACCACCAGTTGGCCCACTCGGGGCGAGCCGGTGAACGACACATGGTCCACGCCCGGGTGGCGCACCAGCAGGTCGCCCGCTTCGTGGCCATAGCCGGTGACGATGTTGAGGGCCCCTGGCGGAAAGCCCACCTCGGCAGCCATCTCGGCCACACGCAAGATCGACAGACAGGCGTCTTCGGCGGGCTTGACTACGCAGGCATTGCCCACCGCGAGCGATGCTGCCACGCTGCGGCCAAAAATCTGCAGCGGGTAGTTCCAGGGGATCACATGGCCGGTCACGCCAAACGGTTCGCGCAGGGTGAAGACGGTGTGGCCGTTGTAGAAGGGAATGGTCTCGCCCATGAGCTTGTCGGCCGCACCGGCATAAAACTCGAAATAGCGTGCCACGGCCGTGACGTCGCCACGCGCCAGGGTGGTGGGCTTGCCGCAGTCGCGCGACTCGATGGCCGCCAGCTCGTCGATGTGCGCCAGCATGTGCTGCGACAGGCGCTGCAGCAAACGACCCCGCTCGGTGGCCGTCAGGCGACCCCAGTCACCGTTGAAGGCTTCGCGCGCGGCTTGCACGGCCTGATCGATGTCGGCGGCGTTGCCTCGGGCGATGGCATCGAACTGCTCGCCGCTGGAAGGGTCGATGACCGGGATGTCTTGCCCCGATGCGGGCGCGATGTGCTGGTTGGCGATGTAGTGCAGTTTCATGGGGAATGGCCTGAAAAGTTGTCAACTCAGTTTACAGGATGACGCAACCGAAATTCGACACGCTTTGACAGGGCTTACCCGCGCCCTGCCGATTTGTAAAATGGATTGATCTCTTCAACAGGCCCCTCCATGACACCACCCGAGCGTGAATCTGCCCCGCACAGTGCCTTGGCGCGGCTGGAGCCCGTCAAGCACGAGCGCTTTGCCGAGCGGGTGTACGAAAGCCTGTTCCATGCCATCCTGACCGGCAAATTGGCACCGACCACACGCCTGCCTTCCGAGCAGCAATTGGCCACGTTTTTTCAGGTCTCGCGCCCTGTCGTGCGCCAGGCCTTGGACCGACTGCGCAGTGACCAACTGATCGAGTCGGTGCGCGGTTCGGGCACCTTTGTGCGGCCGGACTGGCCGCAGGTCTCGGCCCGCCCGCCCCAGGAACCCGACATCAGCCACTGGCTGCACGGCCAGGAGTTGCGTCTGGTGCTGGAACCCGAATGCGCCTACTGGGCCGCCTTGCGCCGCAGCCAGGCCGACCTCCAGAGCATGGCCGATGCACTCGCAGGCTTTGAGCAGGCAGCGGCCAAGGGCGATGTGGCCCACCATTTCGACTTCCAGTTCCACGAAGCCATCGCCCGCGCCAGCGCCAACCCGCGCATGCTGCAGGTCATCGAGACCCTGCAGTACGACGTTAGCCATGCCGTCAACATGACCCGGCACCTGGTCCGGCTCAAGCCCTGGCAACGCACACGTGACGTGCTGGATGAACACCGGGATATTTACCGCAGCATCGAGCAGCAGGATGCTGAAAGTGCCCGTCGCGCCATGCGCAGTCACATCGAAAAAGCACGCATTCGGATGCTGGAGCCCTCGCCTAACTGAGGCTATGCGGGTCTTGCACGCCAAAAAACGGGTTTGAGTTGTTGCAGAATCAGCAACAATGGACAAACTCGATGCAATGCAAATCTTTGTGCGTGTGGCCGAAGCGGGCACATTCACCGCCGTGGCCGACCAGCTGCAGGTGGCCCGTTCGGTGGTCACGCGCCAGATTGCGGCGCTTGAAAAGCACTTGTGCGTCAAGCTCATCACGCGCAGCACCCGCAGCCTGACGCTGACGCCTGCAGGCGCGGCCTACCTCGAAAAGTGCCGCGTCATCCTCAACATGGTGGACGCCGCTGAGTCCAGCCTGGACGAAGAAAAGGCCGTGCCGCGTGGCCGCATCCGTCTGGGCTTGCCCATCAGTTTTGGGCTGGAGCGGCTCATGCCCGCCCTGCTGGCTTTTGCGCAGGCGCAGCCGCACATCGAGTTGATGATGGATTTTTCGGACCAGCGCGCCAACCTGATCGAAGAAGGCATTGACCTGTCCATCCGCATCACTGCCGATTTGCAGCCCGGCGACATCGTGCGACAGCTGGGCCAGGCCCGCTTGCTCACAGTGGCTTCGCCCGCGTATCTGTCCGAGCACGGGCAGCCCGGCCACCCCGAGGCCTTGGCGCACCACGAGTGTCTGGTGTATTCGATGTCCATGAATTCAGCGACCTGGCCTTATCGGGTGGATGGCCAGTTGCAGCAGTTCCCGGTGCGTGGCCGCATCCGCGCCAACAATGGCCTGGCCCTGACCCGTGCCGCCGCGCAGGGCATGGGCATCACCTTGCAACCGGACTTTATTGCCGAGCCGCTTTTGGCGCGAGGCGAGGTGCTTGAACTCTTGCAAGACTTTGCGCCGCCGCCCCTGGGCATTTATGCGGTCTTGCCCAGCAACCGCTACATCCCGCACCGGGTCAATGTGCTGCTGGAACACCTGGCCACTTCTTTGCGCCCGGTGTAAACCCCTCACAACGAATGTCCTGCATGTCCTGAGGTCTGTCCCGGGCTTGACCGCTGGGGCGCGAAATCCGGCCACAATTTGCCTTTTGTCCAGGCAGCATCTTCCCCGGAACCCCTCCGGAAACTGATTTCAGGAAAACGACATGACTTACCCCAACACCCAGCTCTTCATCAGTGGCCAGTGGTGCGATGCCGCAGACGGCCGCACCTTGCCCGTGTTCAATCCCGCCACCGGCAGCGAAATTGGTCGCTTGGCGCATGCCGGTGTGCCCGACCTCGAGCGCGCCGCACAAGCTGCGCAAAAAGGTTTTGAGATCTGGCGCGACACACCTGCCAACGAGCGCAGCGCCATCATGCGCAAAGCCGCTGCCTTGATGCGCGAGCGCGCACCGCAAATTGCCGAGCTGCTCACGCAAGAGCAAGGCAAGCCCTTGGGCGAAGCCAAAGTCGAAGCCATGTCGGCCGCTGACATCATCGAATGGTTTGCCGAAGAAGGCCGCCGCGTGTATGGCCGCATCGTGCCGCCACGCAACATTAACGTGCAGCAGCAGGTGCTCAAGCAACCCTTGGGGCCCGTGGCCGCGTTCACGCCTTGGAACTTTCCGGTCAACCAGGTGGTGCGCAAGATGTCGGCTGCATTGGCCACGGGCTGCTCAATCATCGTCAAGGCCCCTGAAGAAACGCCCGCATCGCCCGCCGAGTTGATTCGCGCGTTTCACGACGCTGGCGTGCCTGAAGGTGTCATCGGTTTGGTCTACGGCACCCCCTCAGACATTTCCCAATACCTGATCGCGCACCCCCTGATCCGCAAAATCACCTTCACCGGCTCCACGCCTGTCGGCAAGCAATTGGCGGCACTGGCAGGCCAGCACATGAAGCGCGTGACCATGGAGTTGGGTGGCCACGCCCCGGTCATCGTGGCCGAAGACGGCGACATCGCCTTGGCCGTCAAAACGGCAGGTGCTGCCAAGTTCCGCAATGCGGGCCAGGTCTGCATCTCGCCCACCCGCTTTTTGGTGCACCACAAAATCGCCGACGAATTTGCACGCCTTTTGGCCGCGCACGCCGAATCGCTCAAGGTGGGTGACGGCCTGACCGCAGGCACCCAGATGGGGCCCTTGGCCAACGAGCGCCGACTGGTGGCCATGCAAACCATCATGCAAGACGCGCGTGCCAAAGGGGCCAAGGTGCTCACGGGCGGCGAGCGCATTGGCACGCAAGGCCACTTCTTTGCGCCCACGGTGCTGTCGCACGTGCCGCTGGACGCCGATGTGGTGAACAACGAACCCTTTGGCCCGATTGCCGCGATCCGTTCGTTCGAAAAAATCGAAGACGCCATCGCCGAAGCCAACCGCCTGCCCTTCGGCTTGTCGGGTTACGCTTTCACCAACTCGCTCAAAACGTCGCACTTGCTGAGCCAGCGCCTGGAAGTGGGCATGCTGTGGGTCAACCAGCCTGCCGCGCCTTGGCCCGAGCTGCCTTTTGGTGGCATCAAGGATTCGGGCTACGGCTCCGAAGGCGGCCCCGAAGCGCTGGAGGCTTACCTCAACACCAAAACGGTGTCGATCTTCAACGCCTGAAAACCCGATCTTTAGGCGTTTGCCCTGCGAGCGACGGTCGATGGGACTACCCGTTCATTGGTAGTCCCATCAGCGGTATTTGGGGCGATACCGCACAGACGGTCCCAGTGGATTTTCCGATCATGAGGCTCTGTCAAAACAGCAGGAGCCAACATGAAAAACAACCCCATCAGCCAGGCCGTGATCGCCAGCGTTCTGAGCGTCACAGCCACCGCTTGGGCGCAAACATCCGTCGGCCTGGGCCGTACCGATTTCAAGGAAAACTGTGCCAGTTGCCATGGGGTTTCTGGCAAAGGCGATGGCCCTGTGCACTCGTTTTTGGTCAAGCCACCTTCTGATCTGACCACCATTGCGCGGCGCAATGGTGGCGTGTTTCCTCAGGAGTTGATGTGGGAGGTCATCGACGGTCGCTGGTCGGGCGAGGTCGGTCCGCACGGTTCGCGTGAAATGCCTGTTTGGGGCAATGAGTTCAAGGCACGCGCCATGACGCAGCCGGGCGATTCGCCACGCACGGCCGAGTGGTCTGCGCGCAACCGCATCGTGTCTTTGTTGAAATACCTGGAGACGATTCAGCAACCTTGAGTGTGCGAGGGCCCACCCATTTGTGGGCGCTTGCCTTCAAGGTGGGCTGATTTCGAGCCGTTTCAAGTCAAAACCCAAGGCGACCAGTTTGCTCTGCAGCTGCTGGTAAGTGGCCGCTGGCATTTGCGGCGTGCGCGACAGAACCCAGAGGTATTCACGTCGGGGCTCGCTCACCAGCACCCACTGGTATTGGGGGTCCAGATCGATGATCCAGTAATCGCCCCACACCATGGGGATGAACGACAACCACTCGGGTGCAAAGCGCACCTTCAGCTGCGCCGAGGTCGCGCCGCCCACTTGGCGCGCGGCACCCAGCGCTTCACTCCACTCGCCCTTGTCGGTTTTGCAGCGGTTGAGCACCTGCACCCGACCGTCGACTTGCAGGCTGTAGGTGGCTTGCGTGCTGCTGGCGCATTTTTTCTGAAACCAGTTGGGGTACTTGGCGATCTCATACCAAGTGCCCATGTAGCGCGGCACATCCACCGACGGCACCGTGGCCAAGGGTGTTGTGGTGTTCTGGGCATGACAGACCGAAGCCCAAGCGCCCAGGCAGACCAGCGCAGAAAGACAGATCGCTCGCTCGGCTTGTTTCACTGTGGAGGGTTGCATGTTCATCGCGGCCTCAAGTCCGCAGCCCTTTGACCAGGGGCTGCGCCAGCCGTTCGCCTTCTTGTAACCAGAAGGCCGGGTCTGCGCTGCGGATACGGGTGATGGCGTTGCCCATATGTGCCGCAGCGGCTTGCCGAGCCCCTTCGGCATTACCTGCCTCCACAGCCTGCAAGATGGCGTGGTGCTCGGTTTGCACTTCGGCAGCAAAGTCCATGCGTCGCGCTTCGTTGGCCCGCGTCACTTGCGTGGCCCCGTGTAAAAACTGGCCCAGGTATTCCAGCGTCTGAATCAAAAAAGGGTTGCGCGTGGCGTCGGCAATGGCCCGGTGAAACTTCACGTCTTCGGCCACGCCGTTGCCGCCCGCTTGCACGGCGGTGTCCAGCGCCTTGACGGCTTGCTTGAGTGCGCGAATGTCATGGGCGTTGCGCCGCTGGGCGGCCAACGCGGCCACTTCGGCTTCCAGTGCCCGGCGCACTTCGACCATTTGAATCACCGCTTCTTGCGATGCCGCATGCCGCGATTCGAAGTTGAGTGGCGCAAAGGGCAGTTGCTGGTTCACAAACACCCCGCTGCCTTGGCGCGAGTCGACCAGACCCACGGACTTGAGGCGCGACACCGCTTCGCGCACCACCGTGCGACTGACTTGAAACTGCTCGACCAAACGGGCCTCGGTGGGCAGTTTGTCGCCCGGCATCAGGCGGCCTTGCTTGATTTCGGTGGTCAGCTGCTCGGCCACTTGGTCTGACAAGCGAGCGCCACTGGAAACGGGGGTGAAGTTCTGAGTCATGAGGTTGTCATACAAAAGACAGGTCTGGAGCATAGCCTGACTTCGTGCTGTGCGCCTGAAAACGCGCATTTTGAGGTGGGTGCATCAATAGCCCTTTAAATTAGATAATTACGGATAGGTAAATTGATTTATCTATAGTAAATTATGGCCTGTCGCACCGAGAGGTGCTTTTCTCATGGCCGGAGACCACGCATGGGTGCTTATATCAACCCGATTTATCCCTACAAAGGGCCTGCCGACTTGATGTCGACCCCGCCGCAGCGCAAAGCCCTGATCGTCATTGGCGCAGGGCCGGTGGGCTTGGCCGCTGCCATCGATGCCCGCTTGCAGGGCTTGGACGTGCTGGTGCTGGACGACGACAAAACCGTCTCGGTGGGTTCGCGGGCGGTCTGCTATGCCAAGCGCTCGCTCGAAATCCTCGACCGTTTGGGCATTGCCGACCAAGCCTGCGACATGGGCGTGAGCTGGAACATTGGCCGCACCTTCCTCGAAGAAGACGAGGTCTACCAGTTCAACCTGGTGCCCGACGCGGGTCACAAGCGCCCCGGCATGATCAACCTGCAGCAGTACCACGTGGAGGAAATGCTGATTGCCCGCGCTTTGGAGCTGGGCGCTGACATCCGCTGGCAGCACAAGGTCACGGCCGTCACGCCGTCTGCCGACCACGCCACCCTGACGGTGGAAACGCCCGACGGCACGTTTGACATTGAAGCCGACTGGCTGGTGGTGGCCGACGGCGCACGCAGCCCAGTGCGCCGCCACTTGGGGCTGGACATCGAAGGTCGTGTGTTTCAAGACCGCTTTTTGATCGCCGACGTGATCATGAAAGCCGACTACCCGGCCGAGCGCTGGTTCTGGTTTGACCCGCCGTTTCACCCCAACCAGAGCGTGTTGCTGCACAAGCAAAGCAACAATGTCTGGCGCATCGACTTCCAGCTCGGCTGGGACGCCGACCCCGAAGAAGAAAAGAAGCCCGAAAAAGTCATCCCGCGCCTGCAGGCCATGCTGGGCGACGACCGGCCGTTTGAGCTGGAGTGGGTCAGCATCTACACCTTCCAGTGCCGCCGCATGACCGACTTCCGCCACGGCCGCGTGTTGTTTGTGGGCGACGCGGCGCACCAGGTCTCGCCCTTTGGCGCACGCGGGGCCAACTCGGGCTTTCAGGATGCGGACGATTTGATGTGGAAACTGGGCTTGGTGATCAAAGGCCAAGCCAGCGAAAAGTTGCTCGACACCTACGCGCACGACCGCCAGTTTGCCGCCGACGAAAACATCATGAACTCGACCCGCTCGACCGACTTCATCACGCCCAAGAGCCGCACCAGCAAGACCTTCCGCAACCAGGTGCTGGCGCTGGCCAAGCACTACCCGTTTGCGCGCAAGCTGGTCAACTCGGGCCGCTTGTCTGTGCCCTCGTTCCTGACCGACTCGGTGCTCAACACGCCCGACGCCGACGCCTTTGAAGGCCAGATGGTGCCCGGCGCACCGATGGACGACGCGCCGGTGCAAGTGAACGGGCAAGACGCCTGGCTGCTCGACCAGGTGGGCAAGGGCTTTCAGCTGCTGCTGTTTGTGGACGCAGCGCCTGCGCCCGAGGTGCTGGCCCAACTCGCGAATGTTGCCTCTGCATGTGGGAGCGCGCCCCTGCAAGCGAATGAGCCCGTCCAAGCGACGTCCCTCATCGTCGCATCCAGCCCTCTGAACATCCCCGGCATGAAAGTGATCGTTGATCCCCAAGGCCTGGTGGCCAAGCGCTACGACGCACGCCCTGGCACCACGTATTTGCTGCGCCCCGACCAGCACGTGGTGGCCCGCTGGCGTCAGCTGGACACCCACGCCGTGCAGGCCGCATTGGCCCGAGCCCTCGGCAGCCACATCGGCCAAGCCTGAACCGCACCAAGGACTGACATGAGCACCGCCCTGAAAACAGACCCTAACTTCCACGAAACAGGCCGCCGCTTCTTCCGCGACTTCTCACCCGGCGACGAGTTTTACGAACACCTCATTGAAGCCCACAACGGCCTGAGCGACGAACAAAGCGAGGCGCTCAACGCCCGGTTGATCTTGCTGCTGGCCAATCACATTGGGGATTTGAAGGTGCTGCGGGAGGCGCTGGGGAAGGCACGGGAAAGCGCCTGAGGAGGGTGTTGTAAAGACAGACTCTCACCGGTCGCGGTTGCTCATAAAGACCTGTTTTCTTGTCAATCTGACTGCCAAGCTGGCATGGACACCCGGTCAAGCCGGGTGTGACAGAAGGGCTCCGTCATGTCCGACTTGACCTTCATGATCGCCCCCGCCAACAACGCCGCCAAGCCCACCACATTGCTCGGATGCGCCACGCTGTCTGTACTCCAGAACTCGCCCACACCCGCCTGATGGATGCGTTGCAGCGCATCGCCGGCCAGCAGGGCGTGCGTCACGGCCACGTCCACGCTGGCGGCACCTGCGGCCAGGGCCAGTGAGGCGGCAGTCGCCAGGGTGTGGCCGCTGCTGGCCACATCGTCCAGCAGCACCACGGCTTGGCCGCGCAGGTCGCACGGCGGCAGCGTGATGCTCACGGCGTGGTCGCTGTGGCGCACTTTGCTGCACACCGCATGGGGCAGGCCGTGGGCAGCGGCGGCTTGGGTGACCCACTGCGCTGATTCGCTGTCGGGCCCCAGCAAGAACGCACCGGGCCGGTGCTGTGCAATCCAGTCGCCCAACAGCGGGGCCGCGCTGAGTGTGATGGCCTGGCGGGCGGGCACGGCTTCGGCCAGGGTGGTCACCCGGTGCAGGTGCGGGTCCACGGTGATGACCGCGTCAAACAGCGTGGCCAGCCAAGCGCCCACGATGCGCTGGCTCACCGCCTGACCGGGGGCAAACGCCATGTCTTGCCGCATGTAGGCCAGGTAGGGCGCGACCAGGCTGAGGTGCCTGGCGCCCAGTTGGCGGGCGGCGGGCGCCGCCAGCAGCAGCTCGGTCAGTTTGTCATTTGGCTGGTGCAGGCTGCGCAGCAGCACCACACGCGGGGGCAAGTGCGCGGGCAGGGTCAGCTGGGTTTCGCCGTCTGGAAAGCGGTGACGCTCTACCCGGTGCGGCAGCAGCCCAGCGGCTTCGGCCAGGCGCAGGGCGGCGGGGGTTTCGTCTTCAAAGTAGAGCAATGCACCGCGTTCAGACATTCGCACACCTTCTTCAAAACTCGACAAACACATGCGGCACTTCATCGGCCTGGCCCAGCGTGTAGCCGCTGGCTTTGCGGCACAGCTGCGCGGCAAATTCCAGATCGCTCGGGTAGGCGGCGTGCACGCGAAACAAAGGCTCGCCCTGTTTGACGCTGTCGCCCAGTTTGTGCAGCAGATCCACCCCGGCGCTTTGCACTTTGGGCGCACCGGCCATGCGGGCCACGCGGGCAATCTGCAGGTTGTCGATGTCAATCACCACGCCGTCGGCAGGGGCGCACACCTCCAGCGTGAGCGCACCCAATGGCGGGTGGTTGTGGTCAAACGGGCGTGCACCTTGCGCGGCGATGATGGCCTGCATGCGGCTGAGCGCCCGACCGGAGTCAAGGATGTCGCGTGCGATGGCAAAGCCGTCGCCGCCGCGCACATCGGGGCTGGCTTCGATGAGGCGGCCGGCCAGGCGCAGCGATTTTTGCCGCAGGTCGTTGGGCGCACGCGGGTCGTTTTCGAGCACGCGCATCACGTCGCGGGCTTCGAGCATGGGGCCCACGCCCTGGCCCACCGGCTGGCGGCCATCGGTGATGACCACTTCAAGCGACAGGTGCATGCGCGAGGCCACGTATTCAAACAACCTGCGCAGGCGCTGTGCATCGGGCATGGAGCGCACCTTGGCCGTGGGGCCGATCGGGATGTCGAGCACCAAATGGGTGGAGCCCGCCGCGATTTTCTTGGACAGGATGGAAGCCACCATCTGCGCGGGCGAGTCCAGCGACAGCGGCCGCTCGACCGCGATCAGCACGTCGTCGGCCGGCGACAGATCGGCCGTGCTGCCCCAAGCCAGGCAGCCGCGTTGCGTGCGCACGATTTCGGCCAGTTTTTCAAAGGGCAGCTCCACATTGGCCAGCACTTCCATGGTGTCGGCCGTGCCCGCGGGCGAGGTGATGGCGCGCGATGAGGTCTTGGGGCACAGGATGCCGTAGGCCGCCAAAATGGGCACGACCAGCATCGAGGTTCGGTTGCCGGGGATGCCGCCGATGCAGTGCTTGTCGACCACCAGCGGTTCGCGCCAGTCCAGACGGCGACCGGCATTGACCATGGCCTCGGTCAAGAAGTAGACCTCTTCGCGGTCCATCTCGCCGCGGTTGGTGGCCACCACAAAGGCCGTGAGTTCGATCTTGGAATAGTGGTGCGCGGCGATGTCCTGCACGATGGCGTGGAAGTCTTGCTGGTTCAGGCGTTCACCGTCGATCTTGCGAAACAGCGCCTCCATCGATGCCGGGGGCTCGGCTTGTGAGACCGAAGCCGTGTGCCCGTCAGGGATGCCCAAATGCCGGAAGGCGTCTTCGGACAAGCCCACTTCGCCGCAGGCCACGATGCTGTCGTCGTCCACCACATTGAGCGTGGCCAGCACATGCCGCCCGTTGGCCTGCACTTGTATTTTGGACAGCGCCTGAAAGCCTTCGGCCCGGTAGACCGCGCAATTGCGGTTGAGGTAGGCCACGTTTTCGCGGTAGGTGTCGATGGCCACACGGCGCAAGGACAGGGGCGAGGCCCGGTCGGCAGGGCTAGATGGCAAAGCGGAGGGGGATGACGAGTCCATGGCTTTCAGCCTACACCCAAAACGCCCGTTGCGGCGGGTCTGCCGAGTCTCAGGCCTTGCAGTGGCTCAATGCCTGCGCAGAAAAAACTGCGCCGTCGCGCCGGTCAGGGCAAACGCCAGCATCATCCAGCCCAAGTTGACCGCGCCTTCGTGCGGCACCAGGCCCACCAGATAACCCCCGGTGGCCCCGGTGAGCTGCTGCATGAGGCCCGCCACGGCAGCGGCCGATCCGGCCAATGCGGGCAGCACACCCACGGTGCCCGCCAGCGCAGGCGGGTTGAGCAGACCATGGCCAAAGCCCAGCAAGAGCAGCGGCAAGGCCACAGCCAGCGCCGTCTGCACGCCAAACAGCCCCAGCGCCAGCATCACGACCAGGCCACCCAACGTGAGGGCCTGGCCCCAAGCCATCACGCGCGATTCGCCCGCCTGCTGGATGAGCCTTGACGTCATGAAGTTGCCCAGAATGTACGAAACGGGCACGGCCATGATGAACCAGCCAATCCCATCCGGGCCAATGCCGTAGCCTTTGAGCACGATGGGCGCACCGCCGAGAAAGACATAAAACGTGGCGGTGGTGGCGGCCAGGATGGTCACATAGAGCAAAAACCGGGGCTCGCGCAGCAGCCGTGCATAAGCGCCGAGCATGGCGCGCAGCCAGTGGCCTTGGGGCGAGGGTGGTTTGGCCACACGGGGCAGGCCCCACCAGGTGGCCAAAAGCAGCACCAAAGCCAACACCGCCAGCAACACGAAGTTGGCTTGCCAGCCCCAGCGCACATGGATCTGCCCGCCGATCAGCGTGGCCAGCGGCGGGCACATGCCCAGCGCCATGCCGATGTAGGCCATGACCCGGGTGCGTTGCGCCCCAGTGAAAAGGTCTTGCACCATGGAGCGGCTGACCACCATGCTGGCCGCGCTGCCTGCGCCTTGCAGCACCCGGGCCGCTGTCAGTGTGGCGATGTCGGTGGCCAGCGCAGCCATGACCGAAGCCAAGCCTGCCACCACCAGTCCCAGCATCAAAATGGGTTTGCGCCCGTGCCGGTCTGACAGCGGGCCGTACACCAGTTGCAAGGCGCCGTAGGCCACCACGTAACCGCTGAAGGTCAATTGCACATCGGCCTGGTGGGTATGGAAGATAGCCCCCCACTCCTGCATGGAGGGCAGGCACAAGGTCATGGCCAGCAGGCCGAACGAGATTTGCGCCAGCAAGTTGGCGATCAGCCAGCGGCCATGGGCCGGGTGTGCACCCATTTGGGTGTGTGCGTGCGGCATCTCAGCCGCGCTGCAATTTGTAGACGGCGGTGCCAGCCATCAAGTTGGGCAAAACGCGCACTTCCTGTCCGTTTTGCAAACCGAAAGCGTCGACCACTTGCAAGTGGTTTTTGCGGGCCAGATCGCCAAAGTCGGCAAAGGTGCCCACGCGGATGTTGGGCGTGTCGTACCACTGGTAAGGCAGGCGCTTGGTGACCGGCATGCGCCCCTGCAGCACGCTCAGGCGGTTGAACCAGTGCGCGAAATTGGGGAAGGCCACAATGCCCACGCGGCCCACGCGCACCGTCTCGCGCAGCATGGTTTCGGCGTTGCGCAGGTGTTGCAGGGTGTCGATTTGCAGCACCACGTCAAATGACTGGTCGGCAAACAGGCTCAGGCCTTCGTCCAGGTTCAGCTGCAGCACATTCACACCGCGCTTGACGCACGCGTGCACATTGGCATCGTCCAGCTCCACGCCGTAGCCCGTGCAACCATTGTGCTTCTGCAAATAGGCCAGCAAAGCCCCATCGCCGCAGCCCAGATCGAGCACGCGGGCGCCGTGCGGCACGAGTCGCGCAATGGCTTGCATGATCAGGGGGTCGCTCATGCGGCACCTCCTTCGTTCAAGGCATGGGCCATGTTGTCAAAGTAAGAGCGCACCACGTTCAGGTAACGCGCATCGTCGAGCAGGAAAGCGTCGTGCCCGTGCGGTGCGTCGATTTCGGCGTAGCTCACATCGCGGCGGTTGTCGAGCAAGGCCTTGACCATTTCGCGGCTGCGTGCGGGTGAGAAGCGCCAGTCGGTGCTGAAGCTGACCAGCAAAAACTTGCAACTGGCGCGGGCCAGCGCTTTGGACAGGTCGCCGCCAAAGGCGCGGGCCGGGTCGAAGTAATCGAGCGCCCGGGTGATCAGCAAATAGGTGTTGGCGTCAAAGTACTCGCTGAACTTGTCGCCCTGATACCGCAGATAGCTCTCGATCTGGAACTCCACTTCCTGCGTGGAGTATTTGTAGCCGGTGGCGTTGTGCGTGACGGCTTCGCGCAGCTCGCGGCCAAATTTTTCGTTCATCACGTCGTCGCTCAAATACGTGATGTGGCCGATCATGCGGGCGATGCGCAGACCGCGTTTGGGCACCACACCTTGGGCATAAAAGTGCCCGTCATGAAAGTCCGGGTCGGTCACGATGGCGCGGCGGGCCACCTCGTTGAAGGCGATGTTTTCGGCGTTCAGGTTGGGGGCGCTGGCCACCACCACCGCGTGCTTGACACGCTCGGGGTATTGCAGCGTCCAACTCAGGGCCTGCATGCCGCCCAAGCTGCCGCCCATCACGGCGGCCAGTTGTTCAATGCCCAAGGCGTCGAGCAGTCTGGCTTGCGCGTTGACCCAGTCTTCCACCGTGACCACCGGGAAGTCAGCGCCGTACACACGGCCCGTGTCAGGGTTCGCATGCATGGGGCCCGTGGAGCCAAAGCAAGAACCCAGGTTGTTCACGCCGATCACGAAGAATTGGTCGGTGTCCAGTGACTTGCCGGGACCGATCATGTTGTCCCACCAGCCGGTGTTGTGGGGCTGGTCTGCATACACGCCCGCCACATGGTGCGAGGCGTTCAGGGCGTGGCAGATCAGCACGGCGTTGGACTTGTCGGCATTGAGCGTGCCGTAGGTTTCGTAGCTCAGCGAATAGCCATGGATGGACGCACCGCTTTGCAAAGGCAAAGGGGCTTCAAACAGCATGCTTTTGGACTCGGCGATCAGCATCGAAAGTGTTCAGGTGTGCAAAAAACAAAACCCGGCTTCGCAGTCAGCTGGGCCGGGTTTCAGTGGGTTGAAACACACGCCATTTAGCTGAATTTCGGGACTCTGGTGGTTCCGGCGCCCGCAATCGGGTTCAAATCGGCGCATCAAGCAAGTATAAGGGCGAAGGCCCCGCCCACGTCAGGAGCACGCATGTCAGAACTTTATGGCTCGGACGCCTACAGTCCCGTCGAAATCGCCCGCCGCATCGAGTCCGTGGGCGAGACCAAGGCCCGCATGGCATGGCTGCCGCTGGCTTTGCTCGGGGTGCTGGCCGGGGCTTTCATCGGCTTGGGGGCCATGCTGTTTGTGTTGGTCAAGTCCGACCCGACGCTGGGCTTTGCCGCCAGTGCTGTGCTGGGCGGTTTGGTGTTCTCGGTGGGCTTGTTCATGGTTGTGGTCGCCGGGGCCGAGTTGTTCACCGGCAACAACCTGATCGTCATGGCTTGGGCCGATGGCCGGGTCAGCGCGGCGCAGGTGCTGCGCAATTGGGGCATCGTGTGCCTGGCCAATTTGGTGGGTGCGGCCGCTCTGGCGCTGTTGGTGTTCGCCAGCGGGCATGCCAATCTGAATGGCGGGGCGATTGGGCACAAGGTGGTTCAGATCGCCGTGGCCAAGCAGGCGCTGCCGTTTGTCACCGCTTTGCTGCGCGGCGTGCTGTGCAATGTGCTGGTCTGCATGGCCGTGTGGATGGCCATGGCCGGGCGCAGCGTGGTCGACAAAGCCGTGGCCGTGATGCTGCCGGTGATGGCTTTTGTGGCGGCCGGTTTTGAACACAGCATCGCCAACATGTACCTGATGCCGCTGGCCATGCTGCTGCAGCACGGCGACCTGACGGGCTACCCCGCCGTCACCTGGAGCGGCATGCTGGGCAATCTGGTGCCTGTGATCCTGGGCAATGTGCTGGGCGGTGCTGTGCTGGTGGCCGGGGTTTACCATGTCATTTACAAACGCCGACCGCAGGCCTGACAGGCTTCAGCTGCCCCGGTCTTGCAGTGCGATCACGCGCCGAATGCCAAATGCCGGTCTAAGGGAAAGTGTCCAGATGGATGCATTGCGCGAAGTGGCAAAAGGACCGGCTCTGATGTGACCATTTTTGGGCGCATGCTGGATGTGCATCAATTTGGGCCTGCTTCTTGCTTTTGTTTGGTGCGCCGAAGGCTTTTGGAGCCTTTATGCACCAATTCAATTCAAAAATTCTCAAGAGACGGTCATGGAAGCACTGAAACAGGGCGCGGATGCGCTATTTATCTTGTTGGGCGGCATCATGGTGTTGGCCATGCACGCTGGTTTTGCCTTTCTGGAGCTGGGAACGGTTCGTAAAAAGAACCAGGTCAATGCACTGGTCAAAATCCTGGTCGACTTTTCGGTCTCCACCGTGGTTTATTTTGTGGTGGGCTACAGCGTCGCTTATGGCACCACCTTTTTTGTGGGCGCAGAGCAATTGGCCGCCAAAAACGGCTACGAGCTGGTCAAGTTCTTCTTTTTGCTGACTTTTGCTGCAGCCATTCCGGCCATCATTTCGGGCGGCATCGCCGAGCGGGCCAAGTTCTGGCCCCAGCTCATCGCCACAGCGGTGATCGTGGGCTTTGTCTATCCTTTCTTTGAAGGCATCGCCTGGAACCAGCATTTTGGCGTGCAGGCCTGGATCAAGGCCGTCACGGGCGATGAGTTTCACGACTTTGCTGGCTCGGTGGTGGTGCACGCCATGGGCGGTTGGATCGCGCTGCCTGCCGTGGTGCTGTTGGGTGCCCGTTACAACCGCTACCGCAAAGACGGTGTGGTGTCGGCACACCCGCCATCGAGCATCCCGTTTCTGGCTTTGGGCTCCTGGATTTTGATTGTGGGCTGGTTTGGCTTCAACGTGATGAGTGCCCAGACGCTGGACAAGATTTCGGGTTTGGTGGCGGTCAACTCGCTGATGGCCATGGTCGGTGGCACCTTGGTCGCCTTGGTGTTGGGCAAAAATGACCCGGGCTTCGTGCACAACGGTCCTTTGGCCGGTTTGGTGGCCGTGTGTGCGGGATCGGATTTGATGCACCCATTTGGTGCGTTGGCGGTCGGTGCTGTGGCCGGCGGTTTGTTTGTCGTGATGTTCACGTTGACCCAAAACAAATGGAAGATCGATGATGTGCTGGGTGTCTGGCCATTGCACGGCGTTTGCGGTGCGTGGGGCGGTATTGCGGCCGGCATTTTTGGGGCACAAACCCTGGGTGGATTGGGCGGCATCAATTTGACGGCACAGCTGATCGGCACGGCCATGGGTGTGGCTTGGGCTTTGTTGGGCGGATTTGTGGTCTATGGCGTGCTGAAATTGACTTTGGGCTTGAAACTCAGCCCCGAAGAAGAGTTTGATGGCGCTGATTTGACCGTCCACAAAATCAGCGCCACACCTGACCGTGAGGTGAGCTGGTAAAACAACAGATTTGTGCTGCAAAGCACATTCTGCGGGGCTTCGGGGGAATACCCCTTGCGTTTTTTTTTGTTTTATCGCTCATAATTAATAGACTTCACTGTCAGAAGCAGCGAAGTCATGTTTGCGGTGACCAGATCAGTTTCGCTTTCCTTCCGATGTTTTCAGGTTTGTTGAATGCGTTTTCGGAGCTCCATCGCTTTTATCTCTGTGTTTTGAGGAGTCCCTTTCATGGGCAACAAACTTTACGTCGGCAACCTGCCTT
>ERZ1034363.94-NODE-94-length-60842-cov-4.580992_pt1 | contig 60842 bp, 92 predicted proteins | sample MGYA00520616_ERZ1034363 | MGnify/ENA primary metagenome ERZ1034363 (study PRJEB33736, sample SAMEA104284506) | Azolla filiculoides | biome: Urban; feature: Water surface; material: Ditch water | place: Netherlands | collected 2015-10-28 | depth 0-0.1 m ...
TTAGCTAATTTAAATGGGGTTTCTTTAGACTCACCTGTATTGACTAGCCCGTCATTTACAGGTAATATTGCTTAGACTGGCAATGGGTAGCGTATAACTGGTGATTTTAGTAATGCTATAGTCACTAATAGGTTAATATTTCAGACAAACACTACAGCTAGTGGATCTGTTGTTGCTGTAATCCCTAATGGGACAGCAAGTACTTCTAGATGGCAGGCCATGTCTGGGCCAAGTACGGATCCTAATAATGCTTCAACCATAGAACTAGCAGCAAATGGGACAACAGATGTTCAGTTAAGGGCTGATAGAACTGGATCCGGTACTTTACTACCTATGACCTTTTGGACTGGTGGCCTCGAGCGCGTACGTATTGACACTAATGGAAATGTTGGAATAGGAACAACTAGTATTGCACTAGGCAACCCACTAACAATCTTTAGGCAAACTGCATCAGCTAATGCAATAGGTAGCGCCTCAAATTCATCCATTAGACTACAGACAGACGCAAGTGAGTTCAACGAAAAGGCTGAAATTCAGTTTCAAGCCGGAGCTACTATTGCAAATACTGGAGAAGTTATTGCAGCAGTAGGCTCAGTATACACAGGCTATAATGCTAGCAACGATGCTGCGGGAGCACTTACATTATCGACACGATAGTCTACTGCCGCAGGCGGTCTAACAGAACGTATGCGTATTGACGCGAATGGTCAGATAGGTATTGGTATAACTCCTGCAGCCTGGAGCAGTACTCTTAAAGTTATCCAGATCGGAGATAAGTCTAGTATTTATAGTGATACCGGAGGTGCACTAGTAGCATCCCATAACGGATATTATGACGGTACTAACTGGAAGTATATTGCATCAGCTTTTTATGCCACAAGCCATTATCAAGCTGGTGGTGGATATGTATGGAGAACTGCTCCACTGGGTACTGCTGGCAACAACATTACCTGGACAAACTCCATGGTACTAGATGTTAACGGAAAATTAGTTGTTAAACCTTCCGTAGCATATGGTGCACCTGAAGCAGGTAATATAAATATTACTCCAGCATATTCTGGTGGATCTACAAGTAGTCCTACAACTGTTGGTGGTATTGTTTTCGGCGACCAAGATATTGCAAATATGTACGCAGGCAGACTTGCTGTTGTACAAGACAACCCAGGGTCAAGCAGTGCTACCCATATGCGTTTTTATACAAATTAGGGCGGTGGAAATACTTTTACGCTAGAACGTATGCGTATTGATACTGCAGGTAACGTAGGTATAGGAACGTAGGCAACTGGTGGATACAAGCTGTCTGTAGTAGGTGTAACTGGTGGTAAAGCAATTAGATTACACTCAGACACTGGAGCTGGTTATTGCTATACCGATGGCTCTGGATATATAGGTACTACTACTGCCTCGTCTTTAAATTTTGTAACTGATAATATAGTTAGACTTGGTATTGACTCAGCCGGTGTAGCAGTATTTACATCAGGTGCTTTTGGATACGGTGGAGCAGGATCTGGTGGTACTGGTACAACAGCATGGAACTCTGGACTAGGTAAGTTTGAAGTAACAATACCAAAACCTAGTGGTAAAATAACACACTCTATTTCAGGACTTGCCAACGGTGGAAAACAAGCAATTAAGTTAGCCTCTACACACTTTGGTGATAATGATATACTTATAGCAAATATATTGTGGGGTGCGGAACCAGAACATTATAATATCTGGTGTGCCAAAGCAACTGCTGGAACAGCAGTAATTGTCATAGAAAATAAATAGGGTGTATCGAAAACGGAAACTATTTATATCCATTTTGCGATCATTAAGGGTAGCGTAGCATGATCACTATAAATAAAGAAAGGCTAGTTTAATATGGCATATATTGGAAATAGCCCTGGCGTTGCTTCTCAAAGAGTAGTATCTACTTTTACAGCTACTTCGGGTCAAACAACATTTACCGCTACAAGTGGATATACTATAGGATACTTAGATGTATATCTAAATGGTATTAAATTAGTTAATGGTAGTGATTATACTGCAGCTGATGGTGTCTAGGTAGTCTTATCTTCTGGAGCCTTGTTAAACGATACTGTAGAATTAGTAGCCTTCATTCCCAGAGGACTAACCGATGGGTACATGAAGACAGAGATCGATGCTAGATATGGTAATGTAGATAATACTAGCGACGCTAGTAAGAATGCTGCTACAGTAATTCTTACAAATAAAACACTAACTAACCCAGCTATCAATGGATTTACTGGAAACACTGCTGATATTAATATTGGCAGTGGTCAAATTGTTAAAGACACAGTAGGTAGGGTTGCTATTGGTTCTACAGAAGCATATAGAGCAAAGTTTTCCTCTTGGTCAGACTTTGGCACACAAGGTACACAACACTACTTAGCACATTCTGGTAATGGTAGTGATGGTAGGAAAGCTGGGTACTCCTTCCAAACTACCTTTATAGGGGTAGCGGATACAGTAGCTCGCCGTTCTGCAGATATTTGGTAGGGGTACAGTACTGCAGCTTGGGGTACTGAGTATCTTGCTTTTGGCGTTGGTATCGGTGTTGGTGTTGGGGTGGGTGCGGCTAATGATGCAGGCGTAACTACTACCGAACGTATGCGCATTAAAGGGGACGGTAATGTAAATATTGGTCCAATAATACCGGTTCTTAGTACTAGCCCTACTAGAACATATTTAACTTTAGTAGGTAATGGTACTGGAGGTATAGGTGTACTACAGCTAACTTCTTCTACTGGAGCTGCTACAAATCAGGGTAATATTGAGTGGCACGATATAGGTAATACAGGATCTACCTCCACTAGGACAGTTTATATAAGTGCGGGGGCTGAGGGTGCTACAGCAACAAAGTTAGGATCTTATTTAACTTTTGCTACAAAACCAGATGGGGTAAGTAGTGCTGGTGTGTCTAGACTAACTATTAAGCAAGACGGTAAAGTCGGTATAGGTACAGGTACACCATATTCTTTACTCGAGGTTAATGGCATAGATACTGCAATAACCATTTCCGGAGGCTTAGGTTCTACCGCAGCCCCAGCATATACGCATGTAACATATAGAGGATATACTGGTAATAGGACTGCACAAATATCCTCATTTGATCAGTCCTAGTCTACAGCAGAGTCCGGTGGTTTAATATTTTTTACTAACTCCAATATGGCAGCGGATACTATAGTAGATCGTATGCGTATAGATGGGTAGGGTAAAGTAAGTATTGGTAGTACTCTACCGTATACAAAACTTCATATCTACGGTGCCGGTACCACTTAGCAGCACTATACTAATGGTGATGCTTCTGGGGCTACATTATATTTACAAGACTCTGGTGGTGCAGGCTGGAATGGTGGTCAAATTCTATTCGGAGCATACCAAGGTGTTTTCGCAGGTATTAAAGGCAGTATAGCTAATGGTAATGGCCCAGCAGGGACTATATAGATTCAAACCCGTGGTACTTCTGGTAATGTAAACGAACGTGTACGGGTCGATGAGGCCGGTAATGTTTAGATTCATACAGGACAACTATTAGCACTATCTAATGTATTCGGATATGGTGCCGGTGCGGGTATGTTTATTGAACAAGCTGTAAGTATAACCGAACCAGTAACGGCTAATAAACCCTAGGTAACTATTAATACATTTAGACAACTCTGGGCTATTGGGGAAGAACGTACATTCCGTGTAAATAACTAGTACGTAGGTGCACGAGATACAATAAGCACCTCTTTCTTTGAGTCTGGTATTGGTGGCGGCTGGTTCAGTATCAGTACTATTGTAGGGGGGACTGGTGGTTTTCTTTATGTGTCTATACGTAACATATCCGGTGCTACGATAGATAATAGACAGATTACTATTCAAATCAGTGTTATTAGAGGATCTATATAGTGAAATTAGCAATGTATAAAGGAAAAGGTAACTTTTACGATAAATTAATCCGAATAGTTACCAATTCTAGATATAGTCACTGCGAATTAGTTATAGATGATATATGCTACTCCAGCTCCCCGCGAGATCGCGGGGTACGGATGAAGTATATTACACTAGACGCTAATTGGGATGTATTTGATATTCCATGTACGTATAATCAAACCTATGCAATCGAAGTATTCACGAAATATGTTGGTAAAAAATACGATTGGATAGGTGCTGTAACATCAATACTTCCACTACAACTAAATATGTCTAATAGATTCTTTTGTAGCGAGCTATGTGCTTCTATGCTTAGTATACCTAAGCCTAGGTTACATACTCCACAGTAGGTATTAGATTATATAAGCAAATAAAAATAGCCGGGCTAAGCACCCGGCTATTTTTTCGTCTTGACATCACTACGCCAGCATGGTATAATAGGCGGAGTAAAAAGTGTGTTTGTAATTTTAAGAGGTATTCTATGAACTACCCACTATATCGAAAAACCAGTTCTCTTATTTTTGATACTGATCTAATAGGGACTAGGTTTACATTAGGTTTGGCTGAGTTAATTTGGTCAGCCACGTTATTTTGGCCAGGTACTACTTTTGATAGGCCTACGTACGAAGTAATGGCCCACTTATTTTCAGAAGAAATGTGGGGTTTAATTTTCTTACTTAGCGGTGTAACACAACTGTAGATAGCAGTTAATGGAAATGTACACCACTGGTTCTCTAGACTTTTCGCAGGATGGAATGCAGTATTATGGGTTTACATTGTAATATCAATGTATTTTAGTGTATACCCTCCTCCAGCCGCCATTAGTGGCGAAACAGCATTAGCAATAGCTAGTCTATGGATCTGGGTAAGACCATTTATATTAGCTAAAGGAGAAGCTTATGCCAGAAACTGCCAATTACAGTGATAACCAAAATAGGAGAGCTTAGGATCAGCTCCCACACATGTCTTTATTACTAGAAATTAAATCAGATGTGCAAGCTATCCGAAGTGAGCTAGTAGAGTTTAAGCGTGATGTAAATAAAGCTTTTCCAAAGGATGAAGATGGGCTTCCTGACTATATGGGTCACCGAAAGACGCACGATAGACAAAATAAAGAAGATCTAAAGCTAGACGAGTACAAGACTGACTTTGCAAAGAAAATTCTTGGGTGGGCAGGTATTGGTACTTTAGGCTTTTTACTTGCGGCAGTATTAAATTATATTAAGGGTGGTAATTTATGACCGCAAAAATGAATTTCAAGATTAATCAAGGAAGTACTTTCAATCCAGTACTTCGCTGGGAAGGTGCTGAAAAGGTTTACAAGGTAATTACTAATGTTACCAAATCTGCACCAGTAGTAATCACAGCAGTGGAACATGGTTTAGTATCTGGCTGGCGAGTAAAATTAACAGATATTGTTGGTACTAAAGAGTTAAATAATACTGCCATGTACCACCCTATTACAGTACTAACCCCTGACACTATTAGTATTAATAGTATTAATAGTCTTAGTTACACTACTTATGTTTCAGGCGGTGTGGTTGAATATAATAAGCCTATAGATCTAGCCGGTATGACTGCAAGGATGCAACTTCGTACTAAGATAGAAAGTGATATAGTAATACACGAGCTTACTACAGAAAATGGCGGAATTACTTTAGATAATGTTACAAAACAAATAAAGTTAACAATCCCAGCAGCTACTACTACAACATTTGACTTTACGTCAGCTGTATATAGTTTAGAAATTATTGATAGTATTGGTGTTGTATTTAACTTTGCTAGGGGTACTATTACTCTTAATAAAGAGGTAACTAGATGATATAGCAAGAAGTAGTGATTAACGAGATAAATACTACTGTCATAGAATACACAGTAGTATTAGATTCAGACGGTGATACAATAGTATAGAACGTTAATCCTACTACGGTTGTACAAGAGGCCGAAGAGGCCACGATAGTAGCAGGATTAGTACAAGGTATGTCTGGGCCTCCTGGTCAAGATTATACTCATGTAAATATACTGGCAGGCGAGAATGTCAATGGACATAAATCTATTAACATATTAGGCAATATGTCTAATACTCCTTTCCTTGGTATATCTACAGGAAGTGCTCTGATAGGTGAAATACTACAAGTACAGCAGACAGGGTACCTAATACATAGTGGATGGAACTGGACAACAGGTAACCCAATATATGCTTTAGATGATGGTACGTTAACTCAAGCATTTCCACTATCCGGAAATTTAGTAATTGTAGGGTACGGAGTTACACCTACAAAAATGTTTATAAAGCAGGAGCCTGCTATTTTGCTAGGCTAAGGAGATAAAATGGCAGCAAGTAAATTCTTAGCCCTAGTAAGCGGGCGTATTCGTGAAATCGTAGCAACAGTAGCATCTAGCGGCGTTGCAGACGATGGTAAGATTGTAGCACTAGGTGCGGACGGTCGTTTAGATAATAGCGTACTACCAGTAGGTATTGGCGCTGAAACCAAGTTAATCCAAGCCAGCGAAAACTTGTCAGCCGGTAACCTTGTTAACATCTGGGATTCTGGTGGTCAGTTCCGTGTACGTAAAGCAGACGCATCAGTAGCAGGTAAAGAGGCTAATGGCTTCGTACTAGCAAGTGTTACAAGTGGACAAAGCGCGAAATTGTATTTAGAAGGTACTATTACCGGACTAGCAGGACTACTACCTGGTCGCTACTACTTAGCAACCGCTCCTGGCGAGATGACTTCAAGTGCACCAGCAGCAAGCGGTAACGTAGTCCAATATATTGGTGAAGCCGTATCAACAACAGAAGTTACATTCGAACGTAACGACGGTATTATTCTAGCGTAAGGATAAATATGGCCACAAGAAAACCTTTAGTTATTGTTGCTGGCCGTGTTCAAGAACTCCCAGTCGGTGATGATATTGGAATTACCGGAGGCACACCTACTGTAGAGGATATGGATATGTATTCAAAGCGTGTTGATTTTATTAATGATAATCTTCTATATAAGGGTGAAGCAAATGCTGGTAGTTTAGAGTCTGCTAGCGTTTGGAGAATTCGCCGAGTTGAAATTGGGCTAGATGGTGACGTAACCGAAACCTTTGCAGATGGTAATGCCAATTTTGATAATGCATGGACAGACAGAATAACAAAGGTGTACTCATGAGCTATCAAATTGCATATAACCCTTCCCTAGGTAACGCTTTAGTTGGTATAGCTAATACTATAAACGATGTACCAGAAGGTATTGTAGTAGAGACACACGAAGGTGATATTCCAGATATGTCTAAAACCTATTGGAATACTAGTGTATTACGTATGGAGGCGTACAACAATAGTAGATACATAACTCCTACTGAATTTATGCGGAAATTCACATTCAATGAGCGCTTAACTATTAGAGCTATGGAGCGTGATGGTGATTTAGTAATTATAGATGCTATGGCACTGATGTAGGGCACCAAAGAGGGTGTAAACCTGGATGATCAGGACGTAGCACTAACTCTAGGTTACTTAGTTAGTAAGAATGTAATAGCCCCTGAAAGAGTAGAGGAAATACTTAGATGACAACGTATACTATGACTGGTAACGGAACGTTACGCGATATAGGAAATGCTGCCATTTTCGGTGTGACGACTGCTCGTACCGGTGGTGACATTTTCAACCTTAACGGAAAAACACTCACCATCGATCAAGATACAAGGTATGGTACTGGGGGCGCTACTACGTTCAGTCTGGGTTCTATCACGGTTTCTGCTACGCTTGGTGGTATATTGAATGTTGACGCCAGATACGTTAGAATGATCCCATTCAATACTGGCTCTGGTACTATCACAATCGGTGGAACAATCACGTGTGGGTCATCAACTGGTAAAGTGATAGGTGTGTATGCGGCAGCGCCCGGTATTGCTGGAGCACCGACTGTAGGAACTGGTGTTACTACAGGATGGATAAAAATCACAGAATGGAATGGAGTACCTTTTCCAACATCCGGGGTATATACACAAGCAGGGTACACTTTTACTATTACTGGACCAGACATAGTAGGATGGATTGAATTAGTTGGAGACGAGGGTTCTACTATCACTGCAGCACGGTTAGGTCAAATCAATTTCATGGGAGATTGGTTTGTTGTTGGTTCTACTCTTGGGGCAAGAACCGACACGTACCAATTACCAACAAATGCATCTGCTATAGATATTGCAGGTGTTTGGTTAGAAACTGCACCGGCATCAAATATATATGAATTTTGGCCTTGCGCTGGTACAGTTACAGCTACATCTACAACGATGGCGCCAAGTGATTTTCGTGGGAAAGTCTGCTGGATCACAAGAACAAACGGGGTATTAAGATTCGGGCATGATGGTACAAACTCTGCCGGTGGTGTACTACCAGAAGCCGGTAGAAAAATCAGAATCCCTAACATTATAACAGCAAGCTGCACTACTGCTGCAAGGGGTACTAATGCCGTACCAAACGCAACACTAGGTACCAGATACGATTTCACAACCACAGGTGGCGGAGTACTGACTTTTGATAAGGTCAACTTAGCTTGGTACCCATCTATCGCCCAAGCTTATTCAAACACATGGAATAACGTTGCAATTTGCGATGCGTTGAACATCAGTGAAAATGCAACAGCGCTTACACTAAATGAAACACATGTTGCGCCTGCTCCAACGGCTGCTGTTCAACAAGCATTGACACTTTCGTTGTTGCCAGCTGGAGTAACACTCACAAATTGTACGTTTGCCAGATTGACAGTAGCTGCGGCAGGTAACTATGTAGCAACAGTATCCGACGGCGCATACTTTAGAGCAACAAACGTGAGATGTCTACATCTCACGTATCAAGGTAACGCCGGTACCGGATCATGGTCATTCACCCGGTTCAATGACATTGAGTTCACATCTGCAAATGTATTTCAGCGTGCACTGTTCACAACGTGCAACACAGTAAACATCTATTCCCCAATAGTGTACGATCATCCTGCAACAAACACCCCATCTACCACAGGTCGTTCTGGCGTTGATCTAGTAACATGCTCGAATTACAAAATCTCTGGTTGGGATAATGGTGGGTTGTTGAACTGCCAACCATATGCTAACTTGGTTGTGGTCAGTCAGCAATGTTCTAATGGCGTGGTAGAAAACTTCGGGTCATATGCTTCTCCACTTACACTCGGTGGTAATGAGACAGTTGCAACATACACAAGAGCAACTACCACAGCAACAGCCACTTCTGTTGGTCATGGACTGATCACCGGCGGACAGATTTATGTATATCACACTGACAATACTGCTACTATTACGGTAGGTGTAAAAACGGTAACAAGAACAAGCAACGATGTATTCACATTTACTGCGCTGAACGCTGGCAATACATCTGGGTCTATTAGTTATATCCCCGTGAATGCAGCTATGCCTGTATCATCTGGCGCCGGTGCCGCAAACAACACTCTACGCCTGAGAAGATTGTACTTCAAGGGAGCAAGAGCTTCTGTGATGAACATCGGTGATAACTCGAACACTAACTATATTATCGAAAACTTCTTAGACAAATCGTTCATCACGGGTGGCACGGTTCAATCACTGAACACAATCAACAAAGGTTTGTCATGGCAAGGCAGTGGTACTGGACAATCATCTGTGTATGGTTCTCACTTCGCCGATTACTACACACTACCAAGTTCAACGAACTATGAAGAGACAACTGCTACTTGGACTAGATCATCTGCAACTGCTACAGTAACGTTAGCTAACCACGGGTTACTGACAACAAACGGTAGGATTATTATTACTGCTTCATCATCAGAAACAGCAGTGACATTCGGCCCGAAGACGACTACAGTGACTGGGACAAACACATTCACTTTCTCGTGTTTAGCATCTGGCGCTACATCTGGTACATTATCATTTCAGAGAGCAAACGGAATAATTCAGGTTTTATTGAATGAGCCGACCGCAGCGACTTCATCGCAGATTGCGCTAACTGGCATTGCTAACTTCACCAGTGCTGGCTCAATCTCCATGCCCAACGTGAATGATTCTGCTGAGTTTACAATGCCGTACTTTATCAAAGGGCATTCTAGATTCACTATCGACGAATTGATATACACAGGTGGTACAAACACCAACTTCCAGTCTTACTATCAGTTGGATACTGGATCCGGGTTCAGTGGTACATGGAAGAATTTAGCGAACACCATCAACACTAACGCAGGATCGGGAACTACTACATTAACCGTAGTGGATAGCTCGTTGATCGCAGTTGGTGATTATGTTTTTGGTACATCGATCAACCCTAACACAAAAGTTACTCAGATTCTGAATGCAACCCAAGTGCAGGTCGATAGAGTGACTACAGGTTCTGTGACTAACCAGTTGCTTAGATACAACCAGTTACCAAGCGAAACCATCGCTGATCCATCAATCGGTTTCAGATTGAAGGTGAAGGTAGTAACTCGTGCTGCAAATACTCAGGGTGTATCAGCACTGTATTTCTATACATGGTCATCTGATACACACAGACAGTATGTTTATCCACTTCCAGGTATTCTGCTGACACTGACAGGTCTACAGCCTGGATCAGATGTTGTAATATTGCAAGCAGGTACAAATACTATATTAGATAGCGTAGATTCAAATGGTACAACCTCATGGAGCTATAGCTATACTACACAACAGAACGTTGATATTGGTATTATAAAACCAGGATACGTGCCACTATATATCAGGAACTATAGTCTGGGAGCAACAAATGCTAGCCTACCTGTAGCTCAAACTATTGACCGCAACTATGGAGCCTAAATATGGCAAAATTAACAAGCAAGAGCCAACTAGTTGTTGGCACAAACTTAGTCATTGATGAAACGGCTAAGACAATCCAGCTTTTAGCTAGTGCCGATGGTTCTACTACTAACGGTCTAATTGCTAAAGATGGTGTAACATGGCAAGCTTTGTACTCTAAGCTTGTTGACCTATGGGCTACATCTACTTATCAAGATAGCCCTTTCCCAGCATACGCAATTGATGCATTATCTGGTCAGTTCCAGATTGGTACAGATGGTTCTACTTATTCAGGTTGGACATTTGACGCAGACGCTACGCGTCAAATGTTACGCGATGGTGGTTGGTCTGAGTATTCCGGGGCTGGTGTACTACAGCGCCAATACGTAGGTATTGTGGGTCTGGGTGGTGTTTCTAGTGGGGCACAACTATACTATCAACGTGCAGCTATTGATGCCCCAACTAACTTTACCTTTACTGACCAGTGTAACGAAGGTATTCAGATTTTTGGTGATGCCTCAAACGGTAACTTCGATAAGCGTACATACTTCAAAGGCTTCGTTCGCGAATACGGTAAAAAGTATAAAGACTCTGTACTTGCAGATACCGGTAAAACTGCTACTGGTGCTAATATTGTTAACTTACTGTTATCTAATGAAGATGACTTAAAGATTCAAGCTAATGATGCTGCTATGACTGGTGCGCCTTATTCTGGCATTACAGTTACATATTATGGCTCAGATCAGACCAAAACAATTGGTGGTGGTTCTTATCCGTTCCGAGTTGTAATTAATGGCAATAATGCTACACTAGAGCAGATTTATACTAAAGTACAATACTTACTACGTCAAGATAGTGATATCGATGCTGGTGCAGGTAACGTAAACGGTAAAACTGCTGCAGCTTTATTGGGCTTCGTAGGTGACACACTACAAACAACTACTGGTGTATTCGTTGAGAACCTACTATCTGCTGATACTAACCGTATCGAATTTAAAGACCAAAACGGTGTTACACGTACATATCCATATACTGCAGCTGGTACAATTACATTTAACTCAGTATTAGTTGGTGCAGGTTCTTCATACCGTCTAATGTTCACTACACCTCCAGGTGCTGGTAATGACTATGGTGAATCTGGTGCTATTACTGTAAACGATGCTTCAGGTACCCCAATTACTGGTACTATCTCTAGCGGTTCAGTTGCATTTACTTTCGACTACGATGGTAACACACAGGGCGGATTTACTGCTGGTACAGATCGTCCAGTAACGCTAATTGGTGTTAAGCCTGGTACTGGTAAGTTTGCTGTTGCTACAGGTACTCTAACCCGTAGTAAAGGTATCAGCTTATCACTGGTTGCTGAACAAGACCGCGTTTACGCATAATAAGGATAAAAATGGCGACAAATAGTTATTTTCAAGTGCCGCCTGATTCAACTGGAAAAAGAGTATTCACCCAAGAACATACGGTGAATGCTCAACCAGTGCAAGTTCAGGTAATGCACGTAGCAGATAAAACAAATTCTGCTAATATCCAAGCTGTAGACCCTAGGGGCCAGGCGAATGTCCGCTTCGCGGAAGGTTCGCCTACTATGGATGCGTTTGGTAATCTACGAGTTGGTGAAGGTAAAGTACTTGGTGCTTATGACTATACCAACTCTGATATGGCTGACCTATTTACAGACGTAGGTACTGTTACTTGGAGCCAAAATAGCAGTGAAACCCTACTAACAGTAGACCAGAATAATGCTAGTCTATCTAGCCGTACTACTAACCGATACCATTATTACCAGCCAGGTGTAAGTAATTTAGCAATCATTACTTTAGCTCACGGCGACACAGGTAAAGTAGGTAATACCCGCCGTTGGGGATACTATGATACTGAAGACGGTATTTTCTTTGAGCTGGTAGGAACCACACTAAATGTAGTTATTCGTAGCTCGGTTGGTGGTAGTATTGTAGAAAATAGAGTACCCCAATCAGCATTCAATCAAGATAAGCTAGATGGTACTGGCGTAAGTAGCATGAATATTGATGTTACTAAAGCTAACTTCTACTTTATGGATTATGCATGGCTAGGTGTAGGGGAAGTAAGGCTTGGTGTCTTAGGCCCCAATGGTGAACGTAATATTTGCCACATCTTCCAGAATCCAAATGCTAATACACATGCATATATGCGTACTGGTTCGTTACCTTTACGTTGGGAACTGTTTAACACAGCCCTAGCAGGCTCTTCTAGTACAATGCGTCTTATCTGTGCTGCAGTTTATGCGCAGAGCCGTACAGATTACACTTTCTGGCGTTTTGCTGATATTGAATCAGCGTCTAATACTACAGTAACTACCAATACTCCTATTGTTAGTATGAAAGTAAAACCCGGTTCTAGAATTGGTATTTATCCAGAATGTTTGTGCGTATATGTAGTAGGTGGTAATGTTAAACTTACTATCCTAGATGACGCAGTACTTACTGGAGCTACTTGGGGTATTAGCGGAGAAGGTGATGCATTAGGAGATAATGCTGCTACAGCCGTAACAGGCGGTAGTAAATTTAAGACTTTCTATGTTGGCCCTGGCGTGACTAATCTACCTATTGCACAGTTTTACGAAACTAATGATGAAGGCTATCACCGCTTAGCAGATGATAGTGATAGTTATACATTTACTTTAGTAGCTACTAAACTAGACGGTACTACAGTTACAGCATACTCTACTTTAGAGTATCGGGAGCTTAGATAATGAGTATGATTTGGGACACATATAGCGAGCTATGGGAATACGATGATCCGGTTCACTTTGATGGCCCAAATCGTATTATCATAGTACAGCCTCAAGTAAGCACTATCAATATGCAGGATATTTATAGTTCCTGGGTAAGATGGTCTGTACTATACGATAATTTAAAATTCAAGCCTGCTATGCGCTATATTGGTAATGATCCTATTGGCGGTGGTCAGTATAGCGGACTTATGTTCTTCTTGCAAAACGGTTGGCAAATAGTTATTGGCCATGCCGTATCAGTCGAGGGGATTATATACCACGATGATTCTGGTATATCTCCTTATATTATTCTAGCAGGCGGTGGTGTAGTTAATAAAGTAGCTAGCTTAGCTTATGCATATAACACCGCAGGCGTGTCAGTACCAACAGCAAGCGAGATTGCTACTGCAGTGTGGCAAAATAGTTTACGTACTCTTACTTAGCAGCTTACTGCCGAAGAGTTATGGAGTTTCTTACTAAGTACTCCAATGCCAGTAGGTAGTGCTGGAGAAAAGCTTAAACAAGTACTTACAACTGCGAAATTTATAGGATTAAAATAATGGCAATCGATTCATTGGTAGTACAAACACAGACTCTAGACTCTATTGTAATTTCTGATAACGGTACTACCAATGTCTCGCCATTAGAGTACGTAGTAGATACTGTAGTAGTTGCATATGTACAAGGACCCAAAGGTGAAAAAGGCGATCAAGGCTTGTTAGGCTCAGACGCCCACTATGTGCACACACAGGCAATACCTACAGATACTTGGAGTATTACACATAACTTGAACAAACGACCCTCAGTCGCAGTAGTCGATAGTGCTGGGTAGCTTGTTGAAGGCGAGGTAGAGTACACAGATGCAATAAGCCTGACAGTTTATTTTTCGGCAGGATTCTCTGGAACCGCATATTTAAATTAAGGAGCCACCTATGGCAAAGAAAATTCTTGTTAGTTATGACTTTAGCAAGTTAGAACTATTAAACGTACGTATCCAGAACCTGGCATCTGATCCAGCCTCTCCAGTTGAGGGTCAACTATATTGGAATACTGCCTCCAAGTATCCAGCAGTACATAATGGTACTAGCTTTATTAATCTGCTAAGTCGTGCCAACCATACGGGTACACAGGCTTGGTCAACACTAACAGGTACACCTACTACATTGGCAGGTTACAGTATTAGTGACGCAGTACCTTCAAGCCACGTTGGCTCTGGTGGTGCACAGCACGCTGACGTTATTGCAGGTGGTGCTTCTGGTTTCATGACAGGTACACAGGCTACTAAATTAGCAGGTATTGCGATTGGTGCGACAGCTAACGATACCGACGCTAACTTGAAGGCCCGTGCTAACCATACAGGTACACAATTAGCATCTACTATCAGTGACTTTAATACTGCTGTACGTACTAATAGCTTAACACAGATGGCTGCACCTACAGCAGACCTATCACACGGCGGTTTCAAAGCTACTAATATGGCAGACGGTGTTGCAGCTACAGATGGCGCTACATATGGTCAGTTAATGTCTGTATCTAACGGTACTGACTGGAAAGCCTCAGTACGAGTTATTTCCACCACTAACGTAGCGCTAAGTGGTTTATTAACCATTGATGGTGTAACTTTAGTAGCTAATGATAGAGTTGCATTAGTAGGCCAGACTACTGCTAGCCAGAATGGTATTTATGTTGCAGCATCTGGTGCATGGACTCGTTCAGTAGACGCAGACGGTAACTCTGAAGTTACTCCTGGTATGGCATTCTTCATTGAAGAAGGTACAACCTATGCAGATAGTCAGTGGAGATTAACTACTAACGGATCTATTGTCGTAGGTACTACTTCTTTAGCATTTGCACAAATTGGTGCTGCCTCATCTTACACCAACGGCACAGGTATTGCGTTAGCAGGTAATGTATTTAGTATAGATACTGCTGTAGTAGTTAGAAAATTTGCTCAAACCATTGGTGATAATGCAGCAACAAGTATCACTGTAACGCACGGACTTAACACACTAGATGTACAAGTACAAGTAGTGCTTGTATCAACCGGTGAAACAGTAGAATGTGATGTGTCGCGTGGTACAACAACTCAAGTAACTTTAGGGTTCGCCGTAGCCCCAGCATTAAATGCTTATCGTGTAATTGTACAAGGATAATAAAATATGACCATTAAACAGCTAGCATATCGTGGATTACCCCAAATCGCTGTAGCTGTTGGAGCTACCACACCTAACCCCGGAGCTTTAGGGGTTCAGGTGTGGTCTACCTCTACATCTTCTGTGCTGGTCTGGAATGGTACATCCTGGCAGGTATTACCGTATGCAATATCTAACGTAACGGGACTACAAACAGCCTTAGACGCAAAAGTTGCTAAAGCTGGCGATACAATGCAAGGCCCGTTAAATATAGATATGTATCCTCCAGTAGGAGATATGGAACGCACAACGTTATAGTATAATAAGCTAGAACGTTACGGTGCCGGACCTTTTGGTAGTTAGGTATTTACATTTGACTTTGGTGTTAAACCCATGGCGTTAAACCCTACAGGTAGAGTTGATTTCAGCCCAAAAATAGTTGCTAATTCAGGTGTCGATATTAGTGGTAGTGGCAATCTTAATTTTTTGGCGTCATCACAAAGATTCTTAGCGGATTTTAGCAATGCAACAATTAGTAATAGACTGATTTTTCAGACTAATACCGCAACTAGTAATACTAGTATTTGGGCGATACCGACCAATACATATGGCAGCTCTAGTTGGACTGTGGGTAACGCATAGGACCCAAATAACTGTGGTTTTTGTCAAATATAGGCTACTACTACAGAAAGTAGGATTAATAGTAATTCTACAGGATCTGGTACAGCTATACCCTTTGCCATATGGGTAGGCGGTTCAGAACGTATGCGTATTGGTACAGACGGACAAGTTTTAGTAGGAACTACTTCTGGTAGCGGATATAAGTTAACAGTTGCTAATGGGGATGCCAATAAAAAACTATATATGACTACTGATGTAAGTAGTTCGTTCTCCTACAGCGACGGTAATTACTATTTTGGCTGTACAGGTGCTACAGCTATTGCCGCAGTAACAGGTAATTTAACCAGAATGACTGTAGAGTAGAATGGTAATATAAATGTGGGCTACGGTAATTATCCAGCAGCAGGTAACGGTAGGTATTTTGACATATACAATTTAGAAAATACCAACACTAGCTCTAGTGCACTAACAAGATTACAAACTATGAATCTTGCAGGATCGGCAGTAGCCTAGTTAGATATTATTAAGTATAAAGCTGGTAGTGCTTATTTAAATAATACAGAAACTAACTTAAGTAACTCTCTTATAGCTATATCCATTGCAGGAAATGAACGCTTCGGTGTAATGAATAATTACACAAGATATTTAAGTGATAGATTAAGAAAAAACTAGGAATACTAGGCAAGTATTACTACGCCTCCAAGTACTTAGTGGTATAGGCTATGTACATTACCTGCAACAAATCAAGGGCAATACGTAGAATTTATATTTACTATGCCATCTGTTCATTTGATTATGAAGGTTACTTTTTCCAAAACAACTTGGGGAGACAGTACGTCAGGTGGCGGTGGTATAGCAAAAGTAGAGTTACTCGGTTCTTATTAGTACTGGGACCATTATCCGTTTGATTGGAGAATAACGGATGGTGGAACTAATCAGGCCACATACTTAGATATTAGATTTCCATATAATACAGGATCTCCGCCTACAAGAACATGTATAGTAGCTGTATTAAATTAGTGGAGCTCCGATCAGGCATATCACCCTACTTTCCCTTTTACTAATATGGGATCTACAGCAACTAGTGGTAGATATGTTAATATGGGTGGTGGTGCGGGCTGGTCAAAAACAGCTTTCACATTAAATGGATCATTCTATACCAGTGTATAGAATAATATGGTAAATAGTACCTAGCAGTTAACTGCGCCAACCGCATAATAGGATTAAAGTATGCCAAATTATCAACAAACTACCATAGCTGGCGATTCTTGGATTCGTGCAAGCAGAGTAGTAATAGAGAATCCGTTAGAACAAGTACCTTAGATTACATTTAGTCAGGAGAGGGTAATTAATCTACCAGATACTAAGTTTACACAAGGTCTTGGTACTATTACAAAATTCTTAAGTTCGGATGTATACTCCAATGAGTTTACTATTGTTAATCCTATAACTGGCGAACCCACTGACCAAGCTATGCAGTATCAACAAGTGTATGCTATTCTTCATTAGCTGTTTCTACATTTAGCTAATGAGGAAGCTTTAAGAGCTGTTATATCTATACCAGAAGTAATTATGCCAAGTATGCCAGAAGTGCCAGTAGTAGTATCCCCAGAAGAAACGGCTATGTAATAAAATGACCCAAAAACTTATATAGCTAGTGCTCGCAGCACTAGTATTGGTACTAGTATTTTATTCTGGTCGTACGGCTGGAGTAGCTGCTGGCAAATTGGAAGCCTCTGTTGAGTATAATCAAAAGATAGATGAATATAAAACTGCGCTTAAAAACCAGACAGAAGTACTAAATAAAGCTCTAGATATTAAAGCTACCGACCTTACAAAAGAGGTTGGTAGCCTTTTAAAAGATACTCAGAGTATTAAGCAACAGCTTAAAAATCAACCACAACCTTTAGTAGTTGTACAAAATGGTGAATGCCTACCAGGCCCATTAGTTTTGGACGCACGCCGCAAGATGATAGAGAGAGTTAATAAATGAAATACCTAATCTTTCTTCTTTTACCCATCTTAGCGGCTTGTGGACACAACCAAGTAGTACCTGAAATACAGACCATAGAAGTTGTTAAACGTATACAGGTACCAGCAGAACTTCTGCAAAGCTGCCCAGAGATACAAAGCCTAAACCCAGTAAAACTAGAAGATATACTTTTAGAGGACTTAGAGATAATGCAAATGTATGGTGAATGTAGACTTCGCCACAAAAAGCTTATAGGAGCTATTTAGGAGGTAGTTAAATGAGATTCTGTGATCTATTTAAAAGCAATGCTGAAGAGCGACTAGAAGAAGCTGTAAATGTTGTCGAGGAACGTACACAACATTTTAGAAAACATATTCATAGTATCAATGAGCGCCTTAATTTAATTGAGAAGCGTATTGATAGACTAATTGAAGCACTGGAAAATGAAACCTTTTTTGAATGTTCGTAACCTATTATTAATTGCACTAACTGCAGGTTTAATTGGTATTAAATTCTACTTTGACCCTACAGCCGGAGCAGTCACACAAGAATTCCTACTTTACGTAAGTACACCAATCCTAGTGGTACTGCTAGGGCACTGGCTACGAAAGCTTCTGTTCCCATACGTAGATATGGGAGATTTGTATGATCAGCTCAAAACTTCTCCAGTCGGCGCAGGTCTGGGTTTTGTTGGTATGTGTATTATGGTGTTCGCTCTTTACGGTTTGTTCGGCCCATCGGCTCGTGCACAAGACGTAACTACGTACATTCCAGCACAAGCTAAGATTCACGTACCTACTATAAGTGCGGAAGTCAACTCATATTGGCCAGATGTGCCAAAAAAGCCTACCTCGCTGGTCTAATTGAACACGAGTCCTGTATTTCGTTAAAACACTCTAAGTGCTGGAACCCTAAATCACGACTAAAGACTAGTCGTGAGGAAGGTGCCGGATTGGGTCAATTAACGAGAGCCTGGCGAGAAGATGGTTCCTTACGTTTTGATGCTTTAGCAGATATGAAACGTAAGTACCCCAAGGACTTATATGAGCTAAACTGGAATACTGTATACGACAGACCAGACTTACAAATAAGAACAATGATACTAATGAGTAAAGCCAATTACTCATTATTCCTAGATACCAAAGACCCTCTAGCTTTCGCAGATTCCGCCTATAACGGCGGAGTTGGCGACGTACGAAGATAGCGTGTAGCCTGCAAAATATCAGGCAAGTGCGACCCAGGTCTTTGGTTTGGACATGTAGAAAATTATAGCGTAAAATCACGAAAAATCCTTTACGCAAATCGTAGCGCCCTTGACATTAACAATCATCATGTTAAGGACGTACTAAAAGTACGTACTCCCAAATACGTACCTCTTTTAAATAACTAAGGAAATCTATGGCTACTTCCTCTGGTAAAAAACAACGTAGACAACAGGTAATGACTCAGGATATGGGTTATTCACAGACACCTATTGATCGCAAACAAACTCAAAAGTTTCCTAAACTAGAACCTAAGTCGTATAGACAACAGGACTACATGGATGCAATTGTTGAGTCAGATGTGGTTTTTGGTCTAGGCTCTGCAGGTACAGGTAAGACATACGTCGCTACCCATTATGCTGCTGAACAGTTGTACTACAAGAAAATTGATAAGATTATCATTACCCGTCCAGCTGTTGAGGCTTGCGGGGAGCAAATGGGTTTCTTGCCAGGTACGCTTGAAGAAAAGTTCATGCCGTATCTACTACCCTATATGGAAATCTTCAATGAGTTACTAGGAAAGAGTTTTACTGAATATTGCTTAAAAGTAGGTGCTATCGAAGTTGTACCATTAGCGTTTATGCGTGGTCGTTCATTCAAGGACTGTATTGTTCTAGCTGATGAAATGGAAAACGCCTCCCCAATGCAACTAAAGCTGCTATTAACACGTATCGGTGAAAACTGTAAGATGTTAATTAACGGTGACTTAGATCAGCAAGATACACAAGGTCTTAGCGGTCTAACAGATGCAATCGGCCGTACTCGCCATGTTGAGGAAGTCGAAGTAATTGAGTTTACTGATGACGATATTGTTCGTTCTGGTTTGTGCAAGAAGTTGCTAAAAGCTTACAAGAACTACTGATAAAGAAAAAGCCCGCTAAGCTTAGAGCTTAGCGGGCTTTTTATTTGCCTTTTACTTGGACGTTCCACTCGGAGTAGATACGACCGGTGCGGATTTTGGGGCTTCTACAACTCCTCCATCTTTGATTAGTGCACCGGACTTAACTAATGCGTCTAGTTCAACGTCAGCTACTTCTAGGTCAAGGCCCGGATTAGCCGTAATTTGATAACGACCTACAGATACTGTAGTTGCTGTTGCTGATTTGTAATTAACCATTTGCAGGTTCCTTATTCTCTGGATCCATCTGAGCAGTTGCCTGCTCTTGAAGTTTCTTAGTCAATGGATTAGCCAGTTTAGCTGGAAGTTCCTGAATTGCGTTAAGAACCCAGTTTGCTTCTTCTTCTGTGAAAGTGAATGTAAATGTTTTCATAGTATTTTCCTTTTATCGAACGGGGCAGGCACCTGTTGCGCAGCCTTCGTCTGTTAGTTCATCAAAACTATTAGCCTTTTCCAGATCAACTGGTAGTAGTCGGCTAATGTACTCTTTATAAGTGTGCTCATCTACAACTTCTTGTGGAAGGTATAAATAGCCCAAGTCTTTTGCGCTCTTTGTAGGGTCAGCTCTGTAAATAAAGCTAACACCAACATAAATATCCCAATTGTCAAGCAACCAATCAACAATGTCAGGTACTTCTTCTGGGGCGTAACTGATAGTTACAGAAGTATTTTGTTGATTCCAAGAAGTCTGTAGCATCTTGTAACGTTCTAGCTGATCGATAGCCGATTCTAGATTAACTTCCCGTCCTTCGTATTCCTCGAACGGAACATCTTCCCAAGCTACTGGAAGTGTAATCAATACACCTGTATCATCTGTTGGATGGTTAAATACGTTATAATTAGCTGCGCGCATAATTTCCACTAGAGGATCATGCTTGCTAAACTGAACGTTGTTGAAAATGAACTTACCAAGAGGCTTGTGGCCACCCTCAGTTGTATCCATAATCTTGCTCAATGTACCGGAAGGCTTAACAGTCGTAACGTTCTTAGGTCTAGGCAGGCCAAGTTCATCAGCCATGCTGATAGCCGCGCCAGTTGCTGTACGCTTCAGATATTCGTAGTCATAAGACTTCATATCTGGACGCTTAACGATACCTGTAATACCTACTCCACATAGACGTAGGAAGTAGTTATTCAGATGCCAAGACTCTTGAAGAATGCCATCTTGCAAGTTAACACATGTCTGACGGTAGTTAGCTCTAGCAGCTAGCCTGATAGCCTCATGAAGTCCTGCAGTATCGCCCTTGAACTTACCAATATCTGTCTCAGTCAAGTTACAGAAGCTCTTATTACCTAGCAGAATCTCAACACAAGGGTTGCAGCCTTTAAACCAAGGAGCACGACGAATCGCCTCAACTTCGTTAATAAATCCTGGCTCACTACCGCCAGCTTTCTGCATTAGCTCAAAGATTTTCTCAAGCTCTATTTTTAGTGGCTTTTCCTTGAATACCAAGGAGTTGTTGGACTGCGTTCTGTGTGCACGTCCGTGGAGCCACCAGTCTTTCTTGGCAACTGCAAATTCTTCCCACTCAGGCTGTCCGTATTCGAAAAGAGCGATCTCAGCGCTTCGGCGGCTAGACAGAATAGTACCAAGCCAATTAACAATGTCTAGAATATCCATCCTAGTAAGCAAAGAATCAGCACGACCATTAAGTATATTAGCGATAGCAACATACGCTGTAGAAATCGCAGAATCGCCGCTAGAAATCCAACCATATCCTTTTAACCTTTCGCCTGCTGGGCGAAGCTGACTGAAATCTAGGACTAGGGTATCCGCCGGGTACTTACCTGCCATAAGTTTTCCGATGGATTTCGCCCAGGCTTCAGCACTATCTCCGACGCTAATTGTCCAAACTTTATTCTCCGAATCCCAAGTTTCCACATTCTGTTCATTACCGCCCTTCTCTGTGCGAGATGAGCGAACCACCTTGATTTTCTTGATTGGTTTACTGAAGCCATTTAGTGTACCTACGATTGGTTTGAATCCTACTCCGCAACCTTGCAGAAGAAGCCATAGAACGTCTACTACGTCGTAGACTGTCTCTACGTGAGTGAATGAGCAGTTAAACTGACTGGCTTCCCGTAGCTTAGCAACATTAGTACCACCAAGCCATAGAGTACGACCACTAGGAAGAACCTTACGATCAAGCATTAGTTGCTCAAGGTCGTACAGTTCAGCGTATTCTACGTCTAGCAATTCACGTTTTGCAGCACGCTCCCACAGCCACTGCTGATGATCAATTACTCGACTGATTGTTTCACGCCAAGATTCAAATTCTGTACCTGCGTCGTTAGTAGGGCGATTGTACGTACGACGTGTAATTACTTGTGCGCGTGTTGATGGGATACTCATTGTTTTCCTTTTTTAACCTGTAGGCGTGATTCACATACGCCAAAAATACTTTGTAGACGATACTCTAGATCGTCATTAATACTAATTACACTTTTAACGTACTCGTCTAAATCTTGTCTACTAATAACACCTTCGTTGTAGTAGAACTCAATCATGTTTGCACTAGCTTCACGAGATACTTGAACTGCGTCTAGAATTGATTTAGCTACGCTCATCCTGTACTCCCAAATCCTCCAGTGCCGCGTTCAGTATCGTTCCATGAATCAATAAACTGAGGCAACATAACTGGAACAATTGTAATCTGACCAATGCGTGTGATATATTGTTGTATAACAAATCTATCGTCTCCCATATTGTGAATAAAGACTTTTACTGGGCCACGGTAGTCTGCGTCAATAATTCCGGTTCCGTGGGTTGTAAGACCTTTTGTACGCATTGAGCTTCGCGGATCTACGAAACCACCGAGACCTCTTGGAATCTTCATCGCAATTCCAGTAGATACAAGAGCAGATTCTCCAGGAAGTATTTCTAGACTCTCCGCAGCGAAAAGGTCGGCCCCTGCATCAAAAGGATTAGCCCGTGTAGGTAGCATTGCGTGAGGGTCTACTTTTAGACACTGGATAGGAGCATGGTATCCCATTTCTCCTCTCTGTACTGGTGCGTTATCTGCCACTTCTACTCTTTTATTAGAATACATATCTTCTATTACGCGCATAAGACTCTTTCAATTTCTTTTATATTTTCAGACCCTATAGCCTCATCACAAAAGCTAATCAAGTCCATTAGTTGATAGTTACGACGTAGCGCATCTGCACCAAAGTCATTTAAGTTTTTGATATACACATACTTGCCAGGCAATGGAATTGCATCGGCAATATCAAGTGCTGTACCGTATTCTGTTACAAGTTTGTAAGCCGTCTTAGGCCCAATCTTAAGTACACCAGGGACGTTATCACCAGCATCCCCTTGAAGGCACTTAATACTAATATACTCCTCTGGAGTCCATTCGTAATGTTCATTGTAATTATCAAATGTTATTTCTTTACGGGTTACGTAGCTAAAGCGGGAAGTTTGCTCATTACAAAGAAGATCCCAATCGCGATCAGAACTGATAAGCCACAAAGTGCTAAACCCATAATCTTTTCTTTTTGATACAATATGGGCTGCAATGTCGTCTGCCTCGACGCCATGAAATCTAAATGTTGGGTACGATGTTTTTGTAGTGTAATGTTCGATGATTTTGAGATATTCTTCAAAGAACTTTTCAAAGTACGCTTCGTCTTCCGGACTCTGTTCCTCTCTAGCCTTCTCTCGATTATACTTATACTCTGGATAGATTTCACGGCGGTAACTCGACTTTCCCCAATCACTTAGGATAATAACTTGCGATGCTTTGTAGGATTTTTTAAGGCTTTCCACTGTTCTAACATATTCGTCTAGAAAGAACAGGGCTTTTTGATGTTTCCATCTGAATGCCAGGTTGAGTGAATCTACCACCAAAACTGTGTGGTCGTCCGACTCTACCAGGCTTGTAAATGATTTTGCCATGTTTAATTGATATTTTTAGTGACGAAGCCTCTATTATACCACAAAGGCCTCGCCCGATCAAGTCGTAAATTTTACGGTTTCGTGATTTAGGTAATCGTCAAGCAAGGCAACATAGAACTCATGTGGGCTATGGTGGACAAACATATAATTATATCCACCACTAGGAAAATCCTTAAAAGCCACAAAAAGCTTGCTACGATCATGTTTGAAGATAAGCAGAGGTTCTTTATCAACCTGTCCTGCTTCACGAACTGTCTGCTGCCAGAACTGTAATAGCTGAGGATTCTTACTAGTCAAAACTGCACTTGTAAGATGGTCGTCAGCGTAATGCTTGGCTTCTACACAATAAAGGTTATTTGCATTTGGGACGTATAAGTCGCCCTTTAGCTTATGCTTAGGGTCGAGAGCACCGGAGCCGGGTACCCTCTCCCACCCTAAGCCGGTGTGTTTTCGGAGAGCGTCTTTAATTACAGTTTCTGCCCTAGCCCCTTTGGCTCTAGGGTCAACCATTAGCATACCCAATCTTTAGTGCATTAGCTAAATCTAGCATAGCCTATTTGAATTCATCGTCCGATTCTACTAGACGACATTTCCAGTAAACATTACCATCGGCCGCTATTCTTACGACTTCAGTACCGTTCATTGCCCTAGCCTCTATTATATTAGGCAGCATATTAGATGGGACAGCGTATATCTAACCTTCCATTAGCTACCTCCCGAACCGTCTAAATACCATGTGTGCTGACAGTCGGCGCAAGTGCATTTAACCATTCCGCCTTCTACAGGGTCGCCCCTGTAGTTCTTATGTTCGCATTTAGCTTGATGGTCAAGAATCTGCTTCTCAAGCATACGAATTATCATTTTACATTCTGCTACGTTAATCATTTTATTCCTTTAGTATCAAAATCAAAGTCAGAGAAAGTCCAGTTTAATTTGGTTAAATCACAAACCTTGCGTGCTTCTTCTTGTGATATTTGGTTTATATCTTCTACCTAAACAAATCCCTACAGCTGCTGCATACTCTACAAGTTTATCAGGATTATACACTCGGCACCTATTCCACCGACTAATAGATATTTATAATCTCCTACAAGTATCTATCCAGCGCCGAAATGCTCAGGACTTAAACCAGCCGAAGGAGGCTTTCGAAACATACTCATTTGTCAATCCTAGAAATATTCTTTTCCTTTACAATGCTTACACGCTCGATAAGAGGATGTGTAAAGCTGTGAGAGATTAGTACTGTATTAAGCTCAGGCTCGTCTACTAAAATCTCAATAAGACGTTCCTTACCTTCAGCATCTAAGTTCTCGATTGTTTCGTCTAATACTAGCAAGTTAGTCTTAGTATTAGACAGACTTTGCATTAACTTGCGTATAGCCAGCAAAGTAGCAACGTTAACGCGGGCACGCTCGCCAGTACTAAGGGCTGCAATGTCAATATCCGTTCCATTATCGGTGATAACAACGTTAAGCTTATCTGATTGAGAGATTTCAAATTTAATCTGGAATCTTCCATCAGCCATCTCTGATAAATACTCATTTGTCAACTTTTCTAGGTCTTTAACAAGACACTCGATTTTGTATGCTACCAAACCAGTAGTACTGAAGGCTTTTGTTAATACCGTGTAATTACTGGAAACTTTGACAATCTCTGCTAGCTTGGAAGAGATTGTCTCTCTATCTGCTTTGAATTCAGCAATCTGTGCAGAAATGCTATCAATTGAAGCATTGTGTGCTGCTGCTTTAGTATTGTGCTCCTGAACATCCTTGATTCTTTGCTCGTGGTGCTTAATGAAGCCTTCTAATGTTAGAAGCTCTTTATTCAACGCTGCTGCATCTGGTAAAACCTGCGGCAGCTTAGGGTCGAATAAAGCGTGGTATTTCTCCCACTTCTCTCTAGCCTCATTAGCAGCAACAATAGTCATCTGTATTTTAACTAGTGCAGTCTTTTTATCCGCTAGCTCACTCAATTGTACACGAAGTTCTGCTTTTCTAGTAACTACATTAGTGATCTCTTTCTCTATGTGCTCTCTATCCACACCGAGCGATTGACCACAAGTAGGACACTTATCTTTAGTACCTCTTAGCTTAACAATAATAGCATCAGCAAGCTTTAGCTCAGCATTTAGTTCTGAAATTTCGGTTTCTACTTTTTTCAATTCTTCGGCAGAAAATTTTTCTGTTGGAATTGGATAGAGAATAACCCCATCTAACAGTTCTTTATATCTAAGATTCTGTTCAATAACTCTAGATTCGGAAGCCACATTTTGAATGGATTTTTCCAAATCCAAACGTCGGGTATATAAACCCTCATCGCGAGTTTCGACTTCGAGAACCGGCATTTTTGTCAAATCTTTTTGAGCGTATTTAGCCAACCAGCTCTGAACATTTGATAGCTTGCCTTCCCAGGTTGCTACATCTTTTGATACTTTCTGAGCCGCTGCCTTAACAACTTCTAGAGCAGTAGTATATCTACTCAGATTAAGTAAGTCAATCAAGAACTTCTTGCGATTACTATCTGTAGCAGTTAGAAACTCCAGGCTTGCTGCAGAACTCTGATATACGATTTGACTAAAAGTCTTGTGATCGTATCCGATAAGGTTCTCAATGTCTTTAAAAGTCTGAGTTGCTGTATGTGAAGAAATATCCTCACCGTTTCGTAACAAAGATACAGTCTGAGTGCTACCACGTTGTGTTTTAATCTCGTACGGTACATCGTCTCTTTCAAAAGATAGTGAAATCCAGTAACTCTTAGAACCAGAATGACGGTTTAGGATATGTTGCTTCTTTACACCCTTAGAGTTCTTATTAAATAAGACTTCTTCTAGAATGAGTGCAATTGAGCTTTTACCATGCCCATTCTTGCCTACTAGCTGAATAATACTGCAAGCATCTAAGTCTAGTACGTTGTTATCTCCATAACTGAAGCAGTGGCCCCAACGTAATTGTTTATATTTAATCATGTATCTGAGCCTCCAGTCCTCGGAATAGCTTAATAGCTTCTTCGACGTTTTCTTCTTTTAATTGCAAGATGTAGGTTAGATACTCTTTTAGTTCTTCAGCCATAGTCATTTCAGGCTCTAACATCAACGCTACATCAGTCTCTCTAGTAGTAATCTTTTTATCTAGCAGTGCTGAATTTTCAATATTACCTAGTTCTGCTAAGTCGCCACTTACTTCATAGATTGTATGGTCGTAGGTAGTTGCTGGCATTGGGTCGCCTGCATTAATAGTTTTACGCAGAAGTTGTGGCAATCCTAAAGAAATCCACTCGTGTTCTAAAGTATCAGAGTCTAGAATTATAATCCCATTGTCCACAGGATTCCTATGAAAGCTAGTAGACATAGGAGACCCAGGGTATAGGATGTTAAGCTGAGAATTCTCATAGCTATGTAAATCTCCGGCAAGCACAACTTCCCATCTTTCGAAAAGGCTGAGAGGAACTTCTGCCTTGACATGTGGGGGAATTTCTCCTCGAACGTGCGTAACAAGGATTCGTCCATGGAAATCAATGCTTGCTGGAGTATATTCCTTAAGCTTATTGTACGGGATAAAATCAATATCATCCAAGCTAAAGAAATCGTCAACAATAATGACGCGATTATTAATAGCACTTGTAACCTCTTTTAGGTTTGTTAAAAAAGTAGTATTCTTCTTAACTGATTCGTGGTTACCGGGAATGACATATGTGGGTTTGGTAAACACTGGAAGCATAGTGAAATAAATCTCTAGCTCCTCAATTGTAGGCATTCTGTCAAAAACATCCCCACCTAGAATAACTAGATCTACAGACTCCTGTAGCTTTGAGATTCCGTCGTTGAATAGTTTATAACGATTCTTTGCCCAATCGACTGGGACATTCTTCTGTCCTAGTTTAATATGCAAATCTGCGATAAATAATATCTTCATAGCTTAGATTCCATGGTCTCCATATTTAGTTTTATACCTTTTCTTCCATATTCCCAATACTTAGCCATTTGAGCATCGACAAGATATGTTCTACCTTGTTCTATATCATCAGCCAATAATCGTAGAAAGGTAGCAAGCTCTACTCTCTAATAGAAATCCGGTAATGCTTCAAAAGATTTAGACATCTTTAGTAAGCTCCAGTACTACTTGTATAAAAGGCTTACCAGTATCCTCCGATTTAAAACGGTCTACACTAATACTAAGTACTTCCATGTCTCCAATAAGGATTTCGTCTAGAAGCTCTAATGCGCGTTCGCGCGGGGTTTTTTGTTTTTCGATCAATTTGTACATTTCGATAGATAATAAAAAAGCCCCTAGGGTTAGTAGGGGCTTGGATAGATTATTGACCCAATTCGTTAACGGCTTCGCCGTCAGTTGTCGAATCAGAACCATCATCTTCATCACCCTTAGTGATACGTTCCATAGTTTTCAGAACATCTTCAGGGGTAGGGCGTGGATACTTTTCATCAATAGACTTTTCTTTAGCGATAACTTCACGCTCTGCTTCAGACAGCGAACGTGGTTTGCAAGCTAGAGCTTTAAGTTGGTATTCAACGTTGAATGGCAGAGGGCCAGTCTTAACACGCTTGAATACAACATCCCAACCTGTATCAGGATCGGTAGGGTCGCCCAAATCTTCTGCGGCGGTAAGAATCTGTTCAAACAGTTTCTTTTTCAGGTTAAGGACTTTAGCCTTGCCGTCTTTAGGGTCGATACAGTTAACAGTGTATGACCAAGAGCATTTAACTTCAGGGAAGAAGCGCTGAACATGATCTGTTTCAGCGTTATTGAAGCGTTCCTGTTCACGATCAAATGCCAAGCATTCAACTGGGATGTCCTTGTTGTTAGAACCTTTCAACCAGTAAATGTATCGTGGAAGAACACCACCGAACAAACGAACTGTATTGTCACCATCTTTATATTCAAAAGATTCGACTTTGTTAGATTGTGCTTTGCCTTTGGTTTGCTTGAATGCGATTGCCATGTGAGATTTCCTCGTATTTAAAAAATAGTTTGTTGCCTGCTATACTAAGCAGTGGATTATGAGAGATTTTTGATCTATCTATGTCGGGATACAGTGTTAGATCCAGATGCGTGATGCTAAATACTTTGTACATGGCGTAATCACGTCGGGCAGCTAACTTTATATATTGTACGACATAGCTAGGATCAGTGGATTTATCGTTAAATAAGTCCTTTGGGTTTAACAAAAAGCTAGTACCAATCATTGAAGCACGACGAAACTTCTTACTTACGCCTGGAGGTGGAAGAACCAAGACTTTATGATAGTAGTATCTTAGCGTACCAATATAAGATGTAGTGCCTGTACTGATACTATCAAGGTATTCTAGGTTAAAAAGTAGAGTCATAGTGCCCCAAATGAATAATAATTATACTATATTAGGCACACATTTGCAAGAGTAAATTTTAGTACCTTTCGATTGCCCAGCCTTTTTCTAGGTAAAAGGCCATACGAGCTTCATTTTGCTTACGTGATGGTTGATCGCTAAAATTAATATCGTAGACTATTGGTGTATCTGGCTTATTAGGGTCTTTTCGCATGATACGACCCACAATTTGCTCAACCAATCCATCATGAGCCATAGGCTCAGCCAGGATAACCGCGCTTAATCGGTTAACTGAGATACCTTCTGAGAAGATTTGTCTGGAGCCTGCAATAGCCTTGGCACTGCCGTCGCTGATTGCACTTGCTGCTTCTTTTCGTTCTTCGAGTGATGTTTCGCCAGTAACCAACAGACACGTTTCTCCGACATATTCTTTGACCTTTTGTAGAAATTCGATACGACTTGCAATAATTAGGACAGCGTGACCATCGTCAATAGATTTACACGCTAGCTTAGCAATAAACTGCTGATAATCTTCATCATACAACAGCTTGTTTATCTTCTGTGCCCACGCCAGCTTAGGGTCTAGAAAGACTCCTGGCTTTAGAATCCGTACTGTAGGCTCCATAGTGTTGTCTACAGCAGGCTTGTGTACTTCTTGACTAAAGAAGTCAGTTAAAAGAACGTGTTTACCGTCTTTTCGTTGCATTGTTCCGCTAAGGCCAATGCGATAACGAGCATAAAAGCTATCAATAATTTCAGTAAATGTTGTCGCAGGTACATGATGTGCCTCGTCTAAAATAACTGTACCAAATAGCTTATTTACCTGTAGAATGCACTTTGAAAGGCTCTGGATATTAGCGACTACGATAGCTTTATCTTCAATATCGAAGACTCCACTACCTATCTTACCAATATCCATTTCAAATAATGCTTCTGCTTCTTCAATCCACTGGTCTCGTAGAGCCGTGGTATGGCAAATAACTAAGGTACGCTGCCCAAGCTTTCTAGCTAGATGCAGGGCGGTAAAGGTTTTACCCCAACCCACTTTAGCATTAATAAAGCACGTATCATTTACTGAATCGTAGACTTCTTTTTGAGTATCTCTTAGTGGGAATTTTGGGTTTGGGAAGGGTACATCGTCAGTGACCCGTTTATCAACAACTTCGTGAGTTGAAGGGATAAGATCGAGACGCCCCATAGGGATAGAAATAATTCCACGGGGGAGAAGCTTGTAGTTCTTAAGATAGGTAATCTTTTTGGTTGGATTGAGTTTTCCACTTCTTTGCCTTTCGAAACCTCTTTCTTCCATACGGTAAGTAAGAAGATCAGTAATATTCTTTAGCTGTAAATCTGTCAGACCATCTAAGTATATGCGATTAGATATAATTGCTTTTGCCACTTAAATCATTCTCCTAGTATCTCGGTACTGTTCATTATATACTCCGAAGAATAACCACGCACCTTTATAGTTTAAAAGCCCTGCCCAAAGTCCATAAGGATTCTCAAATGTTGCCATCGTTTTGAACCTCTGAGGCATACCCTGTACTTCTACAATTGAACCGGCAGAGTCACTAGGGATAACCCTAGTGATCTTACGAAATATCAACTGACAGCTTTTAGACTTCTTGTATTTAAAGACTTTTCCACTACTATCAATGAAGTAGTACCCACCACCTGCTAACTTGATAAAGTCGTGCAGGAAGAAAGCAGCTTTCTTCAACGGATAAAGAGGCATACCCTTGGCTTCCAGTTGTAACCTTCTGCGGCTTAGGGTAGTACCAGGAATCTTAGCGTCTACAATCTTAGTGTGTGTATATTCATTGGCAGTTTCGATATGCATATATGTATTTTCATACACTAGCAAATCGTCTTTCCACTCAGGAGGCTTATTAAGCAGCCTGTACACGGGAAAGTGTATGTCCGTCAAATTCATAGTAGTCCTCAAATTTACCGAAGCTGTAATCCTTACCAATATCTTGGTCAACACCTACTGGATACAATGGAATAGAACAACCACGATCTTTCTGAGTATTACGCTTTAGAATCTTACAGTATTCCTCAACTTGCTCATCCTTAACTAAGGCAACGATTGAGTCGTGCACTAGCATGAAGATTTTAGCGTCAAGGCCTTTCTGCTTACATTCATTGGCTGTATCAATCGCGCCAAGCAGGTTCATATCAGAAGCCAGGGCTTGGACTTCCATATTGATACCACTACGCACTTCGTGTGCAGCAATACCCTTATCAGCAGAAAACACATTAGGCAAACGACGCTTACGGCCAAAGAAGCTGTAAGTATACCCGTTGGCACTAATAAAGTCTTTACGAGAGTCCAGCCACTTTTTCAACTTGCTAAACTTCGTGAAGTAGTCTTTAATGTTCTCTCTAGCATCTTCCAAGGAATAGTACTCACCCGTAGCCTTGGTAACAGACTCAGCAACCTTAGCTGGGCCTGAGCCATACAGAATACCGAACGTAATAGCTTTAGCAGCTTGACGCATAGTACCGTATACCTTCTTAACTTGATCTACATCACATGGAAGGTTAAACACCATCTTAGCAATTGTAGAGTGCAAGTCTCCACCACCAGAGAACACCTTTTGCAAGTTCGTATCACCAGAAAGAACAGCCGCGTAGTAAACCTCGGCTGTGGTCAAATCCTGAGAAACGATACTATAGCCCTCTGGAGCCTTGATACAAGCTTTGATAATTGGGTTATCTCGCGGGATTTGCTGTGCATTAAACTTACCGCTAGAACTTAGACGCCCAGAGGTAGTAAAAGTTAGGTTAAAATTTGTACGGATGCGCTGGTCACGGTCAAGCTCTGGAAGAATCTTAACGATGTAGCTGCTATGAATCTTCGTTAGCTGGCGTACTTTGAGAATTGCTTTAGGTAGTGGATGCTCGTCAGCAAGTTCATTTAGCACTTCAGCGTCTGTAGAGATCGCTCCGGCTTTGGTCATTTTACCTGTAGGAGTAAGTCCTGCGTAGTCGAACAAAACCTTACGAAGCTGCATCACTGAGCCAGGGTTGAAAATCGACTTAGAATCTGCTTCGTAGTTCTTTACCGCTTCAAACTCAAAAATCTCTTGTCTAGCTGCAACGATCTCGTCCTCAAGGTACTTGTTAGCAGCCTCAAGACGATCTTTAGCCATAGGGATGCCAACTTCTTCCATGTCCATAAGGAACAGGATACCGGGCATCATTAAGTTCTTATACAGCCAGTCTAACTTCTGGTTCTTAGCTACGATTGGCTGAAACTTAGCATATAGCTCATATGTAACAGCAGTATCAATTGCAGCATACTGACTGATAATATCAAAAGGAATCAAGTCATATGTGAAGTCCTCTTGAAGAATACCGTGTCTAGAACAATATTCTTTCTTGAAGTCGTCTAGGTCTGAGTCATAGTCACCGAAATCGGTATACTTAAGAGCTAGTTGTTTCAAACCATGACTATCATTCTCGTCTAGAATGTAGTGCATAATCATGGTATCATGAACCCTAGAACGATCAAACTTCATCGCAAGATGATAACTAAGCATCTTGTAGTCGAACTTTAGGTTGTGAAATACAATGTCGAACTTTGCAATGATTTGCTCAAGTAGGGTCATTGCTTCGTCGCCCAAAACATCAGTCAAAATGTATCGACCATGCTTAGGCTTGTGGGTCATTGAGAGGCCGAGAACATACCCATCTCGCGGATACAACGATGTTGTTTCCGTATCCAATGCAACAAACTCTGTGCCTTCTCTAAGGACTTGCTTAAAATACTCAATAGCTTCATCTTCGTTGCAAATGCCTTTATAATCGCCTGTAGCTTTAGCCTCGCCTAGAGTGCCTGCTACGTACTTCTCAATTTTATCCACTGCTCGCTGAAAGTCTGGCTTACCTTCTGGTTTGAAGATCAGCATAGCAGGATTACTAATACACACAAACTTATCATCGACTAGCAACCCCGCATAGTTCGTAACGCTAGTGACCTTCGCGTATTCTTTGGATGCTTCGGCGCCAACTAAAATTACAAGATCGTAAGGGTCAAGGTCTACTACCAAGTCTACATCCTTTTTAAGGAGCTTGGTAATAGGCACAGAACTCATATGGTAAAGATCGAACTCGAAGCTGAAGTGCTTACGATAGTCGTTCTTGCTAGGAGCTTTGTCGATAATACAGATTTTTTCTCGTTTCATAATACTTTCTTATAGCGTATTTAGCTAACATATTCGCGGATGGAATCCACATATTCTTGATCCATATCTCCTGGATCCATACCTTCTGGTAACTTGATAATCTCTACCTGGAACTCTTGTTCTTCGATCAAAGGCTTTAGTTTATCTGCTGCATTTTCACCGGCTTCATCACCATCGAACAGCAAGAATATCTTTTGAATACCTTGCGCCTTTAGCGGAAGTAGTTTTAATGCAGTATCCTTCTGCAAGGTGTTAGTACCAAAGCAGCAAGTCACGTTTGTGAGTCCCTTATCATAGCAGTTTAGCATATCGAATAAACCTTCCACAAATACTGCGGTTTTGGGTCTATTAGGATATATTACCGGAAAGATTGGCATTTCAACACCTGTAGGGAAGTTGATGTACCTAGGATTGCCATTTGAGTGTAAGTGTCTAGCTAAGAATAGCGTAGTCTTACCACGTAAGTCTTTGATAGGGAAGATTAAACGATCTAGAAGCTTTTCCTCTTGTAGAGTAGTGAACGCCTCAAAGTGCTTCAATGTCTCTTTACTAATTCCACGATAGGTTTTAGTAAAAGGAGTAGCACCCTTGGGTAGTTCTTGACCTTCAAAGTTAACTTTGACTTCAGCAAGTTTTTGCTTTAGCTTACCAATTCGAACGCCTACGTTATTTGTAAGTAGTCCAAAGTGTTTGAAAAGATTTCCCTTATATCCGCAAGCAAAGCAGTGGTAGATACCACTAACTTTGTCAATACGCATAGAGGGGCTAGAGTCATCGTGTTCCGGGTTTAGGCACTTGATAGTGTAATCCTTACCGGATATTCCAAACTCTAGCCCTTTAGTCTTTAGTAGTTCTTGTACTGCATCAGTCATTAAGCATCCCAAGGTAGATCAGAGCCACTATCATCAGTAGGTTCGGTTTCTTTCTTTTTCTTCTTACCGGCTTTTTGTATCTTTTCTTCTTTTTCTGGTTCTTCCATAGGTACAGGACTAATGCGAAGGGTATCCCAGTCAATACCGCTAGTGAACTTCATTTCTGCATCACCACGAATTTTAGTTGTATCAAAAGACATGGTTGTTTCACCAGCCTCCATTACTAGACCAATATCCGCACTGTCAAGGATACCTTTTGAGAAACGAGCCTCGCCCGTGGCATCAATCTGATAGGGGCTAACCATAATAACACCGTATTTGCGAGCCAAGTCTTTAAGTTTAGTCGATACAGTAATCTGGGGTTTCCAGTCGTATTTATCAACACCTTCTATAACAATCTGGTTAACATAATCAACAACTGCTACAGTAAACTTATCTCCAAACCTAGCCTTGATTTTTCCTAGATGTAAGTCTAGAGTAGTCAAGCTAAGTGCTCTATCATCTACGATGATCATTTGATTATCTTCTTTTAGCTTACATCCACGTACCAACTGCTCTTCGAAACGATAACGATCACGATGTTTCATAAAGTCCATGACGTGTCCGTCACTTTCCTTAAACATTGCAGCCCTAGCTTTCACTAGAGATAAGGCTTCCTGATCTGTTAGCAAGCCCTTCTTAATGTTTCGATGAGGTACTTGAGCATGGATAGCCATAATACGCTCAAGCGTTTCTCTACCTGTCATTTCGATAGTAAAGTACGCAGATGTATTACCTGCCTCATATTGATTTACACAAATGTTAGCACCAGTAATAGACTTACCAGAACCACGCTTACCTCCAATCAAAATGTATTCTTCTCTAGCCATACCACCAAGCACAGCGTCAAAAGTATTATTAAGACCAAGATGGAAACGTAATTTTGCAATATCTTCTGGAGGACGGAACAACATGATGTTACTCATATCATAAACGCCTTCAGCACTGTATGTTTTTTCATCCAGTGCTAGAACAATATTGCTTAAATTTTCTTTAATTTCTTTCGTGTCATAAACTGGTAGGTTATCTACGAATTTATCTAACTGTCGGATTGTTTCATTCTGAGTGTATTGATCTATTAAAGCATCTAATGCTACTTCCCACTCAATCTCTGGAACATCCGCTATCTTCAGAGTTGTTAATGTGGTAAGTGTTGGGCCTTCTCTAAGGGTTAACTCTAGGTCTTCGAAACCTGGAAGGGCACTATATTTCTCATAGTGACGACCAATAGCAGCGTAGAGCGTGGAGAAGGCAGGGTCAAGATATACTAATTTAATCTTGGCCCACAGATCAAGGTTTTTCTCACTAAGAAGTTTGTTAAGTACAACGGCACTAATGTCTATGATAGCCTCCGTTTAGTTAGCTACTTTTGCTTCGTTATCTACTATAACAGCGTCTAGGATTTCCTCTAGCTTATACAATATTTCGGAGCGAAGTTTTTTAATGTCTTTCTGATAACTGCCTGTACGGTCAAAGATGAGACTCAACTGTTCGTGAGTAGTCATCTGTTGTATACCGAAGTAAATCAGATCGTGTGCATTGGAGCTTTCTGGCATAACCTTTACATCTACGGTTTTGCCATAATTGTGTACGGCATTACGAACTATCTCTTCTTTCGTAAAGCTCTTGTTATCTGTGTATGTAATGGTTACTTGCATAGGTTCCTTTAGCAAATTCTAGCAAATATACTCAGTAAGCACATTTGCTAGAACTCAAGCAAAAAAGGACGGAGAGCCTCTTACCGCATCTCCGTCCCAATTCAATTAAGCAGCAGATTTAGCTTCTGCTTTTTCTTTCTTTGCTGCGCCTTTATAATCAGCACAATCAATACCACGACGGGTAAGCATGGTTTTGATACCACGTTCTGTTTTGTCTACAGCAGTAGCGATTTCAGCAACTGTCATTGTAGCGATTTTAGCACCCAATGCATCAACAGGATCAACCTGATTCTGCGCATGGCTTTCGCGCTGTGCAGGGATCTTAGCGATCTGCTCTTTACGCATCAGGCTCAGAGCCTTACCACGAACAGAGCTAACTTCTTTTCCAAGGGCTGAAGCAATATCTTCAATGAAAGCACCGCTGTTAGCCAGCTTAACGAACTGAGCTTCTTCAGCTTCGCTGTACTTACCGGCAACTTCAACTTTCTCGGTTGGCTTAACAGAACCTGTCAGTTCCAGAGCCAGCAATTTACCTTGAACTTGCTTAGCGGAGAACTTACCACCACGGAAGTTTTCAGCAATTTCTTTGTATGTATATTGACCTGCGTTCGACTTAACGAAATTAGCCAGTGCTTCACCTTCTTCTGGAGTGAATGCAGCAACTTTTTCCTTAGCCATGCTAGCGACTTCGCGGTCTAGCTGACGCAGTTTACTTGCAATAGAACGGGTAGACTTACCAAGAGTTTCAGCAGCTTGCTCAACCAACTCTACGGATACGGGGCTAGCATTGCCTACGATAGCATTCAGGGTGGCAACAGCTTCGTCAGACCAGTTCTTAGCAATAGTTTTATCAGTCATTTGTTTTCTTTCAAAAAATCGTTTAGATTTGTTATAATGGGGATACCGAGTTCATCGGCTTTTTTACGTTTTGCGCTACCTTTATCACCCTCGTCCACTAGCATGTCAGTTGATTTTGTTACTGATTCTACTACTTTGTAGCCAGCCTCTTGGAGGGCTGTTGTGGCTTCTGATTTGGTTTTAAAGGTAACTAATTTACCAGTAATGCAGATACTTTTACCGTTATCTGCGCTAATGGCAGCTTTTCCAGAAGCTCGGAAGTCGAAGGGTAAAAACTCTCGTACTTCGTGGAACTCTGTTTGCAACCAGCTGATCAAGTTGGCTGTGGCTTTATCACCGAAACCTGCTTCTTTGCATTTTTCGGGAGTAATATCGTCGATAGTATCGACTACTTGACATAGACGACCTGAAAGAGTCTGTCCAATCAACGGGATTGAGAATGCAGCGAGTACTTTGTCTAGCGAGGATTTGCGGCTTAGTTCAATTTCTGAAAGTAATTTTTCCGCCATACGCTCGCTGCCCAAAGCAGCCGACACATCATCAAATTCTAAGTAATAAATCTCAGCAATAGAGTCTAAACCTAATTTATCAATTGTCTTAGGGCCAAATCCTTTGATACCAAGAGTCTTGGTGAAATGCTCAACACGCTTGTAAAGCTGTGCAGGGCAACTTTCATTACGACAGAACAACTGGTCATTTACCATTTCCAGTTTGGAGTCACAGCATGGGCACGTGTCAGGGATTACAATTTTCATTTATGGTTTCTCGACTGAATATATGTATTATACACGAAACCCAGCAACATCGCAAGTCTAAATTTTTATGGGTTACGCATCAACCTTATGCAGGATTCTAGGAATAATTTCTCCGCTGCGGATAATGGCCACCCTATCCCCGATTTCGATTCCTAGCATTTCGATAAATCCTGGATTATTCAGTGTAGCGCGACTAACCTGAGCATCGCCAATCATTACTGGTTCTAGAATAGCTACAGGGGTTACCTTGCCTGTCTTACCAACTTGCCATTCAACATCTAGAATGACAGTTTCAACAGCAGCTTGCCGCTCCTTAAGAGCGTAAGCGGCACGAGGATGTTTACCAGTATAGCCCATTTCAACGAATGCAGCGTTGCTATTAACTCGATGCACAGCACCATCACAAGGGAAGATGTTGTGAATCTCTGCTTCGAACACTGTCTTGAATCCAAAAGCCTCAAGAGTTTGCATATCGTGCACAAATGAGCTAGTCAGATAAGGCTGAACACCGTATGCAAAGAACTCAATTGCACGAGTACGGAACTCGTCGGCATCTTTCAAGTTTAGCGCACCAGCAGCATAGTTTCTAGCGTTCTCGATATGCTTAGGAGCTACGATCTCACCAGTAATCTGGAATGTTCCTTTATTAGGAATCTCATGCGGAACCAAAGACTTTGTAGTCAGAAACTTATCGGTAATGTCCTGGCCTTCAATACCGTCGCCACGAGTTGCTACTTGAACAAGCTTACCATCCATATAAAGAATGGAAATAGCAGCACCGTCAAGTTTAGGGCTAGTAGAGATACCACCAACGTAGTCTTTTAGTGGGTGTGCTCCTTCGTCTTCGTAGTGTTTTTGAAGAGAATACATCTGGAAAAGATGTTTGACCTTGTTAGCACTGACAGTAGCGCCGACTCGATTATAACCAACAAGATCAGCGAGACGATCAAAGGTGACATCATCAAGAATAGGAGAACCCGAATAATATGCATCACTGCACCGATCAAGATAGTTAATAATTTGTTGTTTATTCATAGTGTAATATACTGTGAAAGAAATATATTATACAATAAATACGGCTTAGGGTCAATACTAAATTTTTGATCCCTAAGCCATAAACTTAATCAAGGCAATCAACACAGCGTTCGGTATACACTTTAGTGATTAGCTCCTTACCTTCTTCTTTCGAGACAATTTCAAGCAAGCCCTCAAGTAGAGCACTAATATTTCCCATCGAAGCTTCCATAGAAACACCCTCTTTGCTAGCCTGGAAGTCGCCCTCGTACGTTTGGAAGTACTTCCGTATGTTGACATAATATTTGTCCCTAAATTCGCTGACGGTTAGGCGCAGCTGGTAGAATTTGTCTGTGTTCTCATAAATGAGCTTCTCATAATGTACTTCACTCATAAGACATAAACCCTCTAGCGTGTTCTATACCCTTAGCGAACTGTTTCTTCATAAGGTCAATGTACTCTGCCTCAGTCAGAATAAACGCGTCTAGTTGTATAGCTAACATTTCTGTACCACCATATCTGTATGTCTCTGTCTTGAAGAAATCCTCTTCTTCAAGAATCTTACTAGCAACTTGCCTACTAAGCCTATCGCTAGTTACACGAATCATGTCGCCTAAAGTAAACGACTTAGGTAGTGGCTCAGCAATAACAGCTCTAGCTGAGACTCTACGTTTAGGATACTCTGTATCCCTAAGAATTGTTGTCATACTCTCACTCCAATTTTACGTAGATGTTCTAACGAAGCAAGCTCACAGGCTGGAACGTGTGCATACTGCTTCCACTTTTCACTCAGTAGCCACACACGATAGGTGAAACCCCACGTCGAATGCGTGTCTTCTTTTTCAATCTTAGCTGCTGAATCGTATTGAGCAGACCACACAATCTCACCAACCTTAAACCTTTCGCGCGTTGCATCGTCAGGGATAAGTTCTGGTCTGAAGTAATCGTAACTAGCAGGTCTAGTCGGGACGTTAGCTTCAACGAGTGCTTGAGTGATTTTGTCCCGCGACCTGTAAGTAGAGCGGCTGATTTCTTCGACCGAGACACCTTCAAGGTATTCGCCAATAATATAAGACACTTCTTCTGGAGTGAGGGGTTTTCCGCGTAACTCCGCACGTCTTTTTGTCTCGCGTGTTTTCTTGTCCTTAAAGCGATCAATTAACTGCCCCAGTCTTGTAGTGTTGTACGAGATATTAAGGATCTGGCAGGCATCCTTCTTAGTGATTGGTTTGACACCGTCTTCTGTTGGCTCTAGCAAAGAGATAACACGCTCCAAATGAGCATCATCCAACAGTTCGTCATCCTTTGGTTTGCGTGTTGCCATAAATATCTACCTTTACAATATTAGAACAAACTGGACATTTGATACCTGTTACAATATCGAAGTCACCTAAATAATCATAGTTAGTACGATGATTATTAATATCTGAATACTTATACGATAGTGTGCTACGACACTTACTGCATTGGCAGAGAAACTCAGGTGTATTCACTACTGCGACCATTTTTAATCCTTGATAAGTTCTAGTGCTAGCCCTGGGTCGTTTGCGATTGCAATAGCTTTTAGCAAAGTGTTTTCGCTAATACCTATCGGTCTTGGCTGTGGGGGAGGCGGCTCATACTTGAGAGGTTCAGATACTTCAAAAATATACGAAGGCCCGATACTCATCGTCATTGGAGCCAGTGCTGGGTCTGCGTGTGGAACACATAGTACGCTAAACCCGTCTGTCAATCTGATCACAGTTGGGCCGGACGGCCTCAGCTTAGGGTCATTGAGAGCAGTGTAAATCGTAGCAGAGTTATGCTGCCACTGTACGAAATCGAAAATTACCATTTTCATAACGAAAAAGGCAGCCCGAAGCTGCCTGTTATCAAGCAGTCAGTACTTTTACAAAGTATGCGGCTGCTTTGCCTGTAAGTTTGTCCAGAATGTCAGCATCAATCTCGGCACCACGGGCTTCGATAGCAGCTTTCAGTTCAGCGATCTGAGACTCTTTGCTTACGCGCTTAGTGCCTTCGCCTTCTTTCTTAGCTGGAGTCTTTCCACCAGTAGCTGGTGTATCAGACTTCTTAACGTAGATCTGTGCTTGAGTAAGCATCATACGTACACCGTTAGGTGATTGTTCCAGTGTGTCAGCAATTTGCTTGACCAATTCTACAGAGTTCTCTGGTGTAGGGTTACCGTCCAGATACATCTGTTTAGCTTGTTCTTTTTGTTCGTCTGTCCATGCCATAGTAAGTTTCCTTTAAATTGTTTCTTTAGTAACGTCAGCCATCTTTTCAGGCCTAAATTGTCGATATTTGTAGTTCAGGTCGTACTTATCATTGATCGCCTGCATCTCCTTAGCAAATCTGTCCTTTGCTTCATCTACTTCCGCAATAAAGAGTCCACGAGACTCCTCGTCCAACTCAGTAATATCTGTACCAGAGTACATTGTACTAGGGACGACGTGTGCCATCAGCACACGATCAGTAACTTTGCCTTTTGCATCCGTATATTTGAAGCTATAAATGATTGCCATTTTGAAACCCATTTCGATCAAAGAAGTATATATTATATACCGATTAACCGACTCAGTCAAATGTAAATTTTTACACGCGTTTAGTTAGAGAGTCTATGCAACGAGCACGCCAAGAGGGGATCAAGATAGACGGAACTACTAGAGGGGCTGTGATAGCACTCATTATCATCAGCGTAAAAAAGGCAATGTATGGACTATCGTACATTACATCATCAAGTTGATTAGCCTCGAATAGTCGCTTACGCACCTCAGGGAGAAAGTCAATACATGCCCAGATACCTACGCTTAACGCAAAGAGTGCGTAGATCTCAATTACTCCCATTGTGGAGCCTAGCCGAAATTGAGAACATACCAATAGCTTTATAAATAGGATTATTCATATTTATCGGCTTCGTATTAGCAGCTACATTTGCTGCCTTACGGAACTCTGCAATCAACATTGCTTCACGTTTAGCTGAAGCTAGCCATGCTGTCGTATTAGGAGTTTGACGACGATAATGAATATCTTTCAAAGCCATTGCAGCTTTTTCGTTATTCGGTTGCTCCTTTACAACACGCTCCAACTTGCGCTTACGGTTAGCTGCAAAAATTGTTGCTTTATAGCGTGTTGCGTACATTTCCTGTGATTTGCTGCGCTTACCTGCTGCCATTATTTACCCTTACTAATAGTGTTTGTGTTTCATCTTCTGAGGTTTCTACTCCGCCTGCTTCCTCAAAACAGTGTAGCACAGCTAACATCGCATTAGTAGTGCTATGAATATTGTACCCTTCTAGCGACATATACGTTGATAGTGCTGCAAGCTCTGGTGGGCCAAGCGGAGCATAATCCTGCGCAAATAGATTACGCAGGATTTGAGCTTTTTCAGTTGACGATGAACTCATCCATTTCTGAATCGAATTCGAGTCCAACAGTTGTTCGTCCATTCGCAAGTACCTCGTCAAGTTTGTTTCGGTGATTTGTCAGTTCTTGCAAAGAAGAAGCCATGTCCAGAGCTACAGCAAGATCAGCGTAGTGAGTCATATCGAGAGGAATCATGCGACCAATTGAGTCTGTAATTCGCATAAAGCCATCTTCTAGATAAATGTCCATACGATATTCATATTCATTACCGTTATGCTTGAAGCCTTCAATGCCCATTTCATCCAGGTCAGCTGGAGAATACATACCGAAATAAATTGTCTTGGTTGTCATAAATGCCTTTTGTGTTGTGAAAGAATAATTATATCGCGTTTTAGCAAATAGTTCAAGAGAAAAAATTTTCTCTCCAATAGAAAAGCCACCAAAATTGGTGGCTTATTAAATTCCTCGGTCTTTGAAACGCTTGTTAATTGTTTCAAATGGAATTGGTGTGTAATCAATGCGTTCTACTGAAACACACTCATATCTAGGATCGTCCTCGCCATCCTTATACATAATCATGCCTTTTGAGTTTACAAACCCAGGAGCACGTACTGAATAGTTATGTAAGTGTCCGTGAATATTACCTCTCCAACGTAACAGACTAGCTGCATGTAGAGGAATATGAGTCATTACTAAATTGTCTAGCATATGACTACCACGAACATCTTTAAATAGCTCTGCATATAAAGAAAGAGAACCCTGATCGTGATTACCCTTAATTAGGACTTTTTCGCCGTTAAGCCGATAAAATATCTCCCGTAACCTAGTAGCATTACACATGGCAATGTCACCAAGGTGATATACTTTATCTTGTGGACGTACAACACTATTCCAGTTAGTAATCATTGTATAGTCCATTTCTTCCGTAGAAGTAAATGGACGCAAAGGTGTTACACCATCGTCTAGCTTAAAGGTTTTCCAAGCGTTAGTGTGACCGAAATGCGTGTCGCTAATTAGGAACGTGTTTGACATAATGTTATCTCGTGATCGCAGTAGTCCTGCACCATACCACATCTACCGTGTTTAGGGTCGAGTGTTTTTGTACCGTCCTCTTTAACTACTACTCTCTTACGCCAAGCCATACATAAAGTAGTTTTACACCTAATGCCACTACCTATGTCCATAGGACAAAACTTATTAGCAGCAGTTTCCAATGATGTATTCATATTAATAAAAATGATTTCTAGTTGTAGATACGTGTGGCTCGATTATTATGTAGTCCTCTGTTACCCACTCGTTTTTTACCCACTCCTCGATAAAAGGATCAAAATATGTTATCAATACGCCAGTTTTACCTATGTTTTTACACGATCTTGTATAGATTCGATCTATCACTGAACCATGTACATTTACATCAAAAGGTACGTTTTTAGCCATCAAAATTGCTGGAACATGATAGCTACCGTACATTGAACAGTGCAAGTATTTAACGAGTTCACAGATCATTAAAACTCCAGAATACCACCAGCACGAAAGCCTGCGATAAGTTGCACAACTACAAAAGTTTTACCTGGTGTAGCACCTGCAAGACGCTTAGCTTCTGCATTAGCTGTTACACTATTTTTATGGATAGCTGGTTGATTTGAGAAAGAGAAGTGGCCGTAGGTATCTACGGAACCAACGATGTAGTGGCTGTGAGAAATAGCTGTTTCAGCTTGGGATTGATTTGTTGTGTTGTAGTAGTGTGACATATTATTTAATTCCTGAATTGGTTCTATTGATAATCCTCGTCCTGCATATACCTTAGCAAGTCGTATTTCTTCATTCCACCCGAAACCGGAAGGTTTTTTCATTTTAAACTCCTGGAGCAGCCTGCGAGAATCGAACTCGCGCCCTGAACTTGGAAGGATCTCATTCTACCATTAAACTAAGGCTGCTTGTGTTTGGTGTGCACGCTAGGAATCGAACCTAGGTCAGCGGAATCACAACCCGCGGCTCTACCATTGAGCTACGCTCACTTTATTTACAATGTGAACTGGAATACGTAATAGCATACCCTTGTTCGTTTATCTTTATTTTTCTACTGAAAATGGAGAAGCAGTTCTGACATCTGTACATATTATTTCCAGTGATGCAGGTGTACATCACAATCTTTTAGCTTTGTTTCGATGATATGGATAATCTTTTCTTCATCACCACCACCGAGGCCTGCACCAATAAGGTACGGGATATGTACAGGCATATTACGTCGCGCGATAACAAATTCTGCTACGCTTTTTAGGCACTCTTTAAGAGCAATATATGAGACATACAGTTCACCATCTCTGCCATAAAACTCTTGCGTGATTGCGTTTGCAACTAGAAGTGACCCATTTATTCTAGAGAAACTTACAGAGCCTAGTGGGTTAACATCTAGCCCTTTATACGTATCTAGGTGGTTAATGTAAGCTAGAAAAATATCAGGGTATTTAGCACGAAGTTGTTTTGCTACTCCGCTACCCATAACTCCTTGGGCATTACAGCCGTGGACAATTACGCCGTCCGTTACCAGACATATGTTTGAAGGTTCGTGATGAGTAATCATTAGCGTCTCATGTTTGCGGCATCTGTAGCTGCTTCTTTACTAAATACGGGCTGTAGACAACTTTTGTGGATAATTGAAATACCCACCATTTTACTACCAGTATATACCTGTAATTCTCTTGGAGCAGTTGAGCCACCAGAAGTTACACGACTAGGGATATACTCTGTGCGACGCTGCGTGTCTGTATTAGGACTAAGGTCAGTAAATTTGAATACTTTTTTCATTAGAAAGGTACATCCTCGTCAGTTAAACCCCATTGGTTTGCATCATACATATAAGGAGCTACTTCTTCTTGGTAGTGTGTCTCAGCAGACCAAGTATCCCAAGCTATAGTAATTTCGTCTAACACATCTTGTTGAAACTTCACAGATGTGTTAGTCTGCATCCATTTTAGATACTCCCAGTCGTCTTTGATAATATCACAAACTCGACAACCTTTAAACTTGCCGATTGGAATAATGTCTTGAAGACCTAGACGCGGATCTTTTAGCTTGGTGAATGACTTTGACATGTGAAAGTACTTAGAAAGCCTTCGATAGGTTGCTGGTATACTGTATCAGTACCCAGATTACGGTAATAAACGCTGTGTTTATTGGTATCGTGAATTATCACAACCCTCTGCGACTTAGGGTCGTACCAGAGTGCATTTTTAAAAAGTAGATGTGTTGTCATATATAATCGTACATTTAGTGCTTGAATCTATGCTAGCCCTACTCTTCATGGCCGGTCCTCGCACTAGACGTCATTGTCGAGTATTTCGGTGTTCCATTGTAGCTAGTATATACGATTATATATGTGAACTGTCTAGGTTGTCACAGTTCATGGCCATTTACCTGCGTGGAGTTATACGTTTCCTTGCGCTTTAGGCTTGAGATTGGTCGTCAGGGTGGGACTCGAACCCACAACAGCCGGAATATGAACCCGTTACTCTACCGTTGGAGCTACCTGACAATTATGTGTAATAAATAAAATAAGCAATATCTTCTACGAAGTCTTCTTCGATAGTACCTAGATCTTCTTCTGTAAAGATATTTAGAAGCTGTAGCCTTTTCAGCCTGTGCTTGCTAACTATAAGATCCTTATTATTCACTACTAAATAGATCATATCATGATCTGCCTCTGTATTGACAGGCCCGCAGTGTTTTTCAAGATATTGAATTGCTCTGATTAATGGATGTTTTTTCATGATATATGGAAGTAGAGGTGAGAATCGAACTCACATGGAACGGATTTGCAATCCGACACCTAAGCCACTCGGTCACTCTACTATTATTTAAAGAATAATTATATCAAGAATAAGCACTTCATTCAAGACAGAATTATGGGGCGTCATCAGCATCATCTACTTCTTGACTAACTTCTTTTGCTTTAGCCATACGCTTCTTCATAAGATTGCGGCAGCGTTCTTCAACATCCTTGTGAGTCAACCATAAGTCCTTGTTGTCTAGCATAGAATTAATTTCTGCTTCTGTCAAGAAATCTTTGTACACCTCATGCAAGAAGTCTCTAGACCAATTACGCTCGTATACGATGTTGTCATACATTTCTCCTCCCTTACCAAAAGTACCACCATTGTAGTTGTGTACCATGAAAAGAGAGAAAGGAGAGATTTGGAAGTTCTGACCTTGTAAGAAGATCATTGTAGCGGCACTCATACAGCTACCTTCAATGCTAGTAGTTACACATGCCTGTGTTTCTCCTAGTACACGGATGAACTGTAACGCAGTATCTAGATTTCCACCCATTGAGTTGATATGAATCATCACATCATCATCTGGGCCTGCATTACGAATAGTCTCAAACCACTCAATGTATTCCTCGGGTTCTTTAACTTCGCCACTAAGATAGAAGCTATACTGTCTAGCTATTGTCTTGGTAAACATATTGTCAGAACCACCAGGAATGATGATTTCTTTGTCAGCAGAATTTTCCATATTACCAGTGTCTTATTACTCCAGCAACAATAAATATATTTGTTACTAGATATGTTGTTATGATGATACTACGGATAAGTGCGATTGCATCAGCTTCCGCATCTGTAGCACCGCTTTTTTCTCCTAGGCTTTTAGCCCAGAGTCTCCACATTTTCTTCATAGAGTATTTTTTGGCGGAACAGGTGAGACTCGAACTCACACACCCATTTCTGAGCCTACGGTTTTCAAGACCGTTGCCGCTAGTCCGACTCGGCTAACTGTTCCAGATGTGAAATTATGCGCGTTGGGCACAGATTAAAAATTTTGGCAACCGGTGTAAGATTCGAACTCACATCGCAAGGTTTTGGAGGCCCGCAGCTTGCCATTAGCAGAACCGGTTATTTTTTGAAGTAGTCGTTAATCATAGTACCAAAGGTATATGCAAATAGTACAACAGTATTGTACGTATAGCTCCAAGCTAGTGAGCTTGTATGTAAGCTATTATCTGGATTTCCCTTCATTACTAGCCAGAGTATTAAACCCCAGCTAAATAAGAGACTAGAAACGACAATACGTCGCCTAGTTGGGGAACTAGCGACGTACTCGGAAGAAATGTCTGTCATAGTGATTTCCAAGGATCAGTATATTCGTGAGGAGCATTCTTAGCGTGCTCTTTCATGTCTGCCATATATTGATAACCATAACCACTAGCGCCAAGCATCTTTGTATATTCGTTCAAGAACTCTACTAGCTCAGGACGATCTGTATTCCACAAATCTTCGATAAGCTTTTTAGTTGCTGGCATGAATGACTTAAAGAAATTTTCAAGTACGTTGATATTGAAATACATAAGAATAAGAATAGGGGCCAGATTGACGCTAACGCTACTGGCTGCCTTCACACGGCAGGTTAATTTGGCGGAAGATACAGGAATCGAACCTGTCAGCCCATTTCTGAACGGCGGTTTAGCAAACCGATGTCGCACCTTGCAACACATCTTCCAAAATAAGATTGTCTAGAACAGTATATACGCGATTTGTCTACCTGGGAGTCGAACCCGACGACATGCAGCCACCCTGCAGGCACTCGAAATGTTGGTGAGTGAAGAACTCGTATAAATCACTAAGACGAAAGCTTAGAAAAATACTAGAACAAATCATAACAGTGTATTATCGCCAAAAGAAGTAACTGTTATAAACACTAAGTATTTTTCTAAACCATCGCAGGTTTAGAGCTTGATTTTCTTCTACAGAGGGCTGCAGGCACCTTCGTGAGAGTTCCGACTGACTACGGGACTATGTATCAATAATTTTAGATATATGTTCGCTGTTCACGAAATCAGGCATTCCGGTCCTCTGCTGCAGCACTACAGCGTACATACCACCCTATTGCATCAATATCTAAAATACCTAATCTTAGGATTTTTAGCGCACCAACCTCTTTATAATCCGACTGGCTACGGACTTGGGTCGTTGGATTTCAATTTAAGCAGTTGCTGTGGCGAGTACTTGCTTAAATGTCTGACTTCTCACTCTGAGTGATGTAGTCAATAACTGCCTCAGACATACCAGTTATGGTAGTCCATGCGCCGCTGTTAATGCCATTTTTGTAGCTAGCTACGTTGATGACATAACCTTTACCTTTTGGGGAAGGTACTGGGTCGCTAGACTGCTCATCAGTAAACATAACCAAACGGTCATATTTAGTGTTAGCGTTGATAGACCGAACGGCCTGACCAGTGGAAGTCCCAGAGTGGTGTTGGCTAGAACGAATTGCTTCGATCAGAGCAAAACCACGGCGAGGAGCAACGCGAACAACTTTATCGCTAAAAGAGTAGATTTCTACTTCTTCGCAGATTTCACGAGCAAGAATTGCCAGAGCAGCAGCCGCATCAAAACGATCCAGGTCGGATTTTGCAGATACTTTCGTACCAAACATAGAACCAGAAACGTCGATTAGCAGTACAGTCTTACCTGGAAGCTTCTCGTGAGACTCCAAAGAGCGAAGCATCATACCTTCTAGCATATCTTCGAACTGTGGGACAATTCGAGCAGCAGCAAGGAAGCGGAAAGGCAATACGCGGTCAGTGTTAACCGACTTAGCGTAGGAACGAATCAGAGATTCGTCAACCCCGGCTTGAACCATATTGCGTAGGTTACGCAAGAAGGCCATAGCACCCAGTTTCTTCTCTTGCATCAAACGAGTGAAAGTTTCACCCTTAGCAGCGCCAGAAGACAGCTCGGTTTCCCAAGTATCTGGAGTTTTCAGGGAATCTGCAGCGATACGCTTGAACAGATCGGCCTGTGACTCGCTAGTAGGCTTTGGATGCGACAGGAACATCACGTCACGAAGACGGATAGCTGCCGAATTTTTATCCCACTTAGCCAGTGCATATTCGTTAAACTTATGGAAGGCATTAGCCAAACCACGCTTAACTTGGTTAGACAAAGGCTCTTTTTTGTCTTTCCAGTACAACGAAACGAACTCAGCCATTTCGTCAGGACGCTGAATAACAGCAGTCAGATCGTCAGCTTTCATCTTACCGGTACGAGCAAGCTCACGCAGCAGATGCAAAGGAACATGACGAAGTTTCATGTCTTCCCGTGCTTTACGGGCCAGAGCAGCTACCTTTTCAGGAGCAACTTTGGTAATCAGGTTTGCAATCACTTTCGCGTTGCTAACACCATCAACGTAGAACTCGCTTTCCCACAGCATAGAAGCCAGGACAACGCGGTTCAGTTGTTTTTCAGCAGTAATAGCTGGAACACTAGCACCTTCATGAGTATTAGCACGCATGGAAGCTACAGCACGGTTAAGAGAAGACATTTATTTCCTTTTAGTTTGATTGGGTGGCTCTAGGGAAGTTCACCTAGAATTAAGTCTTTATCGTAGTCAAATTACGGTCTGAGACACCGAAATAATCGTGGAGAACAGTAAGATCAGAAATTGGCCCATGCACCAGCGGCCTCCGGGGAATCGAACACCCAGTCGTTTTTATAAGCATTAAAAAGAAGTAACTGATCTAATCACTACCACTTAGTAGACACACTGTTGAGATTATTCGCAGCAGTGCTCGATATTGGCTTTATTGTTTCTCCTGCCCAATACCTTAAATTTTCAGGTGTTACATACTTAAACCGTATGTGAGAGTCTTCCGGGTCAAGCCCAGAACTATAGCATAGTTGTTGAAGTAACTGCTTTCGCAACCCTTGCGAGTCGAGTTCTGGACATTAAGCCAAAACTACTTTCGTACTACTTCCACTACAACTGTGTGTCTACTAAGTGATTCGATTTATTTAAAGAATAATTATATCAAATTCTAACAAAACAATCAAGTCAGAATTTATGAATGTTAACTGAAGCAATTAACATTCATAAACCTCTGGCCAGCGACTTATGGGTTCCGATAGGCAACTAGCCTAAGCATTCGTGTTCGGCGATGTTCCCTATTACACACAATATTCCCCGATGAAGTAATAATTATACAACATCGGGGAAAGAAACGCAAGTTTAAATTTTTAAGCGTTTATGTTACACTCAAAATGCGTTGTTGAATCTTACTGAAAGAATCAATATTATACATCGTTCCGCAGTCATAGCGCAACTTCATATTTTCAGTCCTTTGATTACCTTTCCTAGATACTTTACCAGGATCGGTTACAGGGTCTTTGAATACGTCACGCCATTCAAAGCCGTTGCTAACAGCACAGGCTTTTTGTGCCCAGCCATAAGTATCACGGTCAACTTTTTGCAACAGTGCGCCACCCATACCAAAGGCAAAGTTATCTGCACTATACCCAAGCATATCAACCATCTGACGCAAAATGCTGCCAATAGTCAGTTCGTTAATACCATCGCCCCAGATGAAGCGAATGTTATTCAGAATTTTGTAGCCTTTATCGTTTACAGTATAACCGTAAGATGCAGCAACAATGCGAACAAGTTCAGGCAATACAGTCAAAGGATCGCCACTATCGGGGCGAATAACAATAGTTGCACCACTAGCAATAACTTCTTCTTTGAGTTCTCTACACCACATTTCTTCAACGGCAGTGTAAATGTTGTAACTATCGCTAACGACTGCTACAATAGCTCCAGGCTTTCCAAACTGCTTAATCATGTTACGATAAGCATCTACTTCTCGGTCTTTACCCCAGCTAGTAATGGTACTGTGTTCTGCTGCTGGAATAGAGAATCCAGGCAGATCAGCACTATAGCTATCCATAGCACGAATCAAAGCAACACCAGTATCAGTACCCATTGCACCAGTAGCCAAGTGGGCCATACCGCCAATAGCGGCCGATTCGGAGCTGGAAGCGCCGCGACTGCCGAAGTCATGGAGTTTGAATGCCAAACCACCAACATCACCTGATTTTTCCAAATAGGACTTAATCAGCGAGCGAATACGCCAGCTAGTAGTTGCCACAGAACTAGGATACCAAACACGCAAAAGGGAAGTTTCAGCCCATGGAACAAATACGCGAGTATCTCGTCCACCAACGTTTTCAACAACATATGCTGGTTCTCCTTCTTGAAGAACAGTTCCTTCATCTACAGACCAAATTCTCAGCGGCAATCCTACGTTGCAAATGTCTGAGGCTTCCTGAAAGGCATCCATAGGAAACGGCTCCCCATGTGCTTCCCAGATGCGTTTAGCTCTTACAAGAGACGCATTAGTGTAGATATTTTCTCTAAAAGTGGAATACAGAATATCTTGCAAGCCGAAGAAGATGGACTCTCCACCTTTACGAGGGCCGCCGTAGGATTGAATATACTCAACATCGGGAGCATACTGCTCCTGCATAGAGACTTTATAACTATCAGTATCGAAAAGAATGTTAGACATTTTGAAACTCCTTCAGTATGTCAGATACGCCGGAATAGGCCGAACGCCAGTTGCCTGGCTAATGATATGTTTGTGATCGTCGTACAGAGCCATATCGTTTAGTACGACGTTTAATGGAAACCACCTTGCTTCTACTGCATCGTCAGCAGCTTTAACTTTAGGTGGCTTACCGTCTGGATCAGGATTGATACGAATGTAAACAGCTAGAGTGTTTCTAGGGATACCGAAACTACGCTTGTTGCTATCGTACAGTTTTGTAGAAACAACAGAACCACGAATTACTTTTTCTGGAACCTTAATGTTGGTTTCTTCAAACAGCTCACGAATAGCGCAATCTTGCAGACTAGGGTCGTTTCTATTACGGAAGCCGCCTGGCAATGCCCATGTACCACGTCCAGGTGCTTTAGCACGAGTAATAAGCAGTACCTGTCCTTGACATTCTACAACTGCATCACCACAGTTAAAATTCAAAGTCTCTGGGAAAGGATAGTTAGCAAACAACTCAGCTTCGTCAGCATAAAAATCGAAATCGTCTCGCACAGTATTCGGCAGCTGAGGGTCATTTTCCTCATACATTTTATTGCGTACTTGCGTAGCATTCATGTGTATTGTAGCCTGCAAATCTTGGAATTTCCACTCTGGAAACCAGCGAAGATAATCGTTACCTTCTTTGTAGTGCCCAAACAATACAATGCTGTCGTCGCCCCGTGAACCAACTGTTTCCCTTACATCACTAATCCACTGAGAATCAGAGTAAGGGTAATCGTTAAGCGGGAGGATTGTGATATTCTTTACGTCTAGCAGCTTCTTACGAATCATGTCTTTTCGCTCTTGAAAAGTCCAGGGATTCTTGATAGAACGACAAGCGTCAGCAGAGCCAACAAGAATAACTAGCCGTTCGCAGCGGGACGCTGCCTGCTTTAGGGCAGATACATGCCCATCATGAATAGGCTGAAAACGCCCAATAAATACACCAATTGTCATGCTAAACTCCTTAGCAAGTTAAAAATTCTGGCCCCTTGGAGTGGACTCGAACCACTGACCTTCGCTTCGGAATGACCTAACGCTGCTCTACCACTGCCGCTACCACGGGATTGAAAATACTTTGCTCCGCACACTGGAATCGAACCAGTCTAACCATTGATTAACAGTCAAGCCCATGCACCTTGCTCGGGTTCTACGGAGCAAAGTATTCTACTTTGCTTTATTTGGTACTGGATGATGGTTTCGAACCATCTACAGCCGCCTTATCAAGACGGTACCTCGCCACTCGGTCTATCCAGCATTTATCTTGTTTGGTGGAACCTGTAGGACTCGAACCTACTTCACTGGACCTTCAAACCAGCGCTATGACCTCATCAGCTAAAGTTCCTGGTGCGGGTGGAGAGAATCGAACTCTCGTCAAGACGTTGGCAACGTCCTATTCTACCATTTAACTACACACGCATTTGGCAGAGGGTACAGGAATCGAACCTGTGACAAGGGAATCAAAATCCCGTGTGATACCATTTCACTAACCCCCAACAATTTACCATATTTAAGTATCCTGGCGACTTCTACTGCTCTATAAGTAGATTTAATGCGAACCCAAGCTATCGTCGATACAGATAATTAAAGTCTACTTAAATATGGTAGGGGCACAGGGAATCGAACCCTAATTTGCTGGTTAAAAGCCAGCTACTTTAGCCGTTAAGTTATACCCCCAGATCACGATTCAGCTTACCACGCTGAGATTTATAAGGCTTATCGTGTGAGCCTGCTTTTCTTGTCCATGCCAAAACAGCAATCATGTTACGCTGTTTTGGCTTTTTCTTTCGATCTTTTGCCATGTTATTTCCCCTAAGTAAGCCTTAATTATACACGAAAGGCTTGACTAACGCAAGTTTGAATTTTGTATGGTGCTCTCAAGTGAACTCGAATCACTAACCTTTCCCATACCAAGGGAGTGCGCTACCAGTTGCGCCATAAGAGCCATATTTTAGCATTATCCGGTAGCACGCTTCTATCTATACTATTCGGAGCTAGCATCCTATCTACCACCACGAATGCCAAGGTTGATAATGCTAAAATATGGTTCCCTGTACAAGAATCGAACTCATACACCCGGACTACAAAACCGGACCTCTACCATTAAGGATAACAGGGAATAGGCAATAAAAAAGGGACCATAGGCCCCTTGATGAAATAAGACTAAGTCTTAATATCAAAAGGCTGTGCGACTTCCTCCAGTATTACCCTGGATATTACTTGTTTTAGTAAAGGAAGTAGCTTGCATATTAATCTCTGCTTTTCTAATCTTGTTAATAATTACTTCGTATAAGTAATCTTGATCTTCATCTAAATAGAACATAACGAACAATTCTTTGTTACGTTCTTCAATTTTGTCTATTACTAGAGTCTGGTAACCAGGTATGAATCTTAGATGCTCTAAGTCTCGTACTAACTCTTGTGCGTAATTATTCCACTCGTCAGGTACATTAATTTTTGTCATAAATTGGCGGAGTATCAGGGATTCGAACCCTGGAAGCCTTTCGACTTGGCGGATTTAGAGACCGCTGCAATTAACCGCTATGCGAATACTCCAAAAACTTTGGCGACCTTAATGGGGATCGAACCCATCTGACATCCACAGTGACAGTGTGGTGACCACAACCAAGCAGTCCCTAAGGCCATTAAATTTGGTGGACAATGTGGGAATCGAACCCACCGATAACTGCTTGCAAAGCAGCCAAGAACCCCAGCTCAATCATCGCCCATAATTAAATACCTTGTTTACTGCCCAGCTTTCGCTGTACCTTAGACTTCAGATTGTCCCGCTAAAGACTACTTATACTAAGATTATTCCGCTTTAGGGATATACCGGCCGGGTACCCTTATTTCTCTGGAATGCAATGTTGCGTGCCACGTAACGAGCAAGATATTTAATTATGGTCGGTATAGAAGGACTCGAACCTTCGATAACTGCGTCCCAAACGCAGTGGCATAGCCGCTAGCCCATACACCGAGATTCCGGGTTTTATGAAGAAAAACCCGACGACGTAAAAACTGTATTGAGTATATCAAGGGCATCAGATACACTGCCCTAACGGTTGAATACGATACCGATAACCGCGCCTTTCTCGCCACCATTTAAGGATAATGAGTCGCTTTGTTATATAAATTATACAACATTTAAGAACTTTAAACAAGTCAAAATTCTTAAATGTTCCGACTAGCTGTGCACACTAATCGGTCATTGATGGTTTTGCTTAACGTATTAACCAACAAATCGGACGGGTATGTTTTCCATAGATACCAAAGGTCTAGTTTCTCTTAACTAGATGAAAGCACGTGGATAGTACGCATACCACGATAGCGTTGAAAGAGTTTACCTTCTTAGTGACTAGCTAAGTCATTGTACCCTTTGTCGATATGACGATGTTTGGTAGCCTCATGTTCTATAGCTGAGGAAGTCACTCCACGTACAATGCAATGTTGCACGGTACAGCCAGAACCATCTTGATTCCCTACGATGGTCTCTATCTATCAATTTACCAATAATAAATGTGAGGTCGCTTGCCATAGTCTGGGCAATCTGCTTCTTCAATATCTTGCTGAAGCACTTGTCTTTCCCATATTCTGCAAGCTCTACGTTTAGGCTTGGTCATGAACGTATGTACGAACCAGCTGGGAGTTGATTGACACCATTCCCAGTCACCGTGTATATTACGTTTCTTTTTCTTCTTAGCACCAGCAATATCTACATAAATGTAGCTGGTGTATTCGCCCTTTTCTCCAGTATAGTAGCTAGTATACTCTTTAATATACTCAACCTTTTCTGTACCGAAAGTGTGGCTATTTTCTGGATAACGAAGTTCCCACTTCTTGTCTTTATATGTTCTAGACATATTATGCTCCTGTTGTTTATCACAATCGCATAACGTTCTCCTTATTGGTAGGCAACACAAGACTCGAACTTGCATCTCTGGGATCGTACTCCAGTATTCTCATCCATTGAACTAATCGCCTATTAATTGGTACATCTTGACAGGATCGAACTGCCGACCTTCTCCGTGTAAAAGAGTTACTCTACCGCTGAGTTAAAGATGCACTGTTGGTTGCGGGCCTTGGATTTGAACCAAGGATGCTCCTGGCTTATGAGACCGAAGTGGTGGCCGCCCTGCCCGCGTTAATTCTTACTCTGATTTTTCTTTTTCCATTCCGCATTCTTCTTCAGGCGGTCGGATGCGTTTTTCTTCAGCATTTCGTCGTGCTTGCGCTTTGCTTCACGATCAGATTCCAGGTCACGATTGTAGCTCATTGTTGCCTTTAGTTGCGTTGAAAAATCTGGAAGAGCATAGGAGAATCGAACTCCTCTTACTAGGATGAAAACCTAGTGTCCTAACCGATAGACGAATGCTCCATTATGTGGTGCGCAAGGAGAGACTCGAACTCTCAATCCCGAAGGCATTGGCTTCTAAGACCAACGTGTATACCATTCCACCACTTGCGCTTTAAATGTTAAGTTACCGGTACTGGAATCGAACCAGTTTAGGGTTGCAATATACTAATACCCATGTATTCGAAGTCAGGGAACATATAGGGCTTAAATCCTATAGCGGTTATAGTCATTTTTCCGGAAACCCTACCTACCATTAGGCCCGGCAACTTAACACTCAATTTCTTGAAAGAACAACAATTATACAACAAACCGATTGTTCTTTCAAGATCAAATTTTTATAGCTGGTTCCAGTGAGGCTCTTGTGCAACACCGTAAGTAATCAAGCCATCATGCTTTTCAGCATTGTATTCTTTCCAGTATCCTTCGACGTTATCCCAGCTATATCCGTGGAGGCCTTCTCCGTCATCTTCCTCGTTATCAGGGTCTGGCTGATATACACCATAGGATTCTGCAAAAGTTACACCAAACTCCCAAGCAGCATCATCAATCATATCGCTAGTCCAGCCCTCTGGGACGATGAAACCTTCTGCTGAAGTAGCTCCTGGGCCAAGATATGCAAAAAATACTACTTTGCGTTCCATTATGTTTCTCTGCGATTTAAAGATTAATTATACTGCGTTTTACTGAACAAATCAAGTCGATATTTTCAAATCTCAAACTTATTATTTTTAGATACGTTCTCTACAGCAGTAAGGTACTGTAAATTCTCTAGTACGTGTAGTCCAGATACTTTTTCACCCTGCAAAGGTACAACATGATCTACATGCATACCTTTAGGACATGCATTGTAAAATGCCTTAATATCTTCAGTTTGCTACCAACTAGGTGTCCTCTGTAACTTACTGGCCCTATAATTGGATTGTCTATATGCCTGCGTTAGTGCAGTAGTCCTATTTTGACAAGGTATACAGAATGCATTATAACCCTAGCTCTGTGCGGAATTAACTCTAAAATTATCTTGTGGATGTGCTTCTTTACAGTGCTAGCAGTACTTATATCCTACTTCTGCTAGTAAATACGTACAGGGCTTATTGCCAGTATTGGTAGTTACTCTAGAAGGAAATAACTCTTTAAGCAGCTTAGGCATAGTAGCATTACCAAGCCCTAACTCCCTTAAATTATACTAATCTTTGCTTAGCAAGTCTAAAAAACTTTCTGGGTTTAATAGTATGGGCTTACCAGTGTATTTTTCCTAGTTTCTTTTATATCGTAAAATTATGTTAATATAATTAGGACATACAAGTTCAATTGCCTCTTTTATAGCATCTGCTTTTCTCATTTGAGTTCTCTCCTTTTGTTACAACTATTATAACACGGAACTCAAAAAATTTCAAGATCAAATTTTATTTGGTGAGACTGGTTGGATTCTAACCAACGATCAATGGTTTATGAGACCACTGCTTTAGGACTCTAAGCTACAGTCCCACACTAAAAACTGGCCCGCCTAGCAGGAATCGAACCCACATTAAGGGCTTAGAAGACCCCTGTATTATCCGTTATACGATAGGCAGCTGTCTGGTACGAGAGACGGGATTCGAACCCGTAAGCCCTTAACGGGCGGCAGATTTTAAGTCTGCTGTGTATACCGTTCCACCACTCTCGCATCTAATTTTGGTGGATGTGGTTGGAGTCGAACCAACAGTGTTCAGCACAAGGGCACCGGATTTACAGTCCAGGGATACACACGCCATAGTATCAACACATCCAATTATTGATTTCAAAGACTAATTATACTCTAAATAATCTTTGAAATCAAGTCTATATTTCAAGACTTCTTGGTAACTATCAAGCTACTTTAACTAACTTTCCTTTGCCATAAAACAACATAATAGCACCGTGTGTTTTAAGTAGTTCTATATCTCTTATAGAACAGTAAGGGCCGTCCGGCATAATCTTGAAATCTCTGCCACCTTCCCAGGCCTCGATAGCTTCGTGTTCGTCGGCATAAGGTTTACTCCACAATGCTGCGGTCAACATTATCATTTGCTTAATTCTCCGAAAGAACAATAATTATATCAAAAAACCGAACCGTCTGCAAGTCTATTTTTATAGACCCGGATAGCATCAGCATCAAGGCTACAATAAATACGAAACTTGTCGCGCCCAACCTCATCAAAGAACCTGTCGGCCATATCTGCTAGACGCATAAAGCTATCTGTTGGAATCTCTACATATCTAGAAAGATATGCATTAATCAGAAATTCTCTTGAATATTGCATATTATCCGCCGTTAAAGATATAATTATACAACGGATAACCTTGGCGATCAAGTCAGAATTTACACAACTACTTTAAGAAACAGATTGCTGGCCTCATTAAATTCACGAGCACTGATAAGATAGATCTCAATATCACAGTTTTCGGCTTCTTTGTACACATCCTGGAAATATTCATTCATTTCCATCTGTACACGTTCATCTGCTGCATCCATTACATACGAATCTTCCATGGGATGGTAATGCACACCATCTTTAATTGTGCACTGCACGTAGACTGGATGTTTGAAATCCCAGTATTTATACTCAATAATAAAATATGCTGTATACATGTTAATACCAATCAGGTTTATTTCGTTTAGTCCAAGTTACAATGTCTGCTTTATCTCTGCGATAATAGGCACGATAGGCTTCTACTGTATCTTCAATTCCTTTAAAGTCATCGTGAACACAATTGGGTGGTTCTACAAATTCAATATCTGGAATGTTAGGAACAGGCCATGAGATTATTTTCTGTAGGGAAAGATGATCTTTAGTATGTTCGTATCTATATTGCGCTTCAGCATTAAGGAATAAGCATAAAGAAAACAAATACTCATAATGCTGAAGAGATTGCCTAGCCCATACAGCACACGGATGATTTTTGTGTGTTAGCCGGTATAGACTAGGTATTTCTGTGACAGCTTGAGCATTTGTTAAATGATGTACGCTAGCCATTAACTGAGCGCTTTCTAGGATCATCTTATTGACGTGTTTATCACAATGCGCCTGAGCACATTTAACAATATCGCGATCTAGAAAGAAGATGTTCATTAGTCTACTGTTACGTATTTGTATAAAGAGTATAGTGCCATACCTAGCATAAAGAACCTAGCAACAGGCTCAGTCATTACGTTAGCTAAAATAAGGCACCCATACATTGAAATCTGATGATTAGTAGCGTTCATAGATGCTTAGTAAGTTCTTCTTGAAAGGTTGCAACTAGGATAGGGTCAAAGGCAGGATAGATATCGGGAATGTCTAGGATTACTGCTTTGTCTTCAATGTCTTGTGTGTATCCTACAGCTTCGAATGCGTTCATAGCATCCATATAGTTTTCTTTGTTGACGAAGAAAATCTTGCCTGCCCACATAATCAGATTTACAGACAAGGGGATCAAGGCATAGCTGCTGCTTCCACAGCTTCGGGCGTTTACACCCAAGTCGGTGGCAACTGCAGCGCCTGTAGGGCTACGAAGTAGTCCGGCACTACACACAAACAACCAACGCTTGCGCGAAGATTGATATGGGTTATCGTACGGGGCCGACAGCGCAAAGATCTTGGCTGTCATTGTTTCTTGGTCAAGCTGTCGCATATATTCGTAGTAATTGTTTGATATAACGGGTAAATTATCCCACCCATCATCGTCCGATGAGGTCTTCACAGTATGAGCAGATAGGGCTACCATCTAAATCTTCTTTAAGTTTATATTCGTAGTGCCATGTATTACAATGGCTGCACTGAGCAATTGTTAGCAAGTCGAGATCAATATCACCAATATCTAATTCTCTACACACGTCTCTATAGTTCTTGCGTGTTTTTAGTAGAGCTTTTTCCAGCTTATCAATCTCAAACATTTGCGCTCGCTTTGTAACGGTCATCTAGGTGCTTATGTGTTTTCTCGAACTCTAACAAGAACATGATGCAACATGCAGCGTGTGCTAGATGGCTAAGACCAGACTCTGGGTCTTTATCTTCGCCATTGTTAAATGCAGTAATATGCCGCATTGCAGCGGCTAAGGGTCGAGACCAATCAAATCCTTTACGCCAGTTGTGCTCAGCGTACTTCTTAGCGCCAAATTGCAACACAGCAGCGGTTTGATTCATTGCTTCTGTAGACAATAGATGTAAAGGAAGTTTATCTTGGTCAAACTTAATAGCTGTGCCTGGTTCCATAACAAATGTTGGAGTCTTTGGCACAGGTTTAGTACATGGGGGACTTACATATCCGCCACGCCAGAAAGCGTCTGAGCCAGCGCCAACCATGGGCATATTAAATTGCAATGTGTGCATGTTAGGGTTATTTGTTTCCATAAGCCTATATTATATAATAATCAATTGCTCAAGTCAAATCTTTAATTTTCGGCTTGAAAAGAGCACATTCTTTTGGAGGCTTAACCACTTCCTTTAGTAAACCTTTAGGGAACTGAGTGTAAGGAGGTAGTTCCCCCTTCTCTCTGTAGTACTTGTCATATACTGGTAGTAGTACTGTCTATATTACATACTCTAATTCTCTAACGTAGCTACGGTTTAGGGTCATAAGTTATTCCTCAAGTTGTGTCTATTATAACATGGCCACCGAATCAACGCAAATCAATATTTTTGCGGGTGGGCGCAGCTCTACAGTGAGCGTTTATAAAATTGAGCTTGATCTCAAAGCCAGTTTGGGTTATAATTGTTTTTCATTTGGGAAATTAACAAAATGCAAAGTTTAATTCAAATTTTAAAGTCAGGATATGGTTACGACCGTACAAAAGAGGACG